>Ga0116227_10010727_pt1 | contig 15805 bp, 11 predicted proteins | sample S1TSphgellanicum_FD_89693 | JGI IMG/M metagenome (GOLD analysis project Ga0116227, IMG submission 89693) | Host-associated microbial communities from peat moss isolated from Minnesota, USA - S1T2_Fb - Sphagnum magellanicum MG | ecosystem: Host-associated > Plants > Peat moss > Unclassified... | reverse complement strand
TGCTGCACCAGATAAAAGGAATGCCCCGGTAAAAAGCATTCTGTTTTGCTCTTGCCCAAACCTGCTCAATGCCTGTTTTATAATAACCTGTAATTTTGTCTTTATCAGCACCTGTTAATTGCTTTGCCAATTCATAGTGCCCTAAATTTATAAATGGATAATATTGATAATGTGACGCAGTATCTCTTGCCATCCAGGGGGTTACCGTTTCCTGCGCTGCATAGTTTATCGCATTGGCAATCCCTTTAAGGTTCAATTTGCTTTTGCCAAAATTTTTGCTGGCTTCGGCAAGTTCCATATCATCAACCCAATTGTCCTCAGCATATATATATGGTGACTTAACGGATACGGTTTGAGTTACACCGGGTTTTTTTAATGCAAAAAGATAAGCTGTTTGCGCTTTTTCTTTCAATACATCAGCATAACGTTTATTGCTCTGCTCAAATAAAACTGAGCCTAGGTTAAATGCACTGCTAAATTTGGCTGCTGTAGAACTGGTGCCGGTGGTATTGTTCATAAACCTGCCTCTTTGCTGGGGTGCTCCTGTAATGAAATAAAGTGGCCGCTGGAAACCACGTCCGTATTGGTCATCTTCTTTCGGCATTCTCATAGAAATATGGTCGCGGTCATCGGCCAGCTGGTTAAACATGATATCTTTTTTAGGATGCATTTTCAATAACCAGTCTAAACCCCATTTTGCCTCATCCAGAACATCGGCTGTTCCATTTTTGCCGGGCAGGCCATTGGCTAAAACCTGGTCGCCAAATACCTGTGGAAAATCCCGGTAAGCCATTAGCAGGTGGTATGCCGCATTAGCTGATGTAGTTGAATATTGTAAATAATCACTCGCATCATGCCATCCTCCTGATGCATCCATATAGGTGCTGTCTTTTATGCCTGCTTTTGCCCCATATAGCGTAAATCCATCATGCGTGTGGCAACTATCTTTTAAGTATGGATTAAAGCCACTTCTCTGCTGTCTCATATAGCGCAAGCAAAAATCAGCGCTGCCTTTATATACATTTTCATTAATTAATACTAAAGGTGATATTACATTGTTTACTTTGATATAAAATTCTCCCTGCTCTTTAAAGTCAGAAAAATTTAATCGGGCTGTTTTATTAAATGGACCATAAGCACCAAAAGGCTGTATGTTTTCAGAGGTATATACCACTTTTGCTCCATCTTTTCTGATAATTTCAAACTGGGTAGGTGTCTCATTCGTTTTGCTGGCCCAAACAGCAACTTTTGTTCCGTTGGGCAAATAACCCAATAGGTTAATCCTAATCCAGCTTTTTTCTTCCTGTTTGAAACTTTTAAACGAAGGCAAGGTGCAGTAAAATAGGGCAAGAATAAATATAATTTTATAAGCTTTCATCATCTTAAATAAGGTTAAAAGTAAGTTTTATCAGCCAAATGTAAAAGTAGGTATAAAACATTTGGAGATTAATCAATCGTTTGATTAATTTTGCGCTGTTAAAATGAAATCAGAAAAAATAGATAAAAAACAAGCCATAGTTGAGGCAGCAGAAAAACTGTTCTGTGAACTGGGGTATGAAGGAACCTCTACGAGGCAGATTTCGAAAGAATCAGGTGCCAACATGGCAATGATCAACTACTATTTTGGCTCTAAAGAAGGGGTTTTTATGGAGATTATGACGGAACGCATCGCGGGCTTTAAATCTCAGTTAAAAATCATTAATGAAGATAAAATTTCATCATTAGAAAAACTACATCGGGTGATTGAGGGTTATGTAGATAGAATTATATCTAATGTGGCTTTTCACAAGCTGATGCACAGGGAATTATCCCTCTCACAAAGGCCGGAAATGTACATCAAAATCAAAGATGCAATGAGCCAGAATATGCAGTTTATTGAACGCATTATTAACGATGGTATAGAAGATGGAACATTTAATAAAATAGATGTTAGAATGTTAATTGCAACCATAATGGGCACGGTTACAAATGTGGTAATCTCTCCATCAAAGGTTATGGCTTGTTCCACACTCGACATCGAAAGTGCCAAAGACAAAAAAATTATTAAGGAGCGGGCTATAAACCACTTAAAAGATTTAACTACAGTTTATTTAACAACAAAAAGATGATACCCAAATCGATTAGATTAATGCTTGTGGCGTCATTAATTCCGGGCGCTTTATTAGCACAGAGCGTTAAAGAATTAAATATTAATCAAGCAATTGAACTTGGCCTGGCCAATAGTAAAAACTTAAAACTATCTCAGAACAAAATTGACAGAGCTGTTGCACAGCTTGAAATTGTAAAAGATAATGCACTGCCATCTGCAAATGCCAGCTTCATGTATAATCATGCAGAGATTCCAACCAGTACTTTTACGTTGCCCGGAGGCGGGTCTTCGCTGCAATTACCTAAAAGGGCTGATGCTTTTGTAGGAACAGCTGCCGTTCAGGAACTGGTATATGGCGGAGGCAAACTGAAGTATGCCAAAGAATCAACAAAATTATTGGCCGATGTTGCGCGTTTAGATGCCGATAAAGATAAAGAAGAAATTACCTATGCTGTGATCAATACTTATTATGCTCTATATAAAGTGATACAGAGCAGAAAAGTTGTTGATCAGAATTTAGAATCTATTGCTGCCCAGATTAAACAGGCCCAACGTTTTTTTGAACAGGGCATTGTTACAAAAAATGATGTTTTGCGTTTCCAGCTGCAACAGGCAAATGTTACGCTTACACAAATGGATATTGAGAGTAACCGTAAAATCATCAATTATAACCTGGATATTTTATTGGGCCTGCCAGATGGTACCGATATTAAGATTGCTGATCCTGACGCAATATTGAAGGTTGCAGCCGGATTAAATGAATACATCGGTTTAGCAATGGCAAACCGTCAGGAATTAAAACAGCTTGATGTACAAAATAAGGTGGCAGATTATAATATTAAAACAATTAAAGCAAACACTTTACCAACCCTTGGCGTAGGAGCAAACTTATATTACATTAATCCGAGCGGTAATTTTATACCTCCGGTTAACCAATATCTGTTACCGGTTACCTTAGGTGCCACTGTTTCCTGGAATATAGGCAGTCTTTGGACGAATAAAAATAAAGTGGCAGAAGCTAAGATTGAACAAAGTGCAATTACACTACAAAAAGATATTTTATCTGATCAGGTTAAGACGGACATTAATAAGAATTACCAGAATTATCAAGTGGCAGTTAATAAAATTAAGGTACTGGAAACATCTATTGATCAGGCGACCGAAAACGACAAATTATTGGCCTCTAAATACAAGAACAACGTGGCTTCAGTTACAGATCGTATTGATGCTGAAACCTTACTTTATCAAGCCAAAATAAATTTAGAAATAGCAAAAGCTGATGCAGGCCTCGCTTATTACACATTATTAAAATCAACAGGAAAAATAACGCAATAAATACAGCAATGACAACTGAAAAGAAAAAAAAGAACATAGTAGTACCCATCATATTAGGTGTTTTACTAGTAATCGGTATAATTTTTGGAATTACGGAATGGAGTTATTACAGTAAGCATGTGGATACAGATGATGCACAGGTTGATGGTGATATAAGTCCGGTAGTTGCCCGTGTTGGTGGCTATGTTCAGGAGATTAAGTTTGAAGAAAATACACATGTTAATGAGGGCCAGATTTTGGTCAAACTTGATGACCGTGATTATAAAGTTAAGTTAGAGCAGGCTGAGGCGGGTCAAAAAGGGGCAAATGCAGGTGTTGGTGTATCCCAATCACAAATTATCGCCACACAGGCCAATACAAGCACAGCAAAAGCGAATGTAGAAGCTGCACGTGTGAAACTTAATTTAACTCAAAAAGATTATGAGCGTTATGCCAACCTGGTAAAAGATGGATCAATAACTCAACAGGCTTTTGATCAGGCTAAAGCAGCAAAAGAATCTGCACAGGCGGCTTATCAGGCAGCACAGGATCAATATACAGCTGCCGTTAAGCAGGTGGGCACAACACAATCTCAATTGGCTGTTAGCAGTAATGTAATTAGTCAGCGTCAGGGTGATGTAGATTTTGCTAAACTTCAATTGTCCTATACGGATATTAAAGCCCCGTCATCTGGTATAGTTTCTAAAAAGAATGTTCAAAAAGGTCAGCTGGTTCAGGCCGGGCAGTCGTTATTTTCTATTGTTAATGACAGCAGCATTTATGTAACAGCAAATTTTAAAGAAACCCAGTTAGAAAAAATTAAATCGGGCTCAAAAGTAGAAGTGATTGTAGATGCTTACCCGAATGAAAAAATTCAGGGAGAGGTATACAATTTTGCTCCAATTACAGGCGCGAAAGGGTCTCTATTGCCTCCTGATAATGCAACAGGTAATTTTGTTAAGGTTGTACAGCGCGTACCTGTTAAAATTAAAATTCATCCATCAAAAGAATTACTGGCTAAGCTGCGCCCAGGTATGAGCGTTAAGGCATCGGTATCTACTAATTAATTATTTAAAAAAATGGCCGAAGTAGGTTTAAAAAAGTGGGTTATTACCTTTACGGTGATCACAGCCTCTTTGTTGGAGCTGATTGATACTACCATCGTAAATGTGGCAATACCACAAATACAGGGAAACCTGGGCGCCACCTTAGAGGATGTTGCCTGGCTATCCACCGGCTATGCGGTAGCAAACGTTATCGTATTGCCAATGTCTGGCTGGCTTGGAAACAGGTTTGGCCGAAAAAATTATTTTCTAACCTCCATTATTGTTTTTACACTGGTTTCTTTTCTATGTGGAAATGCAACCTCTTTAAATGAACTGATTTTATTTAGAATTATACAGGGGCTTGCCGGTGGTGGGTTAATATCAACTGCACAAGCAATATTAATTGAAACCTGGCCACGTGAAGATGTGGGTATTGCAACTGCCCTATTTGGTTTAGGGGCTGTTGTTGGTCCAACTGTTGGTCCAACAATTGGTGGTTATATCTTAGATATCAGTTCATGGCCCTGGATATTTTATGTTAATATTCCCGTCGGGATACTCGCGGCATACTGTACCTATACATTTGTACGAACGACGCCCAAAGAAGGACAGGGCCAGCCTGTTGATTGGTGGGGGATTGCTTTACTTGCCATTGCTGTAGGTAGTTTACAAACCTTGCTTGAAAAAGGTGAAAGCGAAGACTGGTTTTCTACCCCATATATCGTTGCATTAGCTGTGGCGTCTGTATTTGGCCTTCTGCTCTTCATATGGCGTGAAATGACAACAGATCATCCAATCGTGAACTTTAAAATTATGAGGCACAGAAGTTTTTCTGTAGGTATGTTTACATCCTTTGTTTTAGGTTTTGGCTTATATGGTTCTGTATTTGTGTTTCCCGTTTTTTGTCAAAATTTGTTAGGTTTCTCGGCCTTACAAACCGGAGAGCTTTTATTTCCTGGTGGACTGTGTACAATAGTAATGATGCCTTTTATCGGAATTATGCTTAAAAAAGGGATACCAGCTCAATTCATGGCAACAGGAGGTATGATCTTGTTTTTTGTTTTCTGTTGGATGTTAAGCAATTCTACATTGCAATCAGGAACGGGAGATTTTTTCTTGCCGCTTATGATTAGAGGTGTGGGGATGGCTTTATTATTTGTGCCATTAACAACGTTGGCCATTCAGGATTTAAAAGGCCCTGAAATAGGTCAAGGTTCAGGATTAAACAATATGATGCGCCAATTGGGCGGTTCATTTGGGATTGCTGCCTTAACAACTTTAATCCATGTTCGCCAAGGTTTTCATAGAAGCAACCTATTGTCTAATATAAATGATTATAACCCGGCTTTTGTTGAACGGTTTAATATTCTGATTAAAGGTTTTATGGCTAAAGGACAGAGCTTTTTCGATGCAAAAATTATGGCGGCCAAAGCCATGGAAGGAATTGTAACCAGGCAAACTCTTTTACTTACTTATGACGATGCGTACTGGGTTGCAGGTTTGATCATGCTGTTCTCAATCCCATTATTGTACCTGCAGAAATTTAAAAAGAATGTAGAAATACCTGCAGATGTTCATTAAGGACCGAATAGGGGTTAATCTCTGAATTTTTATCTAAAAGCTTCTAAATAAGACATTAAAACTCTTTTTTAGAAGCTTTTGAGGTTTAAAAAACAAAAACAGCCGATCTATTTCAGTAGATCGGCTGCTAACCCAAAAAATTAACAATCTATGCAAAGCCCTTAAACATTGCATATATTCTTATTGAAGTCACAAAACTCCAAATAAGATTTTAAAATTAAATTTTTTTATATAATTTTCCAAATTGCTGCCCTTATAATTTTAATTGCTTAAGCATTTTTTGTACTATTACCTAATCCAAAAGTTTTGTATAAATCATGCCCAAATTACGTTTAACCACACAGCGCGAATCTATTTTTAACAACGAAGTCATCTCTCGTTTTGAGCTGTTCAACAGCTTGTTTTTAACCCTTCCATTTTATCAAATAAAAGATACAGGTACTTTATTGCCATTATTTTTTAAAAGCTGCGAAGAAGGTATAAAAGAAAATAAAAAGCCGGCGCAAATTATTGAGGAGTTTTTTTCAAAATATACCAATTATGAAAAGCCGAAAGATGTTGTTGATTTATTGTTCCGTTTCATACAATATATAGAGCGTCAGGTTGTGCTTTTTGATGCCGTAGAGGATGCTTCTTTTACGAAATTGAATACAACAGATGAACAAAGTACTTTGAGCTCTATTTTAAAAAGAAGTGCAGACAATAAGCCTTCATTGGATAAGATAGAGAAACTGATTGATGAGTTGTCGTTGCGCTTAGTCTTAACTGCGCACCCAACACAGTTTTATCCGGGTAGTGTATTGGCTATTATTACCGATTTAACCAAAGCCATCAGGGAAAATGACATTACAATCATTAATTCTTTATTGCGCCAATTGGGCAAAACCCCTTTCTTTAATAAAAAGTCGCCTACACCTGTTGATGAGGCTTTAAATTTGGCCTGGTTTTTAGAGAATGTTTTTTATTTCGCAGCGGCAAACATACAGGAAGAGCTTGACCGTGATTTGGATGAATATAATTTAGAAACAAAAAAGATTCTGGAACTTGGTTTTTGGCCTGGAGGAGACCGTGACGGGAATCCAAATATTCATGCTGATACAACCTTGGAAGTATCTAAAATGTTAAGGCAAATACTTTTCCGTTGTTATTACCGTGATTTTAGAGTACTAAAACGCAGAATTACCTTTAGAGGTGTTGAAGAGAATATCGCCATTTTACATGATGTACTTTATAAGAATGCTTTTGACCAAACCGTAGAACTTGAAGATATTTCAGCATCATTAACCGAAAACTTAAATAAGATTAAGGATACCTTACTGGATGACCATGAGGGTTTATTTGTAGATTTAGTTAATGACCTGATTAGAAAAGTAGAATTGTACGGCAGTTACTTCGCTTCGCTTGATATTAGACAGGATAGCAGGGTATTGCGTAATGTACATGCATATTGCCGTCAAAATAAACCAATTTCTTCTTTATACCCGGCTGATTATGATCAGCTTGATGAAAAAGAAAAGCTAAAGATCATTTCATTTAAAGAAGCCACAATTACCTACCCTACTCAGGCAGATGATCTGACCCAAGATACAATCCAAACAATCAGGGAAATTAAAGGCATACAAAAAAGAAATGGAGAAAAAGCATGCCACCGGTTCATTATCAGCAACTGCCAACAGGCAAGTGATATACTGCAGCTTATTGAGCTCTTTTTATGGAACGGATGGAGCAAAGATAATTTAACGATTGATTTTGTACCTTTATTTGAAACGGTTAATGATTTAAAAGGCGCGGGCGCCATTATGGAAACGCTTTACAGCAATCCTTTTTATAGATCGCATTTGGCCACCCGTGGCAATAAACAGCACATTATGCTGGGTTATTCCGATAGTACTAAAGATGGGGGTTATTTAATGGCCAATTGGTCTATTTTTAATGGCAAAACAGCGCTTACGGCTGTTGCTAAGAAACATAATATTCAACTGGCATTTTTTGATGGGCGTGGTGGCCCTCCGGCTCGTGGCGGTGGTAAAACTCATCGTTTTTATGCGTCAATGGGTAAGGAAATTGCAAATAAAAATATGCAGCTTACCGTGCAGGGGCAAACGATCAGCTCTCAGTATGGCTCAATAGAAAGTGCCGAATTCAATATCGAACAATTAATCAATGCAGGTATTTCATCTGGTTTAAAGGAGAAGCACAATGTGCTTTTAGATGAAGATAATCAGGCACTTTTAAATCATATGGCGAATGATAGTTACCAGGCATACCTAGACCTGAGGGAACATAAATTATTTGTACCCTATCTGGAAAAACTCTCTCCATTAAAGCTGCTTTCTAAAATTAACATCAGCAGCAGGCCGGTTAAACGTAATGGCGGAGGCGAGCTGAAATTAGAAGATTTAAGGGCAATAAGCTTTGTTACAGCCTGGAGCCAGTTAAAACAAAACATACCTGGTTATTACGGCATGGGGATCGCTTTAAAGAACCAAGAGAAAGCGGGCAATTGGGATAAAGTGCTTAAGGTTTACCATGAATCAGATTACCTTAAAACTATTGTGGATAACTGTATGATGAGCATGAGCAAATCTGATTTTAACATCACTAAATATTTGGCAGATGATAAAGAATTTGGTGCTTTTTGGCAACAATTGTTTGATGAATTTGAACTCACAAAAGAAATGTTGCTTAAACTTTCAGGTCAGGAAACGTTAATGGCAAATTATCCGGTTGATAAGAAATCTATTGCCACTAGAGAGAAAATTATTTTGCCTTTGGTATTGATTCAGCATTATGCATTAGAGAAGCTGCAACATGAGCATACAGAAGAAGAACATCAGTCATTGGAAAAACTAGCGGTACGAACTGTATTTGGTATTGTAAATGCAGGAAGAAATTTGGCATAACCACAAAACTTGTGCAATAAAAAAGCCCCGAAATGATGAGTTACGGGGCTTTTAATTTTGTAACCTATAGGTGGTTTATCGATCAATTGAACCCAGAACCCTTTGTCCAAATGCATTTAATGCATCTCTTTCTGCTGCGCCGTCTTTCACCATCTGGTGCACTTCAAGTGCACCACAAATATTGGTGATCATTTCTCCGGCAACATCAATTTCTGTTTCATTTACACCTCTAAACTCACAAAAAGCCTCCAGAACCTCTAAAGTGGCTTCAAGTTTTTCGGGTGTACTGTTTTCAAACAGTTGTCTTATCACTGGAATTTTCATTATTTTATTTGATCAAATAATCCATTTAATACTTCTGCTTTATTGGTTTGTACCTGATTTACTAAAACGCCCCCCTCAAAAGCGGCAAAAGTTGGTAAATTATCAACATTCGCCAGTTTACGTGAGTTTGGAAGTTTTTCAGCATCAACAATCAAGAAAGCAACATCTTCGTTTTCGGTGGCCAATTTTTTAAATTTTGGCTTCATAATTCTACAGTTTCCGCACCAGGATGCCGCATATTGAACCATTACTTTGTTGTTTTCAGCAACATATTTTTGAAGATTGTCTTCTGTTAATTCTAAAAACATAATCTCTTTTATTAATTAGCGCTTAAGTATTCTGCAACGCCTGTTCTGTTGGCACTCATGGCTTCTTTGCCTTCTTCCCAGTTTGCCGGACATACTTCGCCGTGCTTTTGTACATGTGCATAAGCATCAATTAAACGTAAATACTCTTTTACGTTTCTGCCTAATGGCATATCGTTTACGCTTTCGTGAAAAACTTTACCTGTTTCATCAATTAAATAAGTTGCTCTATAGGTTACATTTGATCCTGTAAATACTTCATTTCCTTCTTCATCATACTCTACTTCCTGATCAAGAATACCTAGAATATTGGCTAAATGTCTGTGTGTATCTGCTAAAATTGGATAAGTTACACCTTCAATACCACCATTTTCTTTTGCTGTATTTAACCATGCAAAATGTACTTCATTGGTATCACATGATGCACCAACAACAATTGTATTTCTTTTTTCGAAATCTGGTAGGGCCGCTTGAAAGGCATGTAATTCTGTTGGGCATACAAAAGTGAAATCTTTTGGATACCAAAACAATAATACTTTAGTTTGCTTATTTACAGCTTCTTCAAATAAATTAATTTTTAAGTCGTCACCCATATCTGACATTGCATCGATACTAACACTTGGGAATTTTTTGCCTACTATTGCCATAATTTTATTGTTTTTTTTGCAAAGGTAAGCCTTATAAAAATCTAAATCAACCAGATTAAACTAATTGTAGATTGTTATTATTGATGCTCATATAGACAAAAACTATATATGCGATTAAAACTATAAATTTTTGTTATTGGTGCTTTTGTTCAATAACAGCACTTAGCATTCGGGCAAACTAATTGGAATGTTGGTGGCCAAGCCCCCGTCAGAAGTTTCTTTATATTTTGCATTCATATCTAAAGCCGTTTCCCACATGGTATTAACTACGGCATCTAAGCTTACTTTAGCTTTATCCGGATTGCTTTGTAAAGCCAGCTGACTTGCAGTTATGGCCTTAATTGCACCCATAGTATTTCTTTCTATGCAAGGTATTTGGACTAGTCCGCCTATTGGATCGCAGGTTAACCCTAAATGATGCTCCATTGCTATTTCTGCAGCCATTAAAACCTGTCGTTGGGAACCGCCTAAACATTCTGTCAATGCGGCTGCGGCCATTGCAGATGAAACGCCAATTTCAGCCTGACAACCGCCCATTGCAGCGGATATGGTTGCGCCTTTTTTAAAAATACTTCCAATTTCTGATGCACAGGCAATGAATTGAATAATTTTGTCTTCTGTATAGCCATCGCAAAAAACAATGAAATACTGCAGTACTGCGGGTATAACTCCGGCAGCACCATTGGTTGGTGCAGTAACAACCCGACCGAAAGAGGCATTTTCCTCATTAACCGCAAGAGCAAAACAGCTCACCCAATCTAAAATATAATTAAAGCCGTTTCCGCCTGCTCTAATGGCCGATATCCAGCTGTCATAATCATGGTAAGCTGAGTGCCCAATTAGCTTTTTGTTTAGTGGCGCAGCACGCCGTGCTACATCAAGGCCACCGGGTAAAAAACCAGCTTCATGACAGCCTCTGTACATGCAATCACGCATGACTTGAAAATGTTGCATGATCCCATTTTTAGTTTGCACTTCATTCCGCCAGGCCAATTCATTTTCAAGTACAATTTCACTTACTTTTAATCCTGTAGATAGGCACCAGTGCAGTAAATCTTTCGCTTTCTCAACGGGGAAAGGTAAATCAACCTGCTTTTTGGTTCGGTTGTCATCCCCCTCTTTTACAACGAAACCACCGCCAATTGAATAATAGGTTTCGGAAAAGGCTTTGCCATTATTTAAAAAGGCCTGAAAGGTTACTGCATTGGGGTGAAAGGGCAAACTTTCGGCATACAAAAAAAGCAGGTCATTGCTGTAGTCAAAATCAATAGCTGTGGTATTGGCCAGATTTAGTCTTTTTTCATATTTAATATGCTCAAAGGTTGGAGCAACGGCATCAACATCAAAAGTCACCGGATCTGCACCGCTCAACCCAAGTAAAATAGCAACATCAGTTCCATGCCCTTTGCCAGTTTTAGCTAATGAGCCATATAAAAGAATTTTAAGGCCTTCTGTTTGGTTCAGTAAATCCTGCTCCATTAAAGATGCTGTAAACTGTTGTGCCGCACGCCAAGGGCCTAAAGTATGTGAGCTGGACGGACCAATACCGATCTTAAAAATATCAAAAACTGAAATTTGTTCCTTAATCATTTTTTATACGAATAATAGCTTTTGCCCTAAAGCAATATACAAAGCTAAGATTGTTTTATGATTTTGACCGCTTAATCGAAATGCTTTTTTAGTGCAGGGTTATTTCTAAAAATCAAACTCCAGAATCGTTGAATCACTGAGCATGGTGTCTACAAATTTCTGATGGTTGATGGGGGTACCTATGGCATCCCAGTTTCCAGTAATTAATCCGTTGGCCAGCGTTTGTTTGCCCCGCTTGGGTTTAAGCTTGTACTGATTGAAAATTGCTTCATAAGTATCTAATCCACCTATGTCGTGTTTTTTTACAATCCGATAACTGCGTTTTGTAAAACGTCTGTCGCCAACCTCCTCAATATAAGGAAAAATTAAAAGGGCAATAATCACAACAAGTGTAACACCAATGGCCTGCTCATAAAATGCTGAACCTACAGCCATTCCTATAGCTGCAACAATCCAGATTACACAGGCTGTTGTAAGTCCTTTCACCCTGTTTTCTTCCTTAAAGATTACACCGGCACCTAAAAAGCCAATTCCCGTAACAATGTTTGATGCAATCCGGTCATGGCTGCTCAAACCAATTTTAATAGATAAAATGGTAAATAAAGTTGAACCTAAGCCAATCATAATCATGGTTTTTAAACCTGCAGATTTACTTCGGTACTCCCGTTCGGCACCAATTATACCACAAAGTAAAGTGGCCAATAAAAATTTATTAACTTCTGTTTGAGTGAGAAAATGGCTGCTCTCAAAAAAGTTTTCCATAATGCGCTTGAGTTATAAGCGGTAAATTAATAAAAATCATAACACCTTAGTCCATTATAGCGGCCATAATTTTTACTGTTGGGAAAATATTGTTCATAACCCACGCCAATTTCTGTAGTACCCCCGGTATTGCTGTAGTTGAGTTTTGATGTCGTGGCGTCATGGCTAATTCCCAATCTAATTTTCTCGCCATTGTTCCTTTTGGTAAAAATATCAAATATTACAGAAAATACAATCGCATCATTTCCATTCTTATTCCCATCACTTCTATACCAAATCCCAGCATTTACACCCCTATATTTAAATTGTGTACCTAAGCTAATGGTATTTACATTTTGTTGCCTGTAAAATACGGCTGAAGGAATAAGATAAGCTCCATCACGATCAAACTGATCAGGTATAATCGGAAATTTATAACTGATATTGGCTGAGGTTCTAATGGGTAATTTATAATGAAAACCAGATAAAGTTTCATCAGGCTGATTAAGGTGGTGCATGCCAAAGCCCAACATAAATTGCTTATAAACAACATTAACACCTGCTGCGGCATCGAAATAAAAACGACTGTCAACACTGGGTTTTTCAGCCCCCGAAATACTTCCCGGAATATATCCGGAAATAACATCTACCTGATCGGCAAAAACTAGCTTGTCCCAGTTTAATTTTTGATTGGTAACACCTCCCTGTAAACCAAAAGCAAGATTGAAATCTTCACCACTAATAATATAGGCATAGCTTAAATTGATGTTGTTTTTGGTTAAATAGGCTACCCCTTCACTGCTTCGGTTGAAGCTTAAGCCTATTCCGCTATTGATTTCTTGCAGATTTAAATCGCCAGATGCCGTTAAATAGGAGAAATCGCCAGTTAATCCGGTCCATTGATTGCGGTAAAGGGCATTAAACCGTATACTGCCATCAAACTGGCCGGTTAATGCCGGATTTAAATAAATAGGAGCATTATAAAACTGCGAATATAAATGGTCCTGTGCCCGACCTATATAAGGTATAAGCAGCATAAACAGGATTAGTTTTAGTGCTTGCTCTCTCATCGTATTAGATATATTAAACCTGTTGTTTTTGGTGCTGAAGAATCATAAGTCATGCCTTTCCAATCGCCTCCGTTCAAAAATTTAGCTTCTATTTTCCAATAATAAACTCCCTGGGGCTGTTCCTTCCCTTTAAATGTTCCGTCCCAGCCCTCTGTAGGTGCACCCAGATCCAGTTTTGTGGTTTCCCATAAAACCTGACCCCATTTATTAAAAATGCTCATGTGCCATTCTTTAATCCCTGTACCTTTGGCAGTAAAGGTTCTAAGTTCGTTTTTGGCACTTGCAGGCATAAAAGAATTTGGAAGGTTTAAATAACCAGGGATGCCAATGATCCTAATTTTTTGATTTGTAGAGTTAGGGCAACCATTCGCGTTAATCACTTTTAAGACCACATCATAGTTGCCGGCATCATTATAGGTGTGGGTAGGATTTTGGAGCTTTGAGGTTGTGCCATCTCCAAAACTCCACTCCCAACTTCCGGCAGCGCCAATACTGGTATCTGTAAACTTAAAGGTATAATTTGGTATGGTTGTTTCATTACCCGGACTAACAGTAAAGTTGGCTTTTGGTGGCATCGCTACGTTAATATAATTGGGAATGGACAAAGAATCCACGCAACCAGAAGCATTTATGGCTTTTAAGGTTACAGTGTAGCTCGATCCCGCACCGGCATAAATATGCGTAGGTTCAAATAGATTGGAAGTACGTGATCCATCTCCAAAATTCCAAACATAACTATTATTTCCAGTACTGGTGTTTTTGAATTTTATTGTAGCGCCATCACAGCTAATGGTTTTATCAGCGCTAAAACCTACATTTGGTTGCGCATTAACTTTAATTTCAACTTCTTGATCTGGGGCTACAAAGCAGCCATTGCTTGCTTTAAGTATTACTTTATATGTTCCTGGTTTGGTAAAAGTATGTGTAACTGTTTCCGGAGCTCCCCCAAAAGAAAAATCACGCCCGGTATCGCCATAAATATATTCGAAAGTACTAGCACCCTGTGTATTGTTTATAAATTTAACAGTAAATGGGGCACAGCCTTCTGTGTTGCCATCAGGATAGAAATATGGTGTAATGTTGTTTGGGAAAATATGAACTTTCACAATTGAAGTATCTCTTCCGCAACTGTTTTCTACAATTAGTTTTACAACGTAATCTTTTACAACGGAAGTGTTATTATATAGATGGGGAACCGGATTTTTGTCTGTAATAGGTATAATTGGTGTACCATCATCAAAATCATAATAATAGGTGTTTGTCTCCCCAGGAGAAAAATTTGTAAAAGTTATTGTTGAACCTAAACAGGCAATTGTTTTATCTGGAGAAAATCTTGAGGTTGCTTTTCCAGGAACAAAAACTGTTGATTTTGCAAATGTTGTGTCGCAAGCTGAAATAGCTTTTAATGTTACGTTATAAGTGGTATCTCTTCCGTCTGCTCTGCTTAAAAAAGTAATGGCTGGAGGGGTAGCCTGATTGGATGTTGCTCCATTTCCAAAAGTCCACGTAAATGTGGCATCGGTTAATGATGTTGAAGTATTAATAAAGTTAACAGCTAATGGACTACAGCCACTTACGGTAGATTGCGTATATGAAGCTACAATTTTTTGAGGTGTACTAAAATCATGGCTCATCTCATCTGCATTACAGTTTAAGCTACTGGTTGTAACCAATTTAATTGTTACCTTTTGATTGTCATTCGCAATGGTATATCCGGGAAAAGTTGTGCCAGTGCCTATGGCAACATTATTTGCATACCAGGTATATATGGCATTTCGGTCAGGATGTGGAATGGCTATAATATTAGTTGCTTTTAATTCAAATGGTGCACAGGCTTTATCACTGACATAAGTAAATTCTGCTTTTGCATGTGGATTCAAGGTAATGGTTACTGCGTTACTTATGTTTTGAAATGCACCTGTGCAGGTTGCGCTAGATACAATTCTTCTGTATAAAATGGTTGTGGTTGGCGCAGCTAAAGTGAGGTTAATATTGGTTTCCGATGTCATATTTACCCAAACGGTACCGTCAAAACTCGATTGCCACTGATAATTATAATTTCCATCTCCACCTGTTGGTAAACTACCCGTTAATGGAGCAGGTGTATCGCCAACGCAAATGGTTTGATGAGCTGAAATGGTATTATTCGCTATGCTTGGCAATGCTGTAATTTGAACCATATTGCTATATGAAGC
>Ga0116227_10010724_pt1 | contig 15807 bp, 11 predicted proteins | sample S1TSphgellanicum_FD_89693 | JGI IMG/M metagenome (GOLD analysis project Ga0116227, IMG submission 89693) | Host-associated microbial communities from peat moss isolated from Minnesota, USA - S1T2_Fb - Sphagnum magellanicum MG | ecosystem: Host-associated > Plants > Peat moss > Unclassified... | reverse complement strand
GTAATTTCCACCTAAATTTGGGTATCACTTATTGTCATCTTGTTTCACTAGCTTAATTGACCTGTCCTAGCAACTGGTCCCCGTTCACTACGGGGTTAACATGTTTTACCATGATTTCATATAATGAATCTGTCCTAGTTCATTCAAAATCCTAGTGAAATACAAGGTGAACTTGGCCACATCTCCTAGTAGTGAAAACAATGAATGACAAACTTTTATGTGATTTTGGTGCAATAGATTAAATTATCTTTAATTTTCAATCCCAATAATGTAATCCTTATGAAAATGTGTTACAAAATGGAATTATTTTCCTCTTGAAGCTTCCATTTATGTACCCATTGACAAAAGGTACACCAATTCCACAAGCATGTTGGGTGAAAATTCTTTAAGGTGCACCACATAAGACAAAAAGGGTTTAATCCTTATTGTAATCCTTTTTTATCGTATATTTTGATCCCCATATAAAATAATGAATCAAAAGTTGTCAAAATTTTCAAAAAGACTATATTTGAGACCATTACAATTCTAGATTCTATCATAATCATTCATAAATGTGTTTTTACATGGTAAAAAAGGACCAGGTAAAAAAGATAGAAAAGGGTGACACTGTGATAAAATTTTGGTACACCTTAAAAAAATTTGGACTTTGTCATCTTCTTAATTGTGGATTATATGCACACATTCAATCCCTAAACGACTCACTCTATGCTTTGATTAAATACTTATTACAAACAATTTGAGACATGCATCAAAAGAAAGAAAAAAAGCCATGAAACTTAATGGAGTTTCATTTGAGAGCCTTTTATCATCATGCAATAGAGAATTATTTTGAATATGCTAACAAAAAGAATGGGCTTCAACACACAAATTCATTTAGGAATAAAATGGCATCATTAAAATTTGTCCTTAAGGTGGAAATTATTTAAATAAGACATCACCTTCTCATTGTGAGAAGCCATTATGTATCCTAACAACAATGGAAGGCCTTGATGTCAAACACCAAATTAAATGAGTTGAATCAAGGAAGGTGGCCACAAAGAAGACTAAATGCCATAGTACATACACAAGACAATGTGTAACATATTCCAAATCCCCTCCCATCATTGTTGGATATAGCAATTTTTCTTCTTAGAAACAACCAACATTGATGTGTATTTGATTTGAAGGTGCACATGATTCCAACTATAGTACATCATTTCATCGCTAACAATCTTTCATTGAAAGGCCATATTTGAACATTGTGGGTCCCCCACATAGATTAACATGAAGGATGTTTAACATTGTTGTGTAATGTCACACTAGTATATCATAAGATATGTTTGATGTTTCTAGCTAGAGGCAAGAATGTGCTTGAACAATGAAAAGTGGAAAGAATGATGCTTAGATTCATCACATACGTCCATTCAACATCAACATGAATGTTGAATGGACTTATGTGATGTCCATTTGACATTCACATGGCCAGGTAGTCCCTCTTGTCCAGGAAACACAACTTCCTCAAACAGTGCATATGATCTGCCTGTCTCATTTCCCAATGCCTTCAATGTCACCAGCACACCAAGTGCCCACAAGGTTATTCCCTCCCCTGGATCAATCAGATTCTTATGAGCATGCCAAAAAAACACTGTTCTAATACAGAATGCAAGTGCTACGAAATCTCCACACAACTCTCTCTGAAAAAATCGTGAAAGAGAGAGCGACACACAACAGATGCAGACACATGGGTGTCACATAACAACACTTTGTCTTGAAACATGGTTGGTGGTTTCCAAAGGTGAATCTAAGCAACCCATTTGCCAGAAAGTCTTGTGTCATCGTCCCTGAGAAATCCATGAAGAAGAAGAATGGCAGCTGCTACAAAAGAGTAGATAAAGCCATTGCTGATGATGAGAAGAAGAAGGGGAGAGAGATGGAAAATTGACCTGAGGCAAGCATGCCAATCTTTGGAGATGTAAGAGCAGAGAATTGACTAGCACTAAATGAATACCTGATCCATTTCTTCCCAAGCTTTTTTTCCCCTCCTCTCCACTAAACCCTAATTTCCCATCTTAACCCTAACTCCTTTTCGCTTCTCTTGCCACATACTCTCTCTCTTTCTGAGTCAGCCTTTCCCCCTCAGCCCTTACTCCTCTGTTCTTCCTGCAGATCCAACAGGGAAATGTCCACCCAAGTCTCCCATTTCCAGAGCAAGACTTATGCACCTGCTCAATCAAAGCTACCTCCTCTTCTTCTTCTTCTTCTTCTTCTCAGAAAAAATCCACTACAACTTTCAATCTCCCAACTTTCTGTCAAACAAGAATCTTCTCTCTGGCAGGAAAACAGCACCCAAAGGAATACTCTTCCTCCTCTTCCTCCTTTCTGTTAAATTTTTGCAGCAACATTCCAGAATATCAAACCCTATCCAATTTTCTGAAGACTCGAGAATTGAAATATTTTTTGCTCATGAGAAACTGTCACGTTGTTTTATGCTAATAAAAATTCACAAAAACTCAGCTTTTTTGTATTGATCACACACAAACACACACACCCATTCGCATTATCTTAACCCTCTTTTCTTTACACTTGCAATAGAAGAAGAAAGAAGTAGAAGAAAGCATGCTCTGCTTTGAAATCCACTTCTCAGATTTTTGACAACTGCTTGAATCTCCTCCTAACTTGATATTCTTCTTATTATTATTAGGTCTTGTTGATTCTTCATTGATTGATTGAGTGATTGGTTTCTTGTTTTTTTCTTCTTCTGCACTTTTGGATCTATTCCAGGAATAGCAGTTAGGTATCAAGGGCTAAGTTAAAAGTACCACCACAACTTTCATTACATATTCCACAACTTCAGAAACACAACAGAATGTGCATTCTGCTACTACAACAATAACAATCAGCAATTTGAACAAACAAACATCATCTGCTGCAACAACCAGTACATCATCTGCAATTAGGACAACATCTGCATCTGCAACAATTCAAATCCCATCACATAAACAACATCTACAATTACAATACACACACACACACACACACACACATATATGAAAGATTCTTTTGAAGTTGATAATGGATTGATTTTTGCTCTTTACCCCCACATCAAAGAGCATATATACCTGAGCACATTCTTCTTTAGACGTAAAGCACTGCCTGGATTTTTCAGCTCCCTTACCTGCCTGAAGAAACCTGTTTTCAGCAAAGGGGGTCTTCCGCGGTGGAAGGTACCAGCCAGGCTGTACTGGGAAGGCACCCAGCCTGCCTGTCACTATTTCTAAAAAATTAAAAAATCCCAGCTCCTCTTTACGTAGGAAAAGGACCTGAGTACTGGCCTCATGCACAAATCTCAAATCACAGAAGAGCCTGTACTCAGGCCTTTTTCCTATACTAACTGCCCATCTACTAGAGACTGGGCTGGTTAGGGCCGATTCCAGCCCTTAGCAAGTCCTTAAGTGAGCCCATTAGGGTCAAGTGGCCCTAGCCAGCCCACTCTTTACCATTGAAGGCAAGAAATCCTGGAAGGAAAAAATAAGGCCGAATTTATGCCGAATCTGCCTAGGTGGCCAATTCGGTGACCAACCACTGAGGTCAAATTGGCCACTAAGGTGGATTCGACACAATTAATAAACCTAAGAAAAACAGGCCTAAATCGCCAATCCTGACTTTTAAGGTATTATGGAGAGTGCCCAAGTACATGCATATTGTGCCTGGTGAGGTGCCCGCTGGGAATTTTTCTGAATGGGCAGAGAAACAGACACAAAATCCAAATCGCAGAAAACTCGCCAAAAAAGAACTGCCCCATGGTCTCGTAGTTGACCTCCTCTGAAATCCTATTCACACGGACGCAATGCCAACCAGCTTTTGCAACTCTTTCAGTCCTAGTAGTAGCAGTTCGGGTCTTTCTGAAACCCTATTCACACGGACGCAACGGAAACCAGCTTTGTCTGCTCTTGCAGTCCTCCTCGGTCGCGTGTCGCGGCGTTCGTGTTCTGTCGGAAACCCTATTCACACCGGAAAATCACTCTTCGTTCGTGACTTTTTAAATCCCTATACACACGGACGCAGCGCAAACCAGCTCTCTCTCCACTCCCTTCCATCCGCCTCCACCTCACCCAAACCCAAGTCATCAAGTTCCCAATAATTGTTCCCAAAGAGTGCGTTCCCATGCATGGCAGGAAAGAGAAATGGAACGTCAAAAGGGAAGAACTGCGAGAATGCGACGAAGAAAGGGTTTGCTTGCTTGCCCTGATTGTTTGAGTGCGAGATTTGCGAATGCAGCAGAATTTTTCATGGAGATTTAGCACACGCAATGAAAGGGATTCTGAATCCGTTATCTGGTCTTGGGTGCTTTGAATGAATTCAATTTTCCTTTTGAAATTTGGATTAGGTTTTTGTCTCTATCTGTCCGTGCGAAGTTTTGCTCTCAAGTCTGGTTGTGGGTGTTTCGGGATATGTCGTCGTTGATGGTGGTGGTAGCTACAAGGAGTCGAGAATCTGGTTTTGTGAAATTTTTAAGAAGGACCCAAAACGAGAAATAGTCCGGTACCCATTTTGGGAAGAAGAAGGAAACAAGTCTTCTGATACAGAGGAGTTTGTTGTGCAAGAAGGTTTGAGAGAGGTGTATTTTCACAGAGTTGGTTGTCGTGCTCTTGAGGATTTTGAGAATCAGGCCTGCATGGAGGAGTCTTCGTCTAATTGTGGGGGTGGTGATGAAGACGACGTCCGGAGCAGTGAATGGGAAGTAGTCTCTCTCTCTTTGTCCTCACATTCTCTGGCTGCATCAACCACATTTGAGACAGCAGCAGGTACTGGACAGGAGGAAATAGGAGGCGAAGCTGTTGATGTGGTCTTCAATCTGACTACAGTTTCTTCTCTTCTTCTTCTTCTTCGTCATCCTCTCATGAACTCCAACAGCAAACAGTTCCTAGTAGCGATGATGATGATGATGATGATGGTGAGTCCTTGATGGCCAATTTGATCTGGATTCCGACAAGAAAAGGATTCCTTTGGGGTCATCATCATCACCAGAGCTACCTCCCCCAAAAGGATTAAGCCAGGAGCAAGTAGCACTGGCTGCTGCCACCACAGATGATGATGAGTTAAGGCCAGAATCTGATTATGTGAAAGAGGAGCATTTCTCTCATGTCAGCAGCTGTACCTCTCACATGCAGGAGGAGTTGCTGCAGATGAGCTAGAGTGAGCCCTTGCCTTCAGGTTAGTGAATTCAGTTTTCTTGAGCAGTAGGACCAGAGTTTTGCTGATGGATGGTCCTCTTGTTTTCCATTGAAGCTTGTCCATAATTCCCCCACAGTGAGTGGTCATTTCTTCAGGTTTCAAGATTGTTTAGAGTTGTTGTTCTTTGCGATTCTTGTGCATGTAGCTGCTGTGTATGTACACAAGTTTGCTCTCAAAAACCGACATAGGTATGTATGTGTCGCAGGGATTGGGTATGCAGTTGTTGATTACGGTGATGAGCATGAGATTGGAAACAAGAGCCTTTCCTATGCACTTGCTCCAGCAGCAAAAGCTGGGTCGCAGCTGGATTTTGGACAGACAGGAAGAGGACCACTGCTTGGATCTTCTTGCCTGTCAACTCCATCTTCTTCACCCATAATTGTCAGTCAATCAAGCTCCCTGCAGCTACTTCTTGGCGAAGAGCTTTGTCACAACCAAGTTGGTGAAGGCAATGAGAGTGGAGGAGTTGCTGCAACAGCTTGTTTGTTTGACACCGCAGAAGAACAACAACAACAACAAGTTTGGTCTTCAGCAGGAGGCCTAGAAAGAACTAATTTGGAATTTGAGTTTCCTGACTCAGATGCAGACATGCAAAATGTGGAATTGGAGAAGAGGAAGAGCTCTGCAACATTGCAAGGGGATGGGTGTTATGAGCAGCACACATGTGAGACATGGTGGAAACAGTGCAGGGGGATATTGTGGTGTATGCAAGCACAGCAAGCAACCGCTCTTTGGTCCATTGCCTTGGCTGCTGCAGTGATGGGTCTTGTTATTTTAGGCCACCAATGGCAGCATGAACACTGCCAGAATCAGCAGCTTCAGTTGCAACTCTGCTCCAAGGATGAGGTACTAGCATGGAAACTGTTGCTGTTCTTCAAGAAAACAAATGAACACCTTAGGATCATAGATGTGCATCCTGTCATTCACTTAGTTTTGAGAAAATGGAATTTCGAAATAGCAGATTCTTTGTTTTCTTAGAGAGAGAATGCTGAAGAGTTTTAGAAAGGGAATTGAGAAATAGCAGCAGATTCTCCATTTCATTAGAGAGAATGCTGAAGAGTTTCAGAGAGGATTTTAGAAAATTTAGCAGATTCTCTATTTTCTTTAGAGAGAATGCTGAAGAGTTTCTGTGTGTTTCTGTTGCAGAAAATAAGCCATCTTACATCCCAAGTGGTTCGCTTGAGGGAGGCAATGTTAGAGCATTGCAGGGTGCCAGTTCTGCGCTCAAGCTCTGTATATCATACTTTCTGATCACTTCATCAGTACATGAAGTGCTGCATTACCCAATTGCTATATCTGCATTTCCTGGATCTGCAAACGCTGATATGAGGGCAAGTCTATATCAGAGTGATTGATGAGACTACAGTCAAGATCAATGAGAGAGGACAACTTCTGGCTAAGAGGAAAAGCTCAATTTGTGGTTTGCCTTCACTCCCAGAACCCATTTCTATTTCCATTTTTGGTTTTTTGGGTTTCTAGACCTGGACCAAAAGTGGCTTGTACAGTGTAAATTTGACTTGAAAATACATTGTATAGCAGGTTTGCAATTTTTTTGGTTCTGGAGTATTTAGCTGTTTGGCATTAGAGGTCTTCTCCATCTTTCTTATGTATATCTGTGTGTGGTTTTGTGTGGCATAAACATGGGGGAACTTCCATGTCTACGCCAGTTCCAACTCAATCAAGACTCATCCAAGCTGTAATGTGTGGATCTTCAAATGAGGGTATTTCAGGTTTCAAAATGCAGTTTGTGGCTGTTGAAATGTGATCTGTTGAATATTGAAGCATTGGAATTTCAACTTTGAAACCATCATGCGAAGTTTAATATATACATGGGTTGTCCATGTAATCTTGGAATGTTGCAAAAGATTACCAGCTGGGTAAGGGTATATGGGGAGATATTTTATATATGCCATAGAAGGGTATACGGTGGATATCACTTTTGTGTAAAGTGTATACAACTCAATTATAAAATTTCAAAGAAGGGTACAAACCATGAACAGGCAAGTGGATGCCTTTTGTATGCATCTCAAAGACAACTGTTGGGTGGTTTTTGAAAATTTTGTTCTTGGAATTTTTGGAAAATGTTACAATCAAAGAACCTTTTGGTTACAGGATTTTGAAACATTTGGGAATTCAAATACCCTCTGGTTTTGGGCTTTTGAATTTTTGTAAAGACTTAGCAGTTCAGGGTAAGGTTCTTTGACTGGTTCTGTGGTTTTTTTAATCATTTTTTGAAAACCTTGGTTATGGGTCAAAACTTGTTCTTTTGATTTTTTGAGAATTGGTGAAGGGTTCATATTCTTGACACTTACTCATCTCTGAAAAAGACACAACCATGCAACAGTGGTCAAGACCTTCATCCATGTGTTTGGTACATGGGAGGTGAATCAAGAAATATCTTTTTTATTGATGTCCAAGTGAATCCTTAAATTTCTTCCATGTTAAAACTTAGATTGATCATTGGATGTGTAACTTCTAATTTTAAAATTATGAATGTTCTCACTCCTATGCACATATGTGCATGCACAATGGTATGTTTGAGGCACAAAAATTATGTCAACTCTACTCTCCCTCATAAACTTAGTGTCAGGTTGTTATGTGGGGGTGCAGCTACATTATGTGGCATACCACTCATTCTACATTTTGGGAAGAGTAGAATTTACACTAAAAAAAATTGTAATGTGTAAAATCTCACTTCAACTTACTTAAAAACCATGCACCCACATGTAGCTTTGTGAAGGGAAGGGAATAAAAAACCCATGACAAAAATAGGATGCAAAGCACATGTTCAAGTATTAATTTGCATGGGTAACCAAAAACAAACCCATTACATTTGTACTATTTAAAAAAGAATTTTTTTTCCCTTTGTGCTTGTCATGGTGTGTGTATGCAACATGTACATGCTCTGACTTCCCTTGTGAAGGTACTAGACTTTTTTTGAATGCTCTTTTAATATCAACACTACATCAAACATAATACTCATTCATGGGTTGTAATGGATGGGCATTGGGTATGTGTGATTGTGAAGATTTGAAAAACATAAGTTGGCATTGCACATGTTTTATTTGGATTGCTAAACTAGTTACAATATTCAACTCTACAAGTTTGTTGCTACACAAAATCAAAAACTTTGTGGCACACAACATTGATCCTTTCATCACTTTTGCCTCCTCCAATTCATCAAGATGGTATCAGAAAGAGAGCATAGAGATGGTTGGTAAGCAAAATTGGCATTTTGAAATTCTAGGTGTTGAGCCATGATTGTGTAGCTGCAAAAGAAACTTGAACAATAAATCCAACACAAAATATTGAAACAACATAGAGATGTGACTAGATCATTGATGCTTGTTGTCTACAAATTTGTGTTCCATTTAACATGTGCCCGCATGCCATATGCTAAAGCAAAACTATGTCAATCAATCACTAGACACCATAAATGAAGGATGGGTCTCTTCTACAATTATGATTGTTAGAACTATTGATATTCTACCTATCCTTTCAAAAAAATATGTTCCATTATCTCACTTGTATGTCAAAACCCACATCTCAAATCCCATCAAGACTTGCTTCAATCATCCCTCATTTTTTTCATAGGCTATAGACATGCATGACACTAGTATGAACTTTTGCCTTTAGACTGATCTACTCACAACAAAAGCATACTCCTACCCTCAAATTGCTTACAACCACCTCAACCTTGATATGGTTACATCTTTCTTCAATAACTTCTTTTACTTGACTAATGTACTATGGACAAGACCTTCAACCAACATGTCTAGTGACTTTCAATTTTCTTAGGCAAAATTTCTTGTATTCCCAAGTCTCTCTCACCACCATCTATAATCCAAAATATATCTAGACCTAGAATCTTCAAAAAAAATTGATGTTATTTCGAAACTTCTCCAAAACCCAAGATTTTGTCCCAATATTCATATGGCAAATGCATCCCTCTTGAATTGTGAGTGCAATAAAAAAAGAGAAAAATGCTACCAAATGTGTCAATTTGTCTAGAAAGCAAAGTAGGTTGTTCTATGCATTCTTTCTTTTTCTTTCTCTCTCTCAAGATTCAAACAAAAATCAACATGAAATTTTTATTTTTTTTCTTCAAACTTTAGCTTACATTAAAACTTCTTTTTGGAAATTTTTTGTTGTCTTGTCCAAGATCTATAATTTGTGAGCTTGAATTTAGACTTTGCAAAAAAAATTAAGGAAATTGATGATAAATGTTGAAAATCCCTTGACATGACAATTCTTGCAAATTCACACAAAAGTTTTAATAAAAGCTCTCAAACTTTTGGGAGTTTTATTCTGCAATTCTTGAACATTGATGCCCTCTCAATCATTGAAAACTTTTAGAATTGAAAACTTAAGCAATCACTCTCTTGTCAGTAATATTCAACAAAGTAGGATGCATGGGTTCCAAAAGAAAGGATCTGGAGGCATGCACACCACCTGTGTGGAAATAGCTTAAAGTGGATGATGTCAAAGCACATGATTTCAATTGTTCAATCAGTGTCATCCTAAAGAACATTTGCTGCTTTCTTAGGCTTTAACAACTCCACAATGATACGCAAATGAGAGTGGCAATGGTGATGTACTGTTAATGTCCTCACAATTTGTGTTGCATCCTCTACATCTAGATCGTGCCCAAGAATTTCCCCATGAAATATTTAACATTTTAAGGATTGAAAACACTATAGGATCTTGACATCATATTATGGCTTTAATAAGTTGAATGCAGGGCTATATTATTTATCAATTGATGAAGTCTAAATCATATTATTTGACCTACCTAGTACATCTTACCCTTCTCTTATAAATTTGACACATGACAAATATTGCTGCCTACTTACCTTGGCCTACTAATCTGCTAACAAGAAAAATGCAATTGCAACTTTTGCACCAACATGGTATAAGTCAAAGTCTTCCACGGTATGAATTCAACCTAGTGTTGATAGGACATCAACAATGTCTTCAACTCAAACCTACATATGAGAGTCCACATAAAATGATCATTTTACAAATATGTTGCACTTTGATGCAGAGTTATTAACTTGTGGCAATGCCACTATTGTGCCCTTTTTTGCATTGTAAAGCACACTTTCTAGTTTTGATATGCATGGGCTACCATTGCCTCAAGTCATACTAATCTAGGTCCTTTGATGAATATCCCTAGAACCACATTTAGGGATCAAGAGGGGTGGGGAGCAAGCATGCTTACGAAGGTTTGTATGGGGCCATCAATACAATCAGGAGAGGAAATGCATTCATATGTAATACAAAGTGAGCTAGCTCAGTTTCCTCACTTGCAAATCTAAATAAATAAAAAAAAACCTGTATTAACATGCCACATCCACCCAACTCATTTTGTTACATTGGAAGAAAAACCTTTGTTGTGACTTGGATGATAGAACTCAACAAGAAAATCTTGCCACCAAATGATCTGCAACATATGTATATGCACAAAACAAATCAATATCAATTCACATCAAATAGTAATAGCTCAAAATAAACATGTCCCTCAAGATAATCAATCATACCATGACAAAAGGGTTTACACAGGCTAAACACACTTTATGCAAAATCTCAGTTCCAAATTGTCGAAAAGTGGAGCCTCAAGAAAGCCACACCTGGGAGATGCAAGTTGTAAAATTTGATTGATTTGAGCTGGAAAAATCAATATGGCATTGCCCAATATTATGAAAATAACAATTAATCTTCCCTAATTGGAGTTTGGAGTGATATCCCCATACCCAACTATGGCAATCTAACACATATCACCACAATTTAAATACCAACCATGTAAACATGGCAAAACCTACTAAACCTTTTAGGTAGAAATTGTGCAAAGTGTTTATGACAGATATTTGAGCAAGCAGTGCAAACAACCCTTGGTTGAAGGATAATATTTAAACCTCTTCTAGAGGAATACAAAGTTTTTTCATCTTCAATACAGGTTCCATTTCCCAATGGGTTTTAGTCCAGTGAATCCCCAAAGTGGACAAAGTGGACTCCCCAAAGTGGACTCCTTAGATAATTAAAAATGTATGTTGGATCACAATGATATTCATCAGAAGAAGAATGTGACTTGAATATTTATGTCAATATCAAATTTGGGCTCCACATTGTTTTGCACTACTAGTGACAATGATTAAATTTATTTTTGTGGACATAATAATTTTGTTGTAATCAATTTTTTCTTTTCAAAAGATAAAATTTTATAAATTTCACTATATTTCATTTTCTTTCATTAATATGTCTTTTCATTCTTGATTTGGTAAGCAAAATGTCTACAAAAGTTTGATTCATTAAGTAAGTTCACAACAAGATATAAACAAACAAAAACATTGAAAGGGTGTAACATAAACAACAAGAAATGATTCCAAAATAAAATTTGATTTATGAAAAATAATAATCCATAATGATTTTGGAATTGTCACAATGACAATCACCAAAATCCCATCCTACATAAACTAGTTCCAATGAAACATTGTCACTATAACTTGATTTTATTATATAATTTCCAATGGTTCATCATTATTTATGTCAATATCAAATTTGATTTTATTATATAACATGGATATGAAACAATAGGTGGCTAGGGGAAAATAATGAGCTAGTTATTAGAAAAGGAGGGAGGTAGTTAGGAAAAAAAGAAGGTGTAATCCATGAAATGTTGTGCCTTTTCATGTTATATTTTGAAAGTGTATTAAAATAAAATTATTTTGCATAATATTTATTTGAATTACATACTATAACCCGATGGCCAAGGAAAAAGATGTAGATTAATGGAATGTAATGTTAATAGTTAAATAATTTTAAATTTAAACTTCAATTTGAAAATGTGAAAAACGTATAAAAATAATGGTAAAGGAGATGGAGGTTTATTAATTTAATAATGTCCCCCCATTTCCCCCTTTTAATTTTCTTCATATGTTTTCATATGGTTACTAATAGTTCATCATAATTTATAACATTATGAAAAATTGCATCTGTCAAAACCACACAATGTTGCAATTAAAACTCAAAAAAATTCATATAGATATACAACTGTTATGCAATTGAAACACACTAGCTAGCATTGCTTTGTTATCAAACCATTGCAACACCCCAGCAGCTACAAACACTACAACCCAATTGCAAGAAAGAAATCCTTATAAACATTCAACATGCAAATTATTGTCTCTTCATCAATAAGGCCATAATTTACCATCATCATCTCATAATTGTCATTCAAGAGATATTCTACCTCTCACCTAAGCTTCTTAGTGTTGGTTAGATGTCCAAAGAATGGATGAAAATTGAATATCATATATACCCATTCCAACTGTGTACATGACAAGAATGAAGATTTGTTCTTTGATGGCACCATTCCTAACCCAGCCCATTTGAGTGATCACAAGAATAATCCTAAATTGTAGAAAACAAAAAATTAGTGTCAAGTTGGTACTCTTGGAAAATTGTCAAGCTAACTTAATACCATGTTGTTATTATTATTACTATTATTTTGGAAGGCTTAGACACAATCTCTCCTGATAACAAGATGGTCAAGGAAACTTATTACTTTAGAACCCAGAAGAAGAACAAAATTTCAGCACCATTCTTTTTACCAGGGCTATGAATTCCAACCCAAACTGCAAAATATTAATTATCACACACATGAGATCATGTTACCCTGAATACCCAAAAAAAAAGAACTTTGAACAAGAAGAAAACTCATTCATATTTGGAAAATCTAATCAAAATTTCCAAAGCACTATCAAATGCAACTAAATATTATTTCCACTAATTTGCTTCTTCTGGAGTTATCAGCAATAATTTGAGATTTTGCCTTAAATAATCAAAATAATAATTTATTAATTTAAATGTATCATGGATCTAAAGAATCATGTGAGTCCAAATTAAAAGGAGGAGGCGGATGGGTAATAAATAAACCTCCAATACATGATGAAAGGAAGAGTATTGACAAATATGTGGAAGACAAAAACCCAAACATGAAGCCCTAGAACTTCAATCCTTGAGAGCAATTTTAGTTTCGTAACACCCAATTAGATCTGATATTCAATCTTCGTAACTCCACAACAAAATTGGGTAAGATGGTTTTTGTGGGGAGAAGAAAATTGATGAAGGATTTTGTTTATTGATTTGTTTGATTAGTTTTTGAACGAGAAATTGCTATTGTTTTGGAGAACTAAATTTATAGGAAGACTTAGACATAATTTTGTTGTCGTACATACCTTTGTTGTTTAGATTTGCTTGACTTTGGATTGTGTTTAGAACCATCCAATGAGCCTATGAGTTTTTAAAAACTCAAGTACAGTAGTGACCAAAAAGAACTCAAGGCTGCTACTGTTATTTTTGTTACCATGACCATTGACCCCCATATTGTCGCCGTCTCTTTCATGGATTGAATCATCATGATCGTTCACATGTGTGCATTCACCAATTGCACATACAAGTAGCCTAGTGCAACAAAACCCCCAAAAAAAACCTTTGGAAAGCTTGAATTCATCTTCTAAATCTTGAGCTTGAAATTGTAAGTTTCCATATTCAATCCATCTAGACATAATGGTTTAGAACCATACAGCTAGGCTTGAAGACGTGTATGATCATTCCTATTTTCTTGGGTCACAAACCTTAGAGCTTCAATAATGAAGAAATGAGGACTTTCCTTCACTCATGGTTGCCCCCCTCCATAGTATACATCATATTTGAATATTTTCTCCTCATTGATAGTGTAGAGCAACATCAAACCCAAGTTTCCCATATACAATATTTAATGATACAAAATATCCCTGACTTCATATGCATTATGTCTTGTCCCTACAAAGGAAAAAACTTACTCATTAAAAAATGAACAAGTCAGTGGAGGAATAGGATTTTAGCTCAATACACCCCAAGATACTGTAAATGCATAGGGGCAAGTCTCATCACATGACAATAAATGCAAATGCTTACTAATTACAAAACAACATGTGATTATACATCATCCATGTGCCAATATAAAATTGGCACACTGAAGCAACACATTTCAAATTTCTGGCAATTTTGTCAACACCCCCTCTACTGATTTCTGACCAGCTCCTTCGAGTTTTTTGTTTTCATAATGATGTATGTGGCTCAGAGCATGGTTGATGACAAAAGGTACTTCATATCTTTGCTGCAACTTCGTCAAACTTCCAATGGAATGGATGTCTCGGTCAGTTTTGAAAATGTATGAACGAGCCTCCTCTCTATCCAATGGAAACCATTTGCCAACAATGGTTGGCCGAAAAGTTTTGTTTATGCCAGCATGGATAAACTGTCTTTTCCCTCTAGCCTTTACATCGACAATATCTTCAGGGTAGAGAAAATTAAAAACTAAAGAACCTGCACACCCCAATTCATTCACATTAAAACCAGAAAATTGAGTGTTTGGAGTCTCAATAGTAACTGCAAGGGCATGACTATCAGCATTTGTGTCTGTCATTTCCAAAGTCCCTTGAGCTTGAATTCCAATGGGTACCACTGGCATTTGAACTTGCACACTAGCTTGACCTGCTACTTGGTTTGCACGAGATGTTGAACCTGTGGTTGTTTCTGTCATTGCTCTTTTCATAACATCCATTGCAACCACAGTTCCAAGTGAAACGTGGACAGCTTGACGATTCTCACAAGTTAGAGAAATTGTGATATTATCGTGACAATACCCCAAATCCCAATCTTTATGTAATGTAAGTTGACCCCCATCCAAATCACATCTAGTCTCTATGGTGGTGGTTATCGTACGTTCTCCTCCAAGAATTTCAAACTTGAACGTAAGACAAGGGGCTATTGCTGCACCTTTTATCCGACAATCTGGCAATCCTTGATAGAAAGTGCCCCCAACTTCTGGTATAACAGTCACAGTCAAAGACTTATTCTCATTTGAATCTTGTGGTCCTTTTATTTGAAGAGATTCAAAACACTGTTGAACATCACTTGATTGCTGATCTCTTTGTCCACCAACTTCCGTAGGTCCACTTGAGGGACCCCCTTGACCATTCTCAACACTTTCCATAGGTTCACCTGAGTTACCTCCTTGTGAACTTTCTCCAACATCCATAGGATCCATAGGTTCACTTGATGTACCTCCTTGGTCAGTCTCTCCTCCACCTTCCATGGTTTCAAGTAAAGGACCCCCATGATCATTCTTTTCACCTTCCACAGCTTCACTTGAAATACCTGATGGATGTTGGAAATGTGAATCTTTAGCATTTTCGCTAAGCCCCATCTTTTCAGCAAGCTCAAATATAAATGGAAACATTTCACCAGTTTGGTTTTGGTTATCCTCCACGTACACGCGATTGTTTTCAAGTTTAGAACCCACCAAACCAACCCCAAATCTTTTGGATGATTGTTCTGGTGTCAAATTGCACATTGAAAGTTCAGATGGGGGCTTTGGAATGGGAATTCTCATTGGTGAAAAAGTTTTTTCCTTCCACAAGTCAGACCACGAGTGCTCACCAATGTGCTGGACCACTACCCCAAATTGTTTTGTCACCACAACCTTGGACCACTGTAGGCCCACCCCTACAACTTTTGACATGTCTTCAGCCTGTTTGAAAAGGAATT
>Ga0116227_10010722_pt1 | contig 15808 bp, 11 predicted proteins | sample S1TSphgellanicum_FD_89693 | JGI IMG/M metagenome (GOLD analysis project Ga0116227, IMG submission 89693) | Host-associated microbial communities from peat moss isolated from Minnesota, USA - S1T2_Fb - Sphagnum magellanicum MG | ecosystem: Host-associated > Plants > Peat moss > Unclassified... | reverse complement strand
GCGGCCGAAGAAGCGGATCCGGCCATTCGCGCCGATCTGTACAAGAAAGCACAGCACCGGGTGATCGAAAAGGATTATGCCATCCCGGTCTATGTGTTGCTGTACAATCTGGCCACTGCCAGCAGCGTCACCGGCGTGGCCATCGATGCGCATGGGTTTCCGCATTTCCACGATGCACGGCTGGTGGCCAGTTGAAACCCTCGCGCGCGGAGCTGGCATTCATCGCACGGCGGCTTCTGGCCGCCTGCGGGGTGATATTTGGCACCATTACTTTGGTGTTCTTCATTCTGTATTGGCTGCCTGGCGATCCGGCAATGATGGTTGCGGGAGATGACGCATCCGCGGCGACAGTGGCCAACATACGCGCAAAACTCGGCACCTCGGTGCCTCTCCTGCAGCAATATGGCACGTATCTGTTGCACCTGGCGCATGGCGATTTCGGCAAGTCTTTCAGTACCAATGAACCGGTATGGCACCGGCTGGCCGGGCAGCTTCCCGCCACAATCCAGCTCACCTTATGCGCGAGTGTGGTGGCGATCACTGTCGGGCTGGTGCTGGGCATGCTGGCGGCAGTGAACCGTGATGGCTGGATAGATCACAGCTTGCAGACATTGCTGATGTTTTTCACCTCCATGCCATCCTTCTGGCTGGGGCTTCTGCTGATACTCATATTTTCCGTAGGTTTGCGCTGGCTGCCCGCGGTGGGAAGCGGCAACTTCAGGCAATTGATATTGCCTGCCTTGTGCCTGGGGCTGAATGTATCCGCCTGGCTGGCCGGCATGGTGCGCAATAGCGTCATCGAAGTGCTGGACGAGCCTTTTGTTACCACCTTGCGCGGCAAGGGCCTGCCGGAGCGGCAGATTCTGGCAAGCCACGTGTTGCGCAACGCACTGATCCCGGTTGTCACGATGTTCGGCCTTCTAGTGGGCGAATTGATGTCCAGCACTGTGGTGGTGGAGACAATCTTTGCCCGCCAGGGGCTCGGCCGTCTGCTGGTAGAAGCAGTGGGCGTAAAGGATATTCCCGTCGTCATGGCTGTCACGATTTTCGCCTCAAGTGTTTTCGTCATCATCAATGTGCTGGTCGATCTTTCCTATATCTGGATCGATCCGCGAATCAGGGCTTAGGAGCAGCACTTATGGATACCACGCATTCCGCGAGGCTGCTGCCTGGAAACGGCTTTGGCTGGCAATCCGCCACCCGCGCGGGTTCCGGGCCGGGTTTACGGCATAGGCTGCCCTCTGTGCGAATGTCGGTGGTGTTGCCAGGCTGTGTGCTGGCCTTGGTCATAGCCTGCGCGCTGATCCCACGAGCGCTGGCACCATTTGGCCCGACGGACATGGATAGCGACGCGATTCTGTCCCCACCTAGCCTGCATCATTGGTTCGGCACCGATCATTTTGGCCGGGATATTCTTAGCCTGCTGGTTTACGGGGCAGGCCAATCGCTATCGATGGGCGTCGGCGTGGTTCTGATTGCCGCCACCTTGGGCGGCAGCATTGGGCTCATAACCGGATATTTGGGCGGGATCACCGATTTTGCGGTGATGCGCCTGATCGATACATGGATGTCGGTGCCGCAAATCCTGATGGCCATTATCCTTGCCACCGCATTGGGGCCCAGCCTGACCCACACGATTTTGGCAGTCGGCCTGGTGCTGGCGCCGCAATTCAGCCGCATCATGCGCGGGCAGGTGATCGCCGTGCGGTCCCGGCCCTTCATTGAAGCATCACGATCCATTGGCACCGGGCACGGCACGATTCTATTCCGGCACGTGCTGCCACACACTCTGGCGCCGATGCTGGTAATGGTAACACTCGGTGTGGCGATCGCCATTTTGCTGGGTGCGGTGCTGAGCTTTATCGGCATCGGCGTGATCGACGACCGGCCGGATTGGGGCTTTCTGCTGAGCCAGGGCCGCGACTATATCACCGTTGCCTGGTGGTTCCCCACCTTCCCAGGACTTGCCATTACTACCCTCGTCGCCTCAATCAACATGTTGGCGAATAAGCTCAAGACCCGCCTGACGCCGTAGCTATGTGCGCCACGCCGAAGAAGAAGAACTTCCGGATATTCTCATGACTGCATCTGGCGCCGTTCTCGACATTTCCGGCCTCTCCGTTTCACTGGCAACCCCGCAAGGCCAGGTGACGGCGATTGACCATCTGGATCTGCACATAGCCCCGGGTGAGACGGTGTGTCTGGTGGGGGAATCGGGAAGCGGCAAGACTGTTACGGCACTTTCCGTGATGCGGCTGATCGATGCCAAGGGTGGCCGGCTGATCGGCGGTGATATAAGGCTGGAAGGCCGCAATCTGGCCGCCCTCTCGCAGCGCGAGATGAGCACGCTGCGCGGCCGGCGCGTGGGCATTGTATTTCAGGACCCAATGACGGCGTTCGATCCGCTGTTTACCGTGGGCCGTCAGATTGCCGAAGTGATCCAGCGTCATGAACGCGTGGGGCGGCCGGTGGCGCGCGCCAGGACCATTGAATTGCTGCGCCGTGTGCATATTCCGCAGGCAGAGCAGAGGTTCGATCAATATCCGCATCAGCTTTCCGGCGGCATGCGGCAACGCGCGATGATTGCCATGGCGCTCTCATGCGGGCCGCGCCTGCTGATTGCCGATGAGCCGACCACGGCACTGGATGTGACGATCCAGGCACAGATACTCACGCTGCTACGGGAGTTGCAGGCGGAAACCGGCATGGCCATTCTGCTGATCACCCATGATTTTGGCATTGCCGCTGAAATGGCCGACCGGGTGGCGGTGATGTATGCCGGGCGCGTAATGGAGGATGCGCCGGTTTCGGCAATTTTCAGCCGGCCCGCTCACCCTTATACACGCGCGCTGCTGGGCTCGATCATCGGGGTCCTGCGGCCGCGGACAGAAAGGCTGGAGGCAATTGCCGGATCGTTGCCAGGCCTCTCACATTTGCCAACCGGCTGCCGCTTCCACCCCCGCTGCTCCAGGGCCAGTGCACGCTGCGCGGCAGAAACACCTCCCTTGGTAGCGCACGAGACCGGGCATGTCGCATGCTGGCACAAAGTCGAAGCGGCGCTGCCGCAAACGCTGGCGCCGTCCGTGGCCGAACCGCGGCAAAACCCCGATTTACCGCCGGCATCGGCTTTGATCCAGGCCGAGTCTCTCGCCAAATCCTACGATCTTGCTGGCACATGGCTGGGTGCCAGGCAGAGCGTGCAGGCGGTAGATGGCGTTTCCTTCACCATTGGCCAGGGCGAAACCTTTGGGCTGGTGGGCGAATCAGGCTGCGGCAAATCAACCCTTGGCCGATTGCTGCTGCATCTGGAACGCCCTCGTTCAGGCCGGGTTGTTTTCGATGGCATCGATCTTGGCGCGTTGAGCGGGCCGGCACTGCGCCGGGCCAGGCGGCATATGCAGATGGTCTTTCAAGACCCGTATGGATCGATCGATCCGCGCTGGAGCCTGGGCGATATCATCGCCGAGCCGCTGACGGTACATGAGGATTTGCCGAAAGCGGAGCGGCTGGATCGGGTGCGGGCATTGCTGACGGAAGTGGGGCTGGACCCAAACTGGCACACCCGCTTTCCGCATCAGCTTTCCGGCGGGCAGCGCCAGCGCGTGGCGATTGCGCGCGCCATTGCGCTGCGGCCGCGCTTCGTGCTGGCGGATGAAGCGCTTTCGGCGCTGGATGCATCGGTGCAGGCGCAGGTGGTGAACCTGCTGCAGGACCTGAAAGAGCGTTGGTCACTCACCTATCTTTTCATCGGCCACGGGCTGCATGTGGTTCGGCGCCTGTCGGACCGGGTGGGCGTGATGTATCTCGGGCGCCTGGTGGAAATCGGGCCGGCGGAAGAGGTGTTTCGGCATCCAGCGCATCCTTACACGCGGGCATTGATCGCGGCGATCCCGCGGGCCGATCCGGCCCGCCGCAACGCGTTCCAGCCGATCCCTGGAGAAATCGGCACCGCATCCCAGCGCCCCACCGGCTGCCGCTTCCATGCACGGTGCGCGGCCGCTACGGCGCGCTGCAGGCAGGAAGAGCCGGCATTGGTGCCGCTCGGCGCTGGCCGCGAAGTTGCGTGTCACTTCCCATTATGATCAGCAGAAGGCGGTGTCCTGAACCGCCGGGTCGGCAGCTTCCATAACAAATCGCGCCAATTCGCTCTGCACGAAAGGCTTGGTCAACCGGGGCAAGGCGGGATCTATGCCGTCGGCTTCTGCAAAGCCGGAAACGATCACAACGCGTATCCCAGGGTCTCGCGCCTTCACCGCATAAGCCAGTTCCACGCCCGTCATGCCCGGCATCAGATGATCGGTAACCAGGATAGTGGGCCGGAACCCAGAATCGAGCAGCTGCAGCGCCGCCTTGCCCGATACAGCCTCGGTTACGGTAAATCCAAGCTCGGTCAACATATCGGCCGCCGTGGTGCGGATATATTCCTCGTCATCCACCAGCAGCACCGTTCCTGCACTGGCATCGCCGGCGCTATCGCGGTCTTCCGCCGCGGCCTGCGCTGCGGGCAACGGGCTCTCCGGCAACCAGATCGCAACCTCGGTTCCTTGGCCCGGTGCGCTATCTATGGTCAGCGCGCCACCCAGCTGCAGGGCCAGGCCGTGCGCCATGGAAAGGCCAAGCCCGGTGCCCTTGCCAACGCCCTTGGTGGAAAAGAACGGCTCCACGGCGCGTGCCAGCGTGGCGTCGTCCATGCCTGTGCCGGTATCCCGCACAGCAATGCGCAAATATCGCCCGGGCTTCAGCTGCGTCTTCACCTGCGGCATTTCGCCAGCCACGCAATGTGCTGGCGAGACGGCAATCTGCAAGGTGCCATGGCCATCCATCGCGTCGCGCGCATTCACGCATAGATTCAGGATGGCCATTTCCAACTGGCCGGCATCGGCACGCGCCGCCGGCAAATTCTGGCCCACATCGATCACCAGCTTGACCAACGGCCCCAACGTGCTGGCCAATAGATCGGCCAGCCCGCTCACCAGCATGCCGATATCGGTTGGCGCGGCTTGCAGCGGTTGCCGCCTGGCAAACGCCAAAAGCCGCTGCACCAGCACTTTGGCGCGCTCCGCCGACTGGTAGGCGCCGTGGATCAGCCGCTGCTCACGCGGGCCGCCAATGCCGCGCCGCTGCAGAATATCCAGGCTGCCGATAATCGGCGTGAGCAGGTTGTTGAAATCATGCGCCACACCACCGGTGAGTTGCCCGATTGATTCCAGCTTTTGCGACTGCAACAATGCCTCTTGCGCCTGCGCCAGCATTGCCTGTTCGCGCAGACGCTGGGTAATATCCTGGACGAAATGGAATGCGCCGATCCGCTCGCCGGCCGCGTTGCGCAAGGTGCGAAACTTGATTTCGTAATATGGCCGGTCACGCGCCGGATTGCCATGCGCTTCGATAACCGTGCCTTCTTCGCCTGCCAGCGCGCCGCGCCAGGTGGCCTCTACCGCCGCACGCTGCTCAGGCTGGCTGTCTAGCAGACCCAGCAGATTATCGCCGGGCCGCACGCAAATGCCAAACACGCGGTCATATTCGTCGGCGCAAGCCTTGTTGATGGCGAGCACTGTGTAGCCCAGATCCAATGCCAGGATTTTGACGTCCGTGGTCTCCACCAGCTTGGCAAGCAGATTGCGCTCGCCGGTGCGGGCGATCACCTCGGCCTCCAGATCGTCGCGCGAGCGTGTCAGTACCTCCCGCGCCTGCACGATCTCTTCAATATCCGTGCAGCTGCCATACCATTTCTCGATCCGGCCGGTGCCGTCGCGTTCCGGCTGGGCGCGCGCCAGCACCCAGCGATAGAAGCCGGTACGGTGAAGCAGCCGAAGCTCCTTCTGATAGGGTTCGCCGGTGGCAAGGCAGGTGCGCCACGCATCCATCACCTGGCTTTGGTCGGCGGGATGCAGCAATTGCAGCCAGCCGTCGCCATCCCCGAAGCCGATCGGCACGCCGGTGAATTCGTACCAGCGGGCATTGAAGTAGTCGTGCATACCGTGCGCGGTGGTGGTCCATACCATCTGCGGCATCGAATCCGCCAACACCCGGAATTTGGCTTCGCTTCTTAGGAACGCGTCCTCCGCCCTTATCTGCAGCGAAATGTCGGTGTTCACGCCGACCCAGTTGGCGATGGCCCCCGCCGCGTCCAGAATCGGCGCAATCCGCGTCAGGAACGGCCGGAACACCCCATCCGCGCCCCTGATCGGAAATACCATCTCGAAGGGCTGGCCGGACGATATGGCCGATCGCCAATTTTCCAGAACGTCGTGCAGGGTTTTCGGATCATGCACCGACTGCCAGCCCCAGCCCTCCATCTCGGCGGGCGTGGTACCGGTATATTCATACCAACGGCGATTGTACCACAGATTGTAGCCGGTGGCGTCGGCGATCCAGCACAGGGTCGGGATGTTTTCCGCGAGCTTGCGGAAATCCGCATCCTTCAATGGCGCGGTCAGGGGGTTCGTGTTGGCCCTAATCTCAGCAACCATCGTCCGGTCAGCCGCCCTCTTGGTCCCGCGGTAACGACGACGGGCCGCAGTAAGTATGTTCCTTCCGGCGCGGATTCAACCGTGTTGCGGAAAAGGGTCAGGGTGCGCGGCGCCTCCTGCCACGTCGATATGCTTTCACTTCCACCTGTAGTGCGGGACTGCCTCCGTACTACTACATGTTGTAGCGTGACGTACACACTCATTCTGCTGGCCTGTCAGGCCTTGCCCACGGCCTGAACCACAGCCAAGGCAGACGGCTATGCCCGGGCGCCACCCCGCTTGCGAACGAAATAGAAACCAGAGAGCAGCTTGCTAACCGACCGCCCGTCTGCCACGCGGGCCACCGCTTCGCTGCGGTCGAAAAACGCTACCCTGCCATTATGGTCGGGTTCGGCGGAATTGGAAAACCGCATCGCCACCAGATCACACCCGCCTGCCCGAACCAGGCTGGCGACCGACTCATCCGGCAAGATGTTCATCTCCATGGTCACGATATCCGCCTGGGTCGGTCGGCCCAAGCCACGCTTGATCGCCTCCTTGATCGGCGCCGGAACCATGCGTTTGATCAAGGAAGGTTTTGGTGGTGCCGGCGCAGAGTCCAGGCTTTCGATCGGTATCTGGAAAGCGGCAATCCCGCCCGGCGCCAGCACACGGCAGAACTCCGAGATATAGCTGCACTGCAGATCGTTGGAGACATGTTGCAGAACGATGTGGCTGTAGACAAAACTGATGCTGCCACTTGGTACCACGTGCAAATCGGCCGAACTGTTCTGGACAAAATCGAGAGATCGCGCCTGGGCTCCATAGGCTTTGGCCAGCTCGATCATCCGGGCGGAGATATCGATGCCGACGCCGCTGGCAAAACGCAGACTCAGCGCCTGCGACAGCCGCCCCACCCCGCAGCCGAAATCCAGGAACCGCCCGTCGCGCGCCGGCAACGCACCAAGCGATGCCAGCTCGGCGAACACGAGGTCGATCTCCATATGCCCGGTGGCGAAGAAACGATCCTGCGCCCACTGGCCGCCACGCGCCTCAGGGCTGCTGAGAATGGCATAGAGCGGATCGAGCCGCGCATTCTTTTCCCACTCGTCCTGGTATTTGCGCGAGGACATCTGGCTGCCGGACCGGATATGTTCCGCTATATGATAGGTTACCGAGTTCGTTGGCACAACAACATATAATTCGCAACGTTCATTGCATATTCAGGCATAACTTAGGCGTCTCACCGTCTCGGCTGGTCAGGTTGGGCATTACCCGCCATGGGCGGCACGCTGCAATCTGCTGCGAGACCCGGCATCTTCCGCCTCGTAGTGCCGCTTCGCCTCTTCATCGGCGGCCAGATGCGCCGCCAGCATATCGGGCGTAAGCCGCACGCCATAGGCCGCAGCCTGATAGACCGCGCTCAGCAATTTTTCGCCCAAGACCTTCTTGAAGTGGCTGGGTTCCCAGAACCACTCGGTGCCGGCCCCGTGCATCCGCGGTGCCGGAACCGGTTCAGTGGCGACCGCGTCGTAGCCACCGAAATCCCAAAGCCGCGTGCCAGCACCACCGTCTTGCGCGATCAGCGCGGTCAATGATGATTTCACATGTTCGTAGCGCGGCCACAGCCCGGCATCGGCAAGCGCCTCCAGATAATCGGCGTGAACCGGCGGGATAACGATATCGAGCTCGATCCCATTTTGCCTGCACAGCGCGATAAGGGCTGCGACCGGCGCCAGATTCTCCGACTCCTCCGGCGACAGGCCGCGTAGCCTTGCGGCCAGTCGGGCAAATCGTGCGATGAGATCGGCATCTTTCTGCACGAACACGGCGTCGTATCCCACGCCGGCAATATCGGCCCGAAAGCCCCCCTCGCCGGTGGCGCCCAAGGGCGACATGTCCACCACATCGGCCCGGACCTGCGCGGCAATGGTGGCAAAACTCGCGCGCAGCGCATCGAGCGATAATGTGGCCAGCATCACGTCGTGGGCGGTTTGGCTAAACAGCGCCCATCCACGGGATGCTGGCGGCGGTGCGATCTCGGGCGGCGCCGGTGCCATCACTTCCTGCGGGTTCACCAGCAGCAGCACGCGTCGCACCTGCCCCACCGCCAGCGCGCTGCGCAGGCGAAACGCCACATTTTCCAGCCTGATCCCAGGCACGCCGTCATTGAACACCGGCCGCGCATCGGCCGGCCAGGCTGGGCTGAGCGGATCTAGCCCGATATCCACTTTCGAATCCCCCAGCATCAGCCCAGATGGATGCGTACGGACGATCAGATAGTCCTTGGCCAGTTCCGTATGAGTCTCGGTTTCCGGCTTGATCGCATTCAGCCCGGCAATGCGCGGCGCACCGACCACCAGATAGGGGTCGATCACCGCATTGACCACCCCTGTTGCCAGCAGCAATCCAGCAACCATGCTGAGCCAGACAAGGCAGAACCGGCGGGCCGGCGAAGCGCCGGCGGCAGCTACGCGATCGGCCATCAAAAGTGCCAATAGAGGAAATCGCTGAGCCGCCCAAGCGACAGCAAGCCTGCGGCGGTCACCGCGGAGAGGCCAGTTGCCCAGGCGAAGGAAGGTGCCCAAGCAAGCTTGCGCAAAACCCGCGTATGGCCGGCGGGGCGCACCTTGAAACCCAAGGCCGGATCATATGCGGCGAGAAGTTCCAGCGTGTTCGGCAAAGCCAGAACCACGAACAGCCCGGCGCCGATCCAGCCCCAGAGCTGGACGAAATCGGTGCCGCTTTCCCACACGCCAGTGGCATGCAGCCCCAACGCCTGGGCATGCGGCAACAGCGCCATCGGCAGGGTAAGCCCCGAAAGCCCGGCCATGCCGCGCAAGATGCCGATTCCTGCAGAGACCGATGCGGCACGGAAGAAAATCTCCGCGCAGATCACGAACAGAAAGGTCAGCGCCCATCCGGCAAAATGGGCGGCCCGGCTTTTCGCGGGCCACCAATGCGGCCGGCGCAGGCGCCACGCATGATTGGTCACCAGGGCGATGCCGTGCAGAACGCCGAAGACCAGAAACTGGTAGCCGGCACCGTGCCATACGCCAGCCAGCCCCATCGTCACCATGGTGGGGTAGGCGAGCAGAACACCAAATGCCCGCAAGGTCGTGCCGCGGCCACCCATGATCGGCAAGCCCTGTGCCGCACGCTTGCGGGTGAGCGAGAGAGTAAGCGGGGTAAAAATATAGGCGGTGAGAAAGCGCGTGAGGGTCATGTGCCAGCGCGCCCAGTAATCGATGATGTTGGTGGCTTTCAACGGCGAGTTGAAATTCGGCGGCAATTTTATGCCGAACAGCCGGGCCAGGCCGATGGCCATGTCCGAATAGCCGGAAAAGTCGAAATAGAGTTGCAGCATATAGCCAAGGCAGGCTGCCCAGGCCTGAAAAAAGGCCGGATGACCGCCGCCTGCCGCCTGCAACCAGGCCGGCGCGATCAGAGCTGCGATGGGATCGGCAAAGATCACTTTCTTGAACAGACCGGTGAAGAACAGGGTCAGGCCCACGGCAAAATTTTCCGCCCGAGGCAGGCCATCCAGGGCGGCGAATTGCGGCATCAATTCGCGGTAATGCACGATCGGGCCGGCGATCAGTTGCGGAAAGAACAGCACGAACAGCGCGTAATCGCGCAACGCCACCCGGGTCACCCGCCCTGCCCGCACATCCACCAGCAGAGCGATTTTCTGAAAGGTGATGAACGATATGCCCAGCGGCAGGATGATCGACCGCACCACGAAAGATGCGCCGGTGATGTCATGCACCATTTGAAGGCAGAAGCCGCTATATTTGAAATAGCCGAGAAAACCCAGATTGAACAGGATGCCGCCCCAGAATGCCGCGCGCGACGCGCCCGGCCGCCGATCGCCCCAGCGCAGCAGCAGCCGCACAATGCCGTAATTGATGGCGATCGAGGGCGCGATCAGCAGCACATTGAATGGCCGCCACCAGGCATAGAAAAACAGCGAGGCGGCAATCAGCCACAACGCTGACGCCGGACGATGCGCGCGGCCGATCGCATAATACACCCCCAGCGTGATCGGCACGAAGAGCAGGATGAACGAATAGGAATTGAACAGCATCGGCCGGCAGCCGCAGCGTCAGGATTTTTTGGCCGCGATCATTTTCAGCATGTCGCCCACATTATGCATTTCCTCGATCTCGGCGGTCTTGAATTTCACCCCGAACTGGCGTTCCACTTCGACCACGAAGGTGATGTTGGTCATCGAATCCCACCCTTCCACGTCCGCAGCGGTCGTGCCGGGCGACAGCGCCACGGAAGGATCATCCAGCACATCCTGCATGATCCGAGAGAGCTCCTTCAATGCCTGTGCCTGATCCATGTCGTTCTATCCTTCAATAATCTTGATGAAATGCGGCTTTGGCTGGTGAGCGTCCAGCGCCAGGAACCAGCTTGTATAGCTGCCATCATCGGCGTGCGGCGCAAACCCCAATCGCGCATAATGGTCCTGCACCATCGCATTTTTCGCGCTCGGCCGGTATTGCCCGATCAAGCCGGTCGCCCCGAGACGACGCGCTTCGGCCACCACCAGATCCAGCGTCGCTGCCTCCACCTGGCGGCCAAGCACGCGGCAGCTCATCAGCCAGGTTTCGATCAGAATCGTTGCGGCACCAGGTGCCTCAAAGCGGCCAATCACGATGGCAATGATGCCGTTATCGCCAAATCGGTCGGTCAGCCTAATCTGCAGGCTCAGCGCCGCCGGATCGGCGATCACCGCCGCCACGTCCTCTGCTGTGCTGCGTCGCGTGGTCAGATTGAACTGGTTGGTCTTGTTGATCAGCTGCACGATTCGTGCCTGGCCGGCGGTATCGAAGCGGCGCCAATGCAGCGTCATGTCCAGGCTGCGGAGGTAACCGTCCATATCGGTGGCCGAATCGCGTATCGTCGCGCGCGCGGCATTGGCCTGATATTGGCTGGTCCGCAGCGCATCCTCCGCGGTGAGCCTGACGCCTTCGAAATATCCTGCGCTGGCGATGCAGCTTGCGTAGAAGGCAGGGTCGGCCGGCAGTTCCGGCACCGCCACCATGGGCAATTCCCGCCTGACGATATTGCGTTCAAACGGATTGTCATCGGCAAATACAAGCGACTCCAGGCCAATATTCAGCCGCTCCGCAATGACACGGAGATTGCCCGCCTTGTCCGACCAGTTGGCGACAAAGCAGGCGATGTCGCTCCGCTTCAGCACCATCTCCGGATGGTGTTCGAACGGCGCCAGGGCGATGGCTTCGTCGTTCTTCGAACATACTGCCAGGATCACCCCGCGCCGCGAAAGGTCGCGCGCATAGGTCTGGAATGCCGCGAACGCTTCGCCAAGCGCGCTGCCCTGGCCGAGCAGAATACCGTCCGTCCCATCATCGCCGATCACGCCGCCCCACAGCGTGTTGTCCAGATCGAGCACCAGACATTTCGAGATCACACCGTTCTGCGCCGCCAGCAGCCGCGCCACCAGATCGCCGTACACCGGTGCGGCGGCGGGATGCACCGCCTGCTTGGCCTTGTGCCACAGCACCGGGTCGTACCACGCGCCCAGCCCATCCAGGGCAGCCTGGCACTCCAGCGCCACCAGATCGACCTCTCCGGCATCGGCACCAGCGCGCAGCCGCGCATTTAGCGCCGCCACGCCGGCCGCCGCCGATCCAGGCAGCCGATGCTCGTTATTGCCGAACAGGCGGGGAAACACCGGCAATGCGGTTTGCTGAAGCACGGTGCAGCCGAAGGCGGCGCGCGCGCGGCGCCAATGCCCGGCAAGCTCGGCCATCTGACGGTCGAGAAACTGCTCCGCCGCCTCCGCGGCGCCGCCGGAGTCTAGCCCGGCAAGCAGATGGTGGGCATCCAGCGCGAACAGAATGGCAGTCGGCCGGAACCGATAGAGCCCGGAGCCGGGGTCGAGCAGCTCGGCCGCATATTGCCCATAGGGGTTGGTGTAGGTGGCCAGCCAGAGTCCCCGCCGTAATGCCGCCACGCGTATCGCCGGCAACACGTGCTCGACGGTCGACGAAGCCAGCACCGCCAGCCGGATGGGAGCAGCAGCGAGCCCAGGCGGCGGCGCATCGCCGAACAGGCGCTTCATCCGCCGATCGAGGCGAATGGTGGCCAGCCCATCCAGCCGATGGTTTGCCAGGCTTACCAGGCGCGCCCAGCTTTCGGCGGAGGCACCATCCGGCAGCGCCAAAAGCTGTTCGGCCCAGTCCGATGGAGGCTCTGGAAGCCAGCACAGCTCAGGCGCCATGTTTTTCCCGCGCGCATTCGAGGGAGAGCAAAATGTTGCTCGGTTCCAACCGATACGGACCAGAGCCCACGGATCAACTCGCCTTTCGCAACCACGCGCCACAAACAGTTCTAGCGACGCAACCTTGCCGGTGAAACCGGCTCGCCTCAAGTGGCGGGCAGGCTGACGCGCGGCCGCGCCCATGACGGGGCATGGGCAGAGTTGCAGCATGTCTCTTATGCGGACGCGGTTTCGCGTCGCAAAGTGGCCAAAAGCGCACGCCCAACACTGCTTATGTCCTGGCGTCGCATTTTCGCGCAACTTTCTGCTGAACCCCTGCAAGTATTCGTCGGGAAAATTGCCCTGCATCGCAAGTTGTTAAGCTTTCGAGACATGGCTGCACCAACTTGTCAGCAAGTTATGCCCTACTATGTTGCGTCGCAGGATGAAGACGGGCGCAGATAAAGACAGCCCGTTCTTCGAAAGGACGTGTATCATGAGCTTTATTTCTACCTCCGACGCCACACTCTTCCGCTCCCCAGAGCTTCCCGTTGCTTCCAAACCCATCAGGCATCGCCTGCTGGCCGTGCAGCCGCAGGAAGGCTGGTCGGTCGGTTCAACCCTCGAGATCGTACTCGCGCTGGCGACATCGGCCGCCGTCAGCCTGATACTGTGCACCGCCGTGGTCGGCGCGCTATCGCACTGACCGGCGGATTGCTGATCTTAAGGCATCGTCGGCACATAAGTGCGTCGGCACGCCGACAAAGATGCCGCTTCAATCAAAGGCTTAGGGCCCGTTCGACCCCGTAAACCGCTTCGGTTAATGTTGAACGGGCCCTAAGGGCAGCTGGACACGACAGGCGGATCGGTTGAGTCTACAAGATAAGGACCCAGGGGCGGAGCCCCTGGCCTTTCGACCCCTTTTTACGGCCCATCTTACGAATGACCCAGTGAACATACTCTCCATCCAGTCCTGGGTCGCTTACGGCCATGTCGGCAATGCCAGCGCCATCTTTCCCTTGCAGCGCCTGGGAGCCGAGGTGTGGGCCATCAATACGGTGCAGTTCTCCAACCACACCGGCTATGGCGCCTTCACCGGCCAGATTTTCACCCCGGACTCTATCCTTGCCTTGCTGAGCGGCATTGAGGATCGCGGCGTGCTCAGCAGCTGCGATGCGCTGCTCTCCGGCTATATCGGCGATCCCGGCACCGGCGAGGTGATCCTGGACGCGGCTTGCCGCATCCGAGCCGCCAATCCGCAGGGGCTATGGTGCTGCGACCCGGTGATCGGCGATGACGATACCGGCATTTACGTACGGCCTGGCATCGCCGAATTCTTCCATGATCGCGCCGTTCCCCAGGCCGATCTGCTCACGCCGAACCATTTCGAGCTGAAATGCCTCACCGGCCTGCCCTGCGACACGCTGGAAGGCACGAAACACGCCGTCAGCGCCTTGCAGGCGCGCATGCGCGCAGATGGCCCAAGGACGGTGTTGGTGACCAGCCTGCGCACCGAAGAGACGCCCGGCGACGCCATCGACTGCCTCACCGGCAGCGCCGGCGGCTTTTACCGGCTGCGCGTGCCGAGATTGCCGATCGCGGTGAACGGTGCCGGCGACGCCATCACCGCCTTGTTCCTGTTTCACATGCTGCAAACCGGCCAGGCGCCAGAGGCGATGGAAAAGGCAGCCGCCTCCATTCACGGTTTGCTGAACCACACGCTCCAGGCTGGCAGCAAAGAGCTGCGCATGGTGGCGGCCCAGGAAGAATTCATCAACCCTTCCAAAAGCTTCGCCAGCCTGTCCTGCTGATCGGCGGCCCATCCGGCCGCCATCATCTTTCAGTGTGCCACACTCCCCGCCCTGTCCTGCCTCTTTTTCGCCGCGTTGCACACGTAGACCAGGGTATCTGCTGGAACATCGGGTTCCGGCGACACTGGCGGAAGTCGCACCTCATGTCCCTGATGAAGGTCTATGGTCGGGTCCTGGCGCTACTGGCACAGAACCGAAAGGCGCTGGCCCTCCTGCTGCTCGGCAATCTGGGCGTCGCGGCCCTGCAATTCCTCGATCCGCTGCTGTTTGGCCGGGTGATCGGCCTGCTCGCAAAAACCGATACGCTGCCGCATGAGGCGCTGTTCGCCCAGGGTGGCCGTCTGGTGGGATTCTGGGTGGTGATCGGTGCCGCGGGCATCGGCGTGAACATCTTTACCGCCATGGGCGCCGAGCGCCTGGCGCATATCCTGCGGCTCGGCGCGATCAGCCGCTGCTTCAACCACGTGCTGGCGCTGCCGCCGTCCTTCCATTCCAATTCGCAGTCCGGCGGGGTGATGAAGACCCTGGTCTCCGGCTCCGACTCGCTGTTCGCGCTCAGCCTGACCTTCTTCAAGGAGAACCTGGCCACCTACATTGCCGTGGTGGTGCTGCTGCCGCTTTCGGCCCTGCTGAACTGGCGCCTCTCTCTGGTGCTGGTGGCGCTGGTGGCCGTGTTCATGACAGTGACCCTGTTCGTGATCCGCCGCACCCAGGCCGGCCAGCGCCTGGCCGAGGAAGCCCATTCGCAGCTTGCCGGCCGCGCGCAGGATGCCCTGGGCAATGTGGTCGCCGTGCAATCCTTCGGCCGCCTGCAGGCCGAGGCCCGCGCCTTTGCCGAGATCGTCGACAATGTGATCCGCCACCAATTCCCGGTACTGAACTGGTGGGCAGTGGTCACCGTGCTCACCCGCGGTGCCAGCACCCTGGCGGTGATCACCATCGTGGTGGCCGGCGCCATGCTGCACATCCACGGCAAGGCGCAGATCTCCGACATCGTCTCGTTCATGGGCTTTTCCACCCTGCTGATCGGCCGCCTGGAAGCCGCGGTGAATTTTGCCTCCAGCCTGTTCATGCGGGCCCCTGGCCTGCAGGATTACTTCGCGCTGCTCGACACTTTCAGCACGGTGCCGGAACGTGCCGATGCGGAAGACCTTGCGGTAACCCATGGCGAAGTGGCGTTCGAGCAAGTGCGCTTCGCCTATCCGGGCGGCCCCGCCATCCTGTCGGACGTGTCGTTCGTGGCGCGCCCCGGCACCGTCACCGCGCTGGTCGGCGCCACTGGTGCAGGCAAATCCACCGCCATGCATATG
>Ga0116227_10010721_pt1 | contig 15811 bp, 14 predicted proteins | sample S1TSphgellanicum_FD_89693 | JGI IMG/M metagenome (GOLD analysis project Ga0116227, IMG submission 89693) | Host-associated microbial communities from peat moss isolated from Minnesota, USA - S1T2_Fb - Sphagnum magellanicum MG | ecosystem: Host-associated > Plants > Peat moss > Unclassified... | reverse complement strand
TTTTTTTCTTTTTTTTTTGCTTGTTGGGGGTGTGTTTTGGGGGAATTTGAGATCTGGATGGTAGCTTGACTTCGTTGCAAAAGCGGTTGTGCCCTCCAAAAGGGGATGATGGCTCCACGAGGGTTCTTGTCGTCCGACTGCTACTTGCCTCTGCACGTCTTTCTCCACCAACAACGTTTCTGCTGCTGGTGCCATCGCCGCCACCGCCGTTTCTGTTTTGAGACTGCGATGATTACTACTACCTTGATGATGCTCGCCTGATGGTGGTTCCTGTGTGGTGGCGTCATGGATGGATAGAAGAAGAAGAGATTATTGGGAACAACATGGGTTGCTGAGAATCCAAAAAGAAGAAGCAGCAAAACAAGAAGAAGCAAAAGAAGAAGAAGAAGAAGAAGAAGCAGGAGGCGGTTGTAGATGTAGACCAAAAGAAAGAAAGAGGAACAGAGAGGAAGAATCCCGTATACTAGGGTTAGTGCACCAAAGCAGCAGCAGAAGCCTGGGTGATGGTGGTGGTGTAGGGGAAGAAAGAAGAAGGAAAAAGCAGGATTAGGGTTTGTTGTTGTTCGTTGTTGCGCATAAGGTTTGAGGAGGGGACGACAGGGGGGAAGCGGAGAAAGCAAGGGACGTGGATCCCGATTTGAAAAACATTCCAGGAGGAGGAAGCAGTCTGTTTTTGCACTTGGGTCAGATCTAGTCAAATCTGAAGAGAGAGAGAGAGAGAGAGAGAGAGAGAGAGAGAGAGAGAGAGAGAGAGAGAGAGAGCAGATAGATCATGGTGGGTTACTATTGAAGGTTTTACTTTGAGATGTGTTTGTGGAATGAGAGGGTTTTGAAATTAGTCATGGGTCGAGGAGGAGGATCAGCCTGCGTTTGGTGTGTACTGGTGGTGGCCCACGACGCCTACTAGAGTACCTTTTTGTTGTCAAAAGTCCTTTGGGCGCCATAGAGGCGGCTCTGCCTTCCTTCTCTTGGAAGGGGGTTTGTTCCTTGGTATATGGCCTCGGTCTGGAAAGAAAACGCTTCACATCTCAGGGTACGTGTGTTCTTGCTTCTTCTCTTCATTTCCCACCATGTGAGTGCAGAGGAGAGGAGAGGAGAGGAGAGGAGAGGAGTAGCAGCAGGGGATGTGAACAATGTGTGTGGACTTTGTGGCCCAGGTGAGTGAGTGACTTCACCATAGTGTGAAGTGGTGGATGGAATCCTCCAGATTTCAAATTGGGAATTCGGGATCTCCATGGTTGTTTTGCACATGTTTGATTTTCTTGAGTCCATGGATCCTTTGCAAAGCTGGCAAAAGAAGGGGATTCTCTTTTTGTTGAATTTGTGAACAGGGGGTTGGATCACAGTTTGCTTGGGTTGGGCTTGACTGCCTCACAGAACACACATGCAGTCAACAGAAATTTTCCTCCCAGTTTTATAGAGGCTTTGTTGTTTACAGTCAATCACTTCACTGACAAAAGGTGGTTGGAACCCAGGTTCATGAATGAGAGAGTCCAAATCTGCAAAGAGTAGATCTGGTCTTGTCCTGATGCTGCAATAAATTCATTGACATGGTTAGATAGGGCGAAGTGTCCCCACCATGCCTGCAAATGGAATCAGTCTGCAGAAATGGGTGTATATGTGTGGTTGGGGTCGAGGGTGCCCTCAGAATGTGTAACTTATCTCTTCTGTGGATCTGACCCATGTGATGATTCTGGTTGTTTCTAGAGAGAGAGACTTGGCTGCATGTCTTTTTGATAGTCTGCAATTCCACTGCATATCAGCTGATTATCGTGAATGAGTAGTCAGGAAGTCAAGATTGTGTGCACAGTCAGGGAAGTAATTGAGACTGAATTGAGGGCATTTGGCCAATGCAGGTGTGCATTTGACATCTCTTGAGTAAGACCATGGCGGCCTGCAAGGGAGTTCTCCCTATGGCCACATCGTCCCTTGTGCCACTGCCGCAGCCAGACCAACCAGGGCTTTTCAACCCTACCAGAGCTCTGGGTGGCTTGTCACCCCTTCCTCCTGATGCAAGCTTGAGAGGTAGCATTGATCCAGACATAGCGGAAGTATACTTTCTTGTCATGCACTTCCTTGCCAGTGGGCCATGTACTCGTGCCTTTGGTCAGCTCTGGAACGAGTTGCTGCAGCATAAGCTCCTTCCCCGTAGGTTCCATGCTTGGTATGCAAGGGACAGGAAGAATAGCGGCAATGAGGATGATGATGGCTTGTCTCTTCCACTCAGCTACACTGACATTGTCACAAGGTGGGACCTCAGGACCATGTATAGGTTTGCACATAATCAATTTGGGATGTTAGGACATGGCTTCTCCATGTACTCTTATGGGTGTGGAGTATTTGTTGGGAAGTCTCATGGTTTCCAATATGTTGATAGTGTTTAGGAGTTTCCATGCTAGAGATGGGTTTGATGATTGAGATATATTTGTTAATCTAGAGTATTCCCTCTCAGGTGTATATTGTATGCTTTCCTGAACTGCAGGCATCCGCATGTTGAACCAGGGCATCTTGTGAAACTCCTGCAGCAATTGCTTGTCTACAACCAAAGATCTGTGGCAGCATTGGAGCCTGCACATTCCAGGATACCAACTGCAGCCGATGTACCAACTCTACTGGGTGCTGGGGCATTTTCTCTCCTGGATAGTGAGTACCAACTGGGGAACCAAATCTTGGTTGAAGTGACTGTGTTGCAGCTGAAAAGAAATGTTGTTTCTTTTGTCATGTGTTCCTCTGTGGGTCTTCTTACTAGAATATATATGAATTTCAGTTTTTGGACCAGTGGAGACAGTAATATGGCCCATGCCAGGTACTCTGAAGAGATGTAGACTGGCAGAAAAAATCCAATAAGAAATTCAGCAGCAAATCACTCAGAAGGATGTAACAGTTTTAGCTATGACAGCTTGTTCATGCATCTAATGACAAGGAAACTGCTGGTTCTGCATTCAATAGTGGAGAGGAGCCAAGCTTCTAAAGACGTGTCTAGGTGGACTCGGCAGCTGCGGTGGCCACATTGGGAAGCTGATCAGGTCTGGTTTCTGTTCACAGCTAAAATAAAAATGGTTTGAGATTCTTCTTCTGTGCATGCTACTGAGAAATGTGGAATCAGGGGAGAGAGGAAGATAGGATCTGGAATGCAGTATTTTATATTCTTGAGCTTTTACAATGGGAACATTCTGGCAAGCAGGTGCATGGATTGATGCTGCGGGAACTTGGTGGTGGCTTTGCACGACATCATCGAGCACCCAGTCTTCGGACTGCTAGCTATGTTGTCACAAAGCCAGCAGTCCTGGTGGATAGGATACAGATCATAAAGAAGCTTAGGGGACACCGTAATGCAGTTTATTGTGGTATGCAACATGCCATTCAATATTTTTCAAAAGACTTTGAACCTGTTTTGAATACTTATTCAGAGTCTTGGAACACCAAAGTGTGCATGATCTCCAACTACTGCTGTCTCCACAGCTTGTTTAATAAACTTTTGAAACTCTTGGAACCACAATCAACATGCTCATGTCTCATAAAGGTGGACAGGACCTTGTCTGTCCTGAGGTTTTTTGGTTTCAAAGGTTTTGTTTTAGCAGAGAGAGTCTTCTCTTTCTGAGAGTGATATGTTTCAGCTGAAGCACTTACTTGAGATGGCTGTTGTCTTCATCTACTCTAGATCCTTGCTTTGTTTCTTTGCTGTGCAGCAATATTTGATAGAACAGGCCAGTATGTTATAACTGGCTCAGACGATCGGCTTGTCAAGATCTGGTCTACAGAGACTGGGCTTTGCTTACGCAGCTGTCGTGGTCATGAGGTGTGGCTCCTGTTCTCTGCCCTTCCTTATCATTGATGTTTTGAACCTGATGTTAGTACTAGGGCTTGCAATAGTGTTATTGATGGATTAGTGGCCATTGCTGAGGGCTACCGATCTTTTTTTTCAGGGAGATATTACAGATCTAGCTGTGAGCAGTGGGAATACACTTGTTGCTTCAGCATCAAATGACTACTCAATCCGTGTTGTAAGATCTACATTTGCATCTTGCCCAAAAGTGGAAGTCTTTCTGGTCAAGAGATTGTAGCTACATTGTGTGATTGTTCATATATTTGCTACTTGTACAGAGCATTTGTAGATTATAATCATGATAATGACTGCATGTGATGCAGTGGCAATTGCCCAATGGAGTACCCATCTCCTTGTTGAGAGGTCATACGGCATCTGTGACTGCTATTTCTTTCAGCCCTCGACAGGGTTGTGAGCACCTCCTACTTTCGTATGTCTACTTCCCCTGTAAGAGTCGATGTGCAGTAGTTATTATATAGAAGCTAATCATGTGTTTGAAACTCTTAAACACCTCACCTTCATTTTGTCCTTTATGAGACAAGCAGATAGTACAGTGGGTTTCAAGGAAATCATGTGTTGATAACACTGTGACTTGGTCACAGGACATCTGATGATGGCACCTGTCGTATCTGGAACGCTAAAAACTCATCCCTCAACTCACGTGTTTATATGCCCAACCCCAAAGATGCTCCTGCAAGTATGTGGACTTGGACCCTCCCATGGTGTTTGTTCATATCTCTCACACCTGATGATTGAGCATGCATTATTCCTTGTATGGAAGATTCATCATGCCTTCATTCCCTATGGATTGCAGCTGCTGAATTGATGAGGTTACAAATCCTTTTGTTTTGTGTGCTTTTCTAGCATCAAGAGCAGTGGGTGCCCCTACACCTGTAGGACCTCCCAACAACCAAGTTCTCTGTGGTGCTTTTAATGCGGACGGGACTATATTTGTAACTGGGAGTTCAGACAAGATGGCCAGAGTATGAGTCCCACTGCTGCTTTGGAAGTTTCACACTGTTCCTTGTCTAGCTTTCTAGTTCCACTTTTTCTGTCTGAATTGGATTTACTTTGCTCTTTGTTGATCTGTAATCAGACAAGTTGATGTTTTTGCAGTGGTTTGAATATTGCTTTGTATTGCTGGACAGGTGTGGGATGCACGGAAATGGAATGATGATGTAACGGGGAGGCCCAACTATGAGCTAGACACCCTGAAGGGTCATGAAAATGATGTAAATTATGTTCAATTCAGGTGAGTGGTGGCACTCTTTAGCAGTTTTCATGTGTTGCCTCTTTGAAGTTGTCTGTGGTAAATGCTTGCCTATTTGATTTTTCATTTTCAGGTTATGCTTACAAACTTACATATCATATCACTTACCTTCAGGATGCTGTTTGGGAACTTGGAGCCTGACTGGATAATGGGGTTGCATTTTTGCTTCTTTGAAGTGGATGTGCAGCTCCATCACGACCATGGGTTGGAGACATGAGCAAGGAAGATCACCATTTCAAAAACTCTTGGTCTGCACATGACAGTATTGTCACATGCTCAAGGGATGGCAGTGCCATTATTTGGACGCCCCGTACACGTAAATATCATGTGAGTCTGATGTGGTGTTTTGCAATGGTTGTCTTCAGAGCACCAGTTGGTGCCCTAAAGTTTCCTGGATTTCCTGGCTTTCATCTGCAACTCATAGTTGTTTTTGATATATCAGTTAGTCCTGCCAGTATTGCCAAAAGATGCAAATGATGACAATTGGGTTGTGGGCTGGTGAAAAGTGTGCACTTAGTTGTCACTAAATGATTTCTTTTCTGTACAGGGCAAGGTGGGAAGGTGGCAAAAAGCCTATCACTTGCGAGTACCACCACCACCAATGCCACCACAGCCACCACGGGGGAATGGGCCTCGTCACCGTGTCCTTCCCACTCCACTTGGGGTTAATATGATTGTATGGAGCTTGGATAATCGCTTTGTTCTTGCAGCCATTATGGGTGGGGATTTTTCTCCTGTACCATGAACTGCCATGTGGAGTGCATGATCATTGCTCAATTTTATAGCAATGTATGGATGTGTCAAGGAATTTCTGACTTAGTATTTGCACAGTAATGCTTGCTTTGTGTGTCACTTTTGTTTGCAAGCATGGAAATTGTGATTTCTGTATTGGCCTGTGCGTGGTCCACTTCTGAAGCTTTATGTGGACTGGTTGTCTTTTGTGCTGATGGAGTGCAGATCACAGAATTTGTGTGTGGAATGCAGTAGATGGCAGCTTGGTGCATTCACTGACTGGTCATGACAAACAGGTTCTTACTAGGCCTGCTTGCCTACTCTTAGCAATCTGTTGGGGTTGGACCAAGACTGCTTAACCACATCATAGGAGGGTCCTACACTGCCACAACCCAATATATCTGGGATCTGCTTGGGGAGTAATGGCTTCCAAAGTTGTCCAGCCTGTGGTCTAATTTTATTGGCCATGTGAATGTTGTTGTGGGCTTGCAGACTTATGTACTGGATGTCCATCCATTCAATCCAAGGATAGCCATGAGTGCAGGCTATGATGGCCGTGTTATCATCTGGGATGTGAGTTGCTTTACTGAAATCCCTGGAACTACTTCATTGATCTTTTTGGACAATGAAACTGAATACGTTTGCTCATTTGAGGACTGGAACTGATGTCGCCATCTTGTTGGATGATGTTGGCAGATTTGGGAGGGGCATCCAATCAAAGTGTATGATACTGGAGAATATAACTTGGTTGATGGCAACTTTTCTCCGTAAGTATTTGATTGTTCTTTCCTGTGGGATTGCTTTCACAAGTTGAGTGAAGTTGAAACCACATACGGGTCCTGGATTTGGGCATTTTCTGTGCTGACCAAATGAGGGGTGTTGCCATTGACAACTAAAGTGCAAGGGTGCGGTGTCTGCAGTGATGGTTCGTCATTGGTGGTATCTGATGAAGTTGGCCAAATCTACATCTTTGGGACAGGGCCTGGAATGACTCAGAAAGATGTAAAGTATGACCAGGTGGGTCCTTTCTGTAATGTGGTTCTGGGTCACAATTGGTTCATTTATGATCTTCTTTCCAAGGACTTCATTCTGTGACAGCTGAGTGAGAGAATCTCATTGTGTGTTTGTTCTCTTGGGACCAAACACAAAGGAGTCTGCAATGTGGAGTAACTGGAATCCTGATGACTTGGTATATTTATGTTTTACAGTTTTTTCTGGGAGATTTTCGGCCATTGGTTCGAGACACATTTGGAAATGTGCTCGATGCAGTAAGCAATGACCACCAGCCTCTGCTTTGTAATTGTTCAATCTGTGGAATGACTTTGTAGCAGAATATGTTTGTTGTAATCTTCTTGTGTCTGGCTAATTGACATCATAAATGGACTTTGCCTCAGGAGACTCAGCTGCCCCCACATCAGAGAAACATTCAAGACCTGCTATGTGATGCAAGTATGTGCTGTCTCCTACCTATCTTTTGTTTTTAGGGTTTCATGTAATCCATGGAATGTCACAGTAGTCAGAACTGGGTTTACTAAGAATCTCTTCCCTTAATGATAGGATTGCTACCTCTTGGAGGGTCTCTATAGACTTTTGGCACTGGGCTTTCTTGTTGGTCAGGCATACCAGTGCTCTTTCTGGCTGAGAGTGCTCAACTTCAGAGTCCATATTCATCTGGTGTCCTCCCCAGTTAGATGCAACCCTAGAGTTACTAACACTTACTGTGGGTGGCATTCAGATATGCTCAGGTGCACTAGTATGTGTTGACTTAGTCACCTTGCAAGAATGTAGGTCTAGCAATGTCTTGTTAGCTTATTGGTTTACGTCTACTGAAGTTTGTTTTTCATGCTTGCCATGAGTGCATGATGATAGTCCTGTTTACATGCTTTGTTGCCTCTTTACCAGATTTGATTCCTTACCCAGAGCCGTATCAGAGTTTATACCAGCAGCGACGGTTGGGTGCTTTGGGAATTGAGTGGACACCTTCAAATGTGTTCCTGTCCATTGGAACGACTGATGATGCAGCATATACCAACCCTTCCAATCCTCCACTGGCGCTCCCACTGCCCATTGTGCCACCTTCACCTGTCCAACAAAACCGGCGGGGTCCTCAAACTGCACCTGGAAATCGATGGGTAGAACAGCCTTCTGAGGTTGATGAAGCCATGGACTGGGAACAAGAAGTTGCAGGTCTGAGTGAGGATACAGGTTCTGATTACAGTGCAAGTGAGGAGAGTCGCAGTGAAGAGGCAGGAGGGAACCAAGGTGGTGGTGATAGCCATGAGGAGGAGGCATTTGGCAGTGAGGAGGAGGGATGGGAAGAACGGGATTCGCATACTCATCTGCGACGGTCTGGGAGGAATAAACGGAAAGCAGAGGTGTGTTTTTTGCATTATAGGTTTTGTCAAAGGCTCTCAATTGCACAGAAGTCTTTGGTCAGGCTTGAGGATGTGATATAATGTAATGGGTGTTAGGAAACTTTGGTGCATGAATAAGGCACTGTGCACAGATTTTGCCTCATTCTTTTCTTCAGATTTTCCCCCTAAGTTGTCCAGAAAGTGCCAGGGAATCAGGAATAGGGAAATTTCAAGCTGGACTGGAATGAATCTGTATGAGATCAGAATGGTGTCATGATGTTCAGGACCAAGTTGGGTAGTGTTTACTCACTCTTTCTGTCTTTGTTATGTTTTGTACAGGAGTACATACAAACTGCTTCAGGAAGGAGGGTGAGAAGACGGACTTTCAATGATGATGACAGCCGTGAAAGAAGACCTCGGCACATACCTCGAGCATCCCGTCCAGGACCATCTACAGCCCGTGCTGTCCAAGATCCTCCATCTGCAAGACCTCGGCGGCAAGCAGCTCAGAATGCTCTCACTCTCTTCACCTCCATCAATTCCATTTGTGATGAGGAAGAGGAAAATACTACAACACAAGCCCCCTCACAAACTCAATCAGCACCAACAGCTGTTTCTGTCCAGGTGGACATTGTACCTGTTTCTGTTATAGAGAATCCTGTATTGGTGGAACAAGCAGTTGAGAGTCAGGCCGCCCCAGAAGCAATTCCAGAGCAGTCTGAACATGTGCTTCAAATCAGGGCAGATGCTACAACAAGTAATCCAGAGGCACCTGAAAATCCAGGGGACTGTAAGCGACCTCGATCGCAGCGGAGGTTAATAGTGAAATTGCGGAGCGGAAATCCTCCACGTTTGGCAGCAGAGAATGTGCAGTCTGAAGGGGTTGAAGGAGTTCATGAGCAAATGACTGATGTGGTAGTCACACTTGATGATACAATTCTCAGTGTCACGGAAGCAGTGACTGCCGATACCATTTCAGCTGTGCAGCCTGAGGGCCCAAGCCAACGTAGTGTCAGAAAGCTGGTTGTGAAGCCACCTGTAGACCCAAATGTTGGGGCACATGAGGTTTCAACTTCAGGTCATAATGATGTGCTGCTGATAGGCAATGACCATAAGGTACCACTATTGGACACTGTTGGGTATCCACCGAAAGCCTACACAGACATGTCTCATGAGGAGAAATGCAAATGGGAGTGGAAAAAGGTCAATGCAATCAAGTGTGCACAGGGAAGTAACTCATCAGACCATGAAGATGAGCTCCATGGTAGTAGCTGTCTTCACAATGCTGGCACCTCTGATCTGGCTTTACAATCAGCACAAAATTCTCAAGAAGCAGTAGGCCCTGCTGCACACAATGCTCTAGTTTCTTCAGTTCTGGATATGTGTGGTACTGTTGATGAGAGCAATATGATGGTTTCAGTGGAAAATGATCAGAATGAAGGGTGTTTACCCTCTTCCGAGTTTGCTGCTAAAACTCTGAAGAGTGTCTCAGAAACTGGAGTATTGTCCCTTGAGGAAATTGGGGATGAAAGTCGTGACTATGAGTCTGGCAGGGAAATTGATGTAACAAGTGTTGACATTAGAGGCTTTGAAGGTTGTATGTCCCACATGAACAGAACCTTAGAGCCAGTGGTAGGGATGAGGACAGAAGAGGGAATGGCAGAACTGGATGTGGGGGTCAGAGACCCAATGGACTGCTTGCCAGAGACAAGTCCCTGTCAAAAGGATGAAGAACTGAGGTTGATCGAAGGTCAGGAAGAGATTGATGCACAAGACCAAGGTCAGTGGGAAGAGCAAGAAGTTGCCCTTCATCAACCTGAGGCTAGTAGCAGTGAAGAGGCACTTGCTTGTGAAGCTAATGGTGTGTCATTTGATCATTCTGATCCAGAGCATGGGATTTTGGAAAGTACAGCACAATCAATTCCTCCCTGCACTGATGATGATGATGATGATGATGATGAGGGTGATGCAATCCTGTTCCAAAGGGGAGGCAGTCCTCAGACTGGAGATTTGGATGAGAAGGCAGAGGCCACAGAGTCAGCTCAAGAAGATGATGCTGAATGCAAACCTCCATTGTATGAAGTCTTGCACTGGAATAGAGCTAGGGCTCAAAAGCAGGAAGAAGAGAGTGTTGAGAAAGGCCAAGACCAAGACAGTGATCAAGTGAGTAATGATTGCAAGTTTTTCTGTTTTTGTTTTGTTTGTTATGCACTGGCTGGAACTTGTTTTTCTTTGAAGGAAAGGCAGTGACCCTAATGTCTTGTGGACATCCATGGAGAATGAATGTGTAAGCTTCTAAGTGATTTTGATGTTATTGTGATGTAGGATGAGGATGGTGAGGAGGCAAATAACGGTGGTGGTTGCTATGAGGAGATGCCGACAAGGACCCATGAATGGACTGAGTCAGGGGAGAAGGAGAGCGATGATGAAAGCATGGGACACCATAATCAGAAGGCGGCACAACGAGGGAAGCTTGATTTGTACACAAGACAAGCCACAAGTAGTAAGGAGAGTGATGATGAAAGCATGGAAGCAAGTGTACAAAGCATGGGGCACAAGAACCAGAAGGTCCGAGGGAAGCTTGCTTCATACACAAGACAGGTGACAAGTAAATGGCCACAGCAATCAACTGGCTATGGATCTTCACAAAATAGGAGGGAACATGAGTCACAGTCTGCTCCACTACGAAGTAATGGAGAAACGAGTGTCAAAACATCTAATCGTGCTTCTTCTGCACTGGATTCTTCCAGATCTATGGCCACGCCATCAATATTGTCTGAGCATAAGGATTTCTCAGTGCCAAGCACCCGCCAGAAACGAAGCACTGTGCAGAACAAACAGTGGCGAGGTGAGCTTAGTAGTGAGCGGAGCTTACGCCTCCATCAGGTGGTGAAAGTGGAGAAGACTTTGAGCCAAAGTTCAAGTGAGAAACCTCCAAAGACCTCTGTGAGGTCTCAAAGGATTCCAAAACAGGAAGTGACAGGAAGTATCGTAAGGTGTAATCTCAAGTGTGAGTATGGAAGTCCAGATAGATTGAAGTCGTCAGCACATGCAAGACGAGGTCACAGTGAGGCAGAGAATCGAAAGGCTGTGGAGATTGGCCCTGTTGCGTCGAATTCAAGGACTCGTGGTCAACGAAGGGGGCGACAAAGTGGCAAAGCTGGATCACGCAACATGGAGCTCATGTCATGGCTCCTGATGGAGGAGGTGGAACCAGGCACCCAATTCATTCCTCAGTATGGTGATCAGGTTGTTTACCTCCGTCAGGTGAGAAAGATATTTGCAAGAGCACTTTTTACAGCTTTCATGTTCATGTATGTTTGTTCTTGAAAGATTCTTGAAGACTTGCTCAAAGAGATGCATCCCCCTGTATAGCATACACTGTGGGGTGTAGCATATTTCTCATTCAGGAGGCACAAAGTCATTAGCAATTTCTATTGGGGATGGAAAAATGCACCAGGGATGTTTTTCAACTTACATGAATTACTGGGGAGATGCTGATCCAGCAGATGTGAGGGTTTCTTTGCTCAAGACAGTGTTTTTAGTGAAGAACCTGTGTCAGAAGTTCATGGGCTCTTCATGTGTGCAGGGACATGAAGACTTTCTTGAGAAGGCAAAGCTGGATGAGAAGGGACCATGGAAGACCCTTAAGCAGCCTATTGCGGCGGTTGAGTATTGCCGGATCAAAGGACTCGATTACCTTATTGAGCAGGGGACAGGGAAGACAAATTGCAAAGTTTCACTTGAGTTCAATGATCCTGAGTCTCAGGTTTATGGCAAGAGCTTCAAGCTGACCTTGCCAGAGCTAACGGACCAACCTGATTTTCTTGTTGAGAGAAATCGATATGATGCGTCAATACAAATGGGCTGGAGGGTGCGAGACCATTGTAAAGTATGGTGGGCTAAAGAAGACGATGAGGGGAAGGGTGGAAGCTGGTGGGATGGCCGGATCAAACTCATCAGGCCCACATCATCTGAGTTTCCTGACAGTCCGTGGGAGAGTTTCCATGTAACATACAAGGAATCATCCGAACCAACACCTCATAGCCCTTGGGAGCTTTTTGACAAAGAGTGCAAAATCTCTGGTTACAACATACCACAGATTGATCCATCACTCAAGGAATCTTTGTTGAGTATCATCAGAAGCATGACAGATAACTCCAGTCAAGAGGTATATTGTCCATCTTTCCACCTTCCTCATGGGTGGCATCCAATTATCAATCTCTTTGGTTTTTTGTTTCAGTTGGACATATGGTGGTGGTGGCCATGTTACTTCTACCCTTTCTGTTGTATTTTTCTCACTAATAATCACTTACTGAATCAAACTTTTTGCAGACTAAGTTTGGACTAATACAACACCAGAAGGACTCTCAGAATGCTGAGTTCATGAACAGGTTTTCTCTCTTTCAGCAACTACATACCATTTCTGCTGATTTTTAATTTTCCATTAATAGCTGAATTCCTGTATGGATAAGGTGAACTTGTGATCTTTGTGATCTCCAAAACCTTGGTCACTTCCACTTGAAATCTGTACTTAACATTTGGGTGTATAATCTCATGTGGCAAGGTTGTTTCATTCTGTGTAGGATTGCACTGCCACTCTCTTTCGACATCATATCAGCAAGGGTGGAACGGGATTATTACCACTGTGTCGAAGCACTGGAGCATGATGTTCACTTACTTGTCGCAAATACAAAACTATTCCATGGGAAGGACAGTGTGCAAGCACACAAGATGCAACAAATGAGCAACTACCTTCTCAAGGGTTTGGGATGAGAAGTGAAGAGACACTAATGAGTTATCTAGGTGTCCACCTGGATGTAGTACATCCCCCCTTAATACTCAGCCATAGAGCATGAGCTGCAAGGATATATAATTTTGTCATTTGCTGGGCTGAGTGGGTTGCTGACACATTAAACACAATGGCAGTCATTCACCCTTTTTACTCCACAGGGTTGGGAGTGTGTCCTTAAGCCTGTTGTACAAATATTGGTCACTTATTCTTTTCTGAAAAAAAAATTCCACCGGAAGTTCAAAGGAATTTGTCATGGAACAATTCAGTTACTCCAATTGGGATGGTTTTCTGGGCTGAGTTTTGTGTTTGGATATGAGTGATTTCAGGGACACAAGCTGAGTGAAGGGGGATTCAAACAGAACCTCATCAAGGGTCCTGTTGGGTAGATGCAGGTCTCAAGTGCCCATGATAACTAACTGGTGAGTGAGCACATGAACATCTGTTCTTTTGTCTGCAGGAAAGTCATAAAGCACCCTGTTGAGCTTGTATTCTTTGTCTGCAGGAAAGTCATATAGCATCCTGTTGAGCTTGTGTTCTTTGTGCGTAGGAAAGTCATAGAGCTCCATGTTGAGCTTATGTTCTTTGTCTGCAGGAAATTCATAGAGTGCCATGTTGATGTTATGTTCTTTGTCTGCAGGAAACTCATAGAGCGCCTTGTTGAGCTTAGTTTCTTTGCACAAAAGTCATGTTTTGAAAAAATTTCACTTCGCACATCTAATCATTTAGAAATTTTTCATTGGAAAAATGGCACAAATTATGTGTTTTATGCCAAATAAGAACAGATAGTGAAGGTGCAAATTATATAATGGTGTTATAGGTGAAATACAAGAAAGAAATCAAGGCATGGATGGATACTTTCATCTTTCACTAATACATGTCCAGAAAACATCCAATGACTGGAACATAAATTACAAAATGATCTAAATTAGTAGTTCTAGAATTAATTATAGAGGAAATAAGATACATGCTAATGGAAAGCACTCAGTGAGACAATGTGCATAATGATCATTTTGTAATTTTGTGACCAACTAAATTTTTTTAATTGAATTTAAAGTGGTTTTTGGCAGTGAAAATAATTGAAATTTATAAAATTAACTTTAAAAACCAACCAATGCCTCTTCATCACAATAACACTTGATTCCACATTTTCATCTTCATATCACATGGGGAATGCAAATGGAATCTCCCATTGATAATCCTCCTATTTAACCATCTCAACCAATTAATGTCCCTTCATGTCACATGAGCAAACACACTTGCCTCTTCATCTCATGGGGAAATGCACGAAGAACCTCCCATTGCCCATCCTAATTGACCTTTCATCATTAACTTTTTTTTACTTCTCCTTTCACTTCCGAAACCTTAAAACTTGGGGCCAATGACATTCAAAAACACACTTAGGCCATTGGTTGTTTTTTATTCACAATGGAGTTTTAAGAAAAAGAAGTCATGCCTTTTAAAGCTTTGAAGAGGTTTTCTAGAAGCTTATATTCTTTAGAGCCTTGAAGGTTATCCCATTTGGGCCAATGGCTCAAGGGCCCACTGATATATATATGAGATAATGGCACTTATTGCTTTCAATTTAATCAACACTTATACGAAATACAACCTTGTGTATCATTGTTTTGTTCATTTCATGTTTCCAAAGTTTTAGGTTATGTAATTTTTTGTTATACTTTGTGTGTACTTGTTCAAGTTTTCTTTGCGGTGTATAATTGGAATTATGTTTATGAGCGTTCACTTTGTAGTTTGTCATACTCTTGTGACCATTAGGAATTCTTTTGTTTGTCATCATAGTTTTGTGTTTGCAATAATTCCCCATTTAATAAGATAAAACACCTAACACTCTGAGAGGACCCTGAACCAAGCCTTCCTTCAAACCAGTGTTTTTTTTTTGGGAGCAAATTTTCGCTTTTTTTCGATAAGAAAATCTGGGAAATTTTGGATAAATATGTTTTTCTTATGTAATTTCAACCAATTTCGAAAAATTTGGGGAAAAATTCACTAAAATTTCGACATCACAAATATGAAAAAACCCTAAACCTCTATAGATGTTAAATTTGTTTGGGAATATGTGATTGTAATAAAAGAGTTATTTATAAAAATACACAATATGGGTAGTGGCCTGATTTTTCAATCCTTATTTGACCATATTAAAATCCCTGGTTTGAGGAATTGAAGTGTTGCACCCAAAATTCTCCAAGGAGCCTACTCACAATTCAAGAAGCCCTTGCAACAAATCTTCAGAAATTCATAATTAATTGATAAAATGTTCAAACAATCAACTTCAACTTGTGTTATATTTCAAATCATCTTGTGTTTTAAGGGAAAATGAGTGTAGGTAAAAATGGTAGACTAATTTACTCCATATGCTTATTTTGACAGTTTTAAGTCTCCTACCTTACAAAAGGTAAACTAAAACATCAATGAACACCATTTCATCATTAAACATTTCAATTAACCAACTTTCATTTTGCACCCTTTGGCTTTGAAGGCATTAGTGATATTGGCTTTCAAAAAATCAATATGATATTAATAGGTATGAAAATTGGCAAATCAACCTCGTGTCCAAAAATTCTTGTTGACGAAACTTTCAAGCTTTATTGTTTCTAATGCCAATATTGAGCATTCTAAAGTCTTGAAAGTTATAAGTCACAAATAATCAGTGGTAACAAGGTTCATTGGATTCATTCCCTTTAACCTCTCAATCTACCAAATATTGAGATGGCTACTGAAAATCTCTTTAAAATTGATGCATGCTCTAGATTAGAGTACAAGTTTAGAACACGGTGAAACCGGGCTCATACGATTCATTCCCTTTAACCTCTCAATCC
>Ga0116227_10010719_pt1 | contig 15815 bp, 18 predicted proteins | sample S1TSphgellanicum_FD_89693 | JGI IMG/M metagenome (GOLD analysis project Ga0116227, IMG submission 89693) | Host-associated microbial communities from peat moss isolated from Minnesota, USA - S1T2_Fb - Sphagnum magellanicum MG | ecosystem: Host-associated > Plants > Peat moss > Unclassified... | reverse complement strand
TCAGATTTGAATAAAAAAATTCAAAGTTCAAATATTAATTTTGAGATTCATTATATGAACAATATACATATGTATGCATATTATATATATATAATTTTAGTACATACATTAAAATACACCCCTGTGTCATTGTAAAATACCTTTAGGATGCAACTAATTTGGTGACTATTGCAACTAATGGGACATATCAACCTAGTAATGGAGAAAAATAAATGTAAAATTGATGCAACCAATAGGATGAAATTTTTAATAGTTGTATCATAGTTAAAAGAATGACCAAAACACTTGAAAGTTGGTCGTGTAGTTGCAAGTATTCCCAAATCTAGTCGCAAATGACTACAAGTCGCATGTAGTCGTAAATCGAGTGGTTACATTTTGGCTGATTTCTACTAGTGAATTTTTACAATATAAAAGAAGGTGCGACCACAATTAGACGAGTTCAAAGCAAAGGAGGAAACATCTATTGCTTTCAGTGATTGAAGAAGAGGAGAGTGATGAGGATTTCGCAATGTGTGAAGAAGAGAAGTGCACATTTCGTGGACATGATGGGTCATGTAATACACATCCTCCACACCTTTTTCAACTTCAATTCTTGAAAGCATATCTTTTATATGTGTAGTTGATGCTCAAGTGGCCTTCTTCTTTGTCAAGTTAAGATTTGAGTCCATTTCTTTTGAAGGGGGATAGGAAGACACCAAAGGATGTGGATCAACAAGAGAGCGAATTTGAGGAGGACAAGCAAGAGCTGGAGACATAAGAAGAGCTTTTTCAAGCTTTCTCAACATATGAATTTGGAAGGCAAAACCTCTTGAATAAGGTATATTCTCCTTTCCTTTTCTTGTGCAAATTTCTTGTTGAAAGTTTTTCCATGGCCAAGCTTTTTTTCTTTTTTTTCTTTTTTCAAATGGTGTGTGTCTAGTTATCTTGAAAGCTTGTAAAAAGCAACCTTCTTTTTCTTCTTCTTCTTCCTCCCCTTCCTCTTTTCTCTACATCCTTCTTCTTTCTTCCTCCTTTTCCTTTCCCGCATCTTAGTAATATGGTTGCCAAAAAAAAGGCCTGCTAGGCTTCTTTCGGTGCGGAGAGAAGCTTGGCAGACTCCTTCAATTTTTATTCTTATTGAGGTCCACTTCTTTTTATTTTTATTTTTCCTCTTCCTCTTCCTCTTCTTCTTCTTCCTTTACCTCATCTACACTAGGTTTTTTTTTTGCAAGAAAACACATGTCAAATTTTCCTCTATGTTGAGAGTTGCTTAACGGGAATTTTCTTCTATTACTTTTCATCGTCTCTTCTAGGTGTGGTGTTAGGGAAAAAAAAATCCAAGCTTCTCTTAATGCCGAGAAAAGCTTAGCAGCCCATCTTTTCCCGAAATCTTTTTTTCCGTCTTCTTTTGTCTTTTCTTCTTCTTCTTCTTCTTCTTCTTCTTCCTCTTTCTCTTCATGTTTGCAATGTTGCAACATCAAAGCCTGTCGGGCTTCTTTCGGCGCCATAAAAACTCATCGGGTTCTTCTTCCTCCTTTCTCTATCATTTATTCCTCTTCTTCTTCATTAGTTTCTATTTCCTTTTCTTCTTTATCATTTCCTTCTTTTTTGATTTTTAAGGTTGCAAAAAAAATCTTGCCAAGGTATTCTCAACATCGAAAGTACCTTGGTGGGATTTTTTCTGCAAGTTGATTCTACTCCATAATTCTTTTCTTCTTATTATTTACTTTTGTCTTCTTTTTCCTCTTCCTCTTGCTCTTCCTCTATCATTCCTCTTTTGAGTCTGGTTGCAAGTAAAAAACTAACTGGGCTTCCCTCAGCATCAAGAAAAGTTTGAAAGGTTCTTTCTTTTTCCTCTTCTTCTTCTTCTTCTTCTTCATATACTTCTTTGCAACCTTGTGGCAAGATTGAAGCTTGTCAAGCTTTTCTTGACGTCGAAATAAGCTTGCTGTGATTTTTCTTCCCCATGCTTATTCTCCTTCTTCTTCCTCTTCTCCCTATACTTCTTTTTCATTTGCATCATTTTTTTCTTCACATAAATCTCACATTAAAAAAAAATGATGTTTTCATCGTAATTGTTATGTTTTTTGCTCTAGCAGTTCTCAAGCTTGACTACTCAAATGGAGGAGGATCAATTGTCTTTCAATAGGATAATTTGAACAATGCAAAACTAAATAAAAATTAACACAAGGGAAATTCTTGACACTAGGAAAAAACCCCCATTCATAGTTGAAAATGTCACTTTCAACTACAAAATGTTTTTAACAACTCAAAAATGATGTTGTTAACTAATTTCCAAAATAGTCGACAATGTTGAATCAACCTTACAACATTGTTGAAAACAATGTACAGTGTCAATTTGTGAGTTAATGTTGAGGTGACAACATTTTAGTTGAAAACAAGATACATTTTAATCGACACAACATTTCAAGTATAAAGTGCTGATTGGACATAATTAACTCCATGCTAGCAAGTCAATAGATGAACTTCATCCACTACATGTCATGTCATTTGGGGGTGTGGAACTATGACAATCTTTCAACTATATTATAACCAATGTAGCGTTGGCAAATGTCATGTCATTGGGGAAGGGCATGGAATTTTAAAATTTTGATCATTATTCAATTATATTATAATTAGTGGAACATTGACATGTGTCACATGGGCATTTGCGGTCCACCATCAAATTAAATTATTTGACATGTGCCATGTTTATGGTTTCAAAATCTTGAAATATTGATTTATTGAAAATGTCATATATGATATTGTGCCATGTGAACATTTATGTTGCACACTTGCATGGCACATGACATTTTGTTGTTTGTAGGTCATCCAACATATCTGAAGTTGAACCAAAGTAAAGAAATCAACTACAAGGTAGTTGAAAGTAAGTTGAAAAAAAGTTGAAATTTTGTTGAAAATAAATCAAAATTTATGTAAATTAGTTGAAATGTAGTTGAGACTACAAGTCTACACAAATTATAGTCACAATTGTTGGACTACTAAAGTTAAACTATGAGGATAATGCACCTAATGAAAATTAACTAAAGAAAATCAAACCATAATAAAAACATAATGTACTTATAGATTATCAACTAAGAATTCAAAACCTATTATGATCTGAAAATTATGCAAAGAAATATTGTTCCCATGTAGGAATTGGTCCCATCTACATCCTAAAGATGTTAATGTTATTAATCAAACATTTATTGGAATAATGAAATGATTCTCCTATAAGGTGGTTGTTTTATGTTTATGCCTTAATGGTGTGAACTCATTGTTGACATGTTTAATTGGATTGTTGCCTTGTTGGACCAGGTCTTTTGACTTGTTCATAGCTGCACCTTGCATTTTTGAATTAAAGAAAATAAAAGTTGTTAAAAATGAAAAAACTTAATAGGAATCTAAGTTATAATGCATCAAGAAAAAGATTGTGCATTAGTTGCATACATTAAAAATCAATAAAAACATCATCATTTAGTACTAAAAAATAAAGAAGTTGGACAAAGAAAAAAACACTTTGAAATTTGGAAAAATCAGAATTAAATAACGAATAGAAATGGCACATCATGGGCTTACCTTATACATAGTTGACAAACATAGTTGAAACCTAATTGAAATCTAGTCGAACGTAATCAAAATATGGGGAAAATTATATAGTTGAATCTTAGTTGAAAATGGCTCACTAAAACAAACATAATCAAAACTTTACTTGCATTGATGGTTGAAAAGGTTCATAAGTTTAGCTTTCATTGTCCAAATGTTTATTTGGAACTAGCAAAGAACAAAAACCAATGAGAGTTGAAGAAAAAAACTTTCATACTTACAAAACATTTTTTTCTTTTTTCTTTTATTTAGACCCCTCCTACTTTCAATGCTCATAACTTTCTCATTTTATTTTTTTCATTTTGAATGATTTAAAATGTTATAAGAGCGTCACTTTAAGTTTTATAAATAATCTTTGAACTATAATAATAACAAAGCAACATAAAAGGAAGTTTTTGGGTGGTCAAGAACTAGCTGTGGTTTTTTGTTTTGAATTCTTGACCCAACTACTTTGGCAGGCCATAACTTTCTCATTTTTAATCCATTTTTGATAATTTTTAATGCTTAAGATGCGCCAAAAGGAGGGGTTCAACATCTGTTTGGACACTAGAAACAAAAGAACCTTCCCCTTGGATCTGGATTGCCCTAAGCGATTAAATGTATTAAAACCATCCTAGTTACCTTAATGAAAGTTCAAAGAAAAATCGAGTTGAATAAAAAACCAGCAATAGTTCAAAACAAAACTTAGCTGAAAAAGAATTTAACTAAAGGTAACATGATGGAGAAATAAAAGAAGAAATATCTTGGTAAACAAAAACATTTGTAATTAAAAAAGTTCAAGATATCTTTGCAAGTGGAAATGTTATACAAAATAATTATGTTGCCATATTTGTAAAGTCACAAACCCAAAAATGGCAAATTGGTGGGGATCAATAACTATGTTATGATGGTTGAGATTGGTGAGACGAATGATTGAGCCCCAAAAATGTTTTTTGGTAAATTGTTTTGTTTTTGGGAAAAAAAACCATCTTCACCAAGTTTGACAAAGAGAACAACAAATGCCATCTTCACAAAGCTTCACAAGGATGGTGAGAAGGAAGTTAGGTTATGACCCAAGAAAAAAGCAAAATTAAAAAAGAAGAAAATAGAGCCATATTTGCTAGCTTGTAGAAATGGACAATTTTTTGCCATCTATGTGAGCTCACAAAGTTGGCTAGAAAGAATGCCAAAATACAAAAAGGTTATGATTTTATGAAAAAAATTGGCAACATTTTTTGTTAAACTTGGCAAAGATGGCAAGACATACTTGCATCTTGCATAGATGGTGTTTTATTTTTGCCATCTTGTTAGTTTGCATATTGATGGTGACGTCAAAATTTGAGTTATGTATGTCAATAAAAAGTCAATCTAAAAATTGGGTGCAAACACAATAAAAGGAGCCACAAGGGGTGTGTGGACAATGCTTAAAATTTTGATTTTGAATCTTTGAGAAATCATAAGTGCAACATAATGATTTGGAATGTCAATTTTTTTTGTGTTAATAAGCTTCATTATTTGTAAAGTTTGGATGATAAAAAATTGATACAAATTGTTGATGATGTTTCAAGAGTCCTTTTGCATGTTTGAAATACTTTTGATCTTCTTATGAACAAATTTTCTCAAGACATCTTTATTTGTATCAAATGTGTACCATCCCTTTTCAAAATTGGAGAAAATCTTAATATTGATGATTAAAAGAGCAACATGAGTTGAAATTCTTGAAATTCATGTTTGTAACACATTTTGGCACTTTTGGCTCAAACATGTATTTGGCCTTGAAATTTATGAATTTTGAATATGTTTTCAACAAATAAAATATTCATTTTTGTGTGGCAAAAAACATGGATGCATGATATAAGATCAATGTATAATAAAAAATATTTATATTTAACACATAATTGTAAATTAAATATGAAAAATGAAAAATTTAGATAATGAATGGGTTTAAGGTTTAGGGTAGTGATACATGAATGCCATGTGTCAAATGTAATCCTTGGAAATGACTTTTACCTTGGTATCCTTGGTTCCTCTTATTGTGTATGGACTTTGAAAGCAAAAGAAAATTGTTTTTTTGTGAGCTCACATAGATCAAATTGTTTTTGTCATCTTTGTGAACTCATAAAGATGACTTTTTTGCCCTCTCTTTGAACTCACAAAGATGAAAAGGAACATACATGACCTGGAATGCAAATAAACAAATTGGTTGATTCCATCTAATTTATTAGAAATAGAAAAAATGGTCATTTTTACGAGCTTCTAGAGATGGTGAGATGGAGGCTAGGTTGGTGAAGTGGGAAAAGAAATCAAGGCCATTTCCTAAAGCATATAAAGATGGTAAAAAAAAGCCAATTAAATGTGAGTTCATAAACATGGTGAAAAATTAGTTAGTACAAAATGGGCAAAAAATTGGCCATTTTTGTGAGCTTTTAAAGATGGCCTAAAATGGAGAACTCATTGTTTTGTTACCCCACCCACAAACCCCATAAACATTAATAATTGGATAACATTCAATGAGATATTGTTTCAATGCCACAATGTGGGCCAACTATTGTGGTTAGTTAATTAATATTAGTCATTTATTTATACTCTTAAAAAAATTCTACATTTGGTAGTTTGAATTGTGGACAATTCCTTCCTCACCGTATGATAATTATCATCCTTGCCAATTGATTTGTGATTTGGTGGTTGAACATGGTGTTGTTTACTTTGAAGATTGCCATCTTCAGCCTCATGGCACATGTTTAATTTCAAAATCTCTAGAGTTGTTATTTCCCTCTCCCCATTCATAAGACCCATGTACATGTCATATTGTACAATAAAAATTGAAATATTATTTCAATGCCATCATGTGAGTTAATGACTACCATTAACAACATTGTATTGATTGTAACATTGTATGTTATATGCAATTTATAGTTTTGAATTTGATTCCTTGCTAGTTGATGGATGTATTTCATCAAGATTAATGTGTGCATACAATTAAAATGGATGTCATTTAAGAGTCTCCACCCAAAAATATCAAATGTAGCCATATTATGAAATGAACATTTTTTTGTTCAACAAACTACTCCATTCAAAGTTTTATTAAATTCATTTTGATGTTTAAATATTGATATACATGTTTAAATTCCTTCCCATTCAATCTTTTTCAATTCTTGAGCTATCCAATCCAAGAATTAGAATGTTGGATATCCGTTTGATATTGTTTTTATGAATTTATTTTGTAATGATGTTATACCCCTAAATATTCATGAGTCGTATTTGTATATCGTTTTAATTATCTTGTTTCAAATGGTATGTTACATGATTTGTTATATGTGCCACTAACCTTTACATTATATTTCCAAGATTTAATTTCAAACAAGAATGATTTTATGGTATTTCATTGATATTAAGGTAGTGCACATTTATTTTCAATTAATATTATTTTTTGGATGAATCCTCGCACTATTGGATTCGAAAAAAAAATATTTTGGAAAATTTCACCAAAATTTCAAAACCATAAAAATGAAAAAAAGATAAAATCCATGTTTTTACTATTGCTTGTCAATTTAATTTAATTTAATTTAATTTAATTTTTTTTGTGAATTCCTTTGCACTCCAAAGTAATATAATGCCATAATATAATTTAGAAACCCAAATGTGTCCACGTTTGTTGATTTTTTGGTTCTCAATTTTCATTTGCCAAATCAATTTGTTATCATATTTAAATTTCTTTATACTCAACCCTTCTCACCAACAACAGAATCCCATTGCAAAGTTCGTTGGCCAAGGCGTTTTTAGCAGCGTGGTGCTAGCTGGATCGATGCAGTATGCGAGCATAGACATTAGACAGTGGCGGGTAGTGGCCGTGGTTCGCTTCTTCATTAGCTTGCAAGGCGGTCGCACGATCTGACCTTGGTGCACCAGCAGAAGAAGAAGGATGGGAGATGTTGCTGAACAACTGGTAGGAAATGCAAAAGCCACCTTTAACTTTGACGTCGCAAATATTCAAACTCAAAAGATGGAAAAAGAAAGCACAACAAACTAAGCCACAATTTTCAGAGGAGGAAATAAACCCACCTTCTTAAAAAACACATCAGAACTCTCAAACATTTTTTTTGCTAAGCTCTCAAGCTTTTTCAGCATGTTCATGTATAAATCTTCAAGCTCCAGCACTTGACCACCCTTGCCACCTAACCTGATCAAGTTTTACAGTCTGTAAATAGAAAAGCTTTGGGAGTACATGTCCAAGAGAGCTTGCTCCACTTCTCGTCAGTGGCCATCAGGATTTTTTCCTCATCGTGTCTATTATTGTCGTTGATTATTACAACATCCACAGTGATGTCATCTTTGCTCTAATAATTTCTTCTTCTGAAATCCTCCTTCCCCTCCTCACTACTAAATCTAAGGAAAAAAATATTTTCCAGTATGAAATCTTTCATTTCCAAAGGCCTTGAGAACCACGGGAAAGGTGCAATTGGTGCAAAAGAATCATAAGAGCCACGAAATGCAAGACCAATATTCACCATGTGAACTGTCCGAGGCTTAAACCAACAACCTCCTCCTCTTCCTGATGCTGCTGCTTTAAGGCGGTATTGAAACGCTCGGTATTCAAATGTATGCGTTATTGCATTTGGAGAAAGATTCTGAGAAAAGAAGAAACAGACATAGGGATGAAGCAAGAGTGGGTGACAACAACATTCGAAGAAAGGGAGTGACAGCTACTTTTTACATTGGAGGTCGTAGAGGGGTCTCTTTACGGCTGACAAACCAACCGATTAGAGCATCGCCACCTTTGCCATCCCTCTTTTCCTCGCCTACCATCTTGGAAATTTTAGAAGCATCAATACTTCCAGTTCCACCGCAGAAGCTCATCACTCTACCTGTGCAATAATCTCCTGTCACCAAGGCTGTAATAAGCTCATCCTTCGGGGTCTGAGGAGATTGCCCTCCTCCAATCTTGTGGCCGCAGATGTAGCAGCAGTGTTAAGCGATGGCCGTCATTGGGACGGATGAGGGGACGGATGATGACAGATGATGAGACGGATGGATGGAAAAGACGATCACCCAAAGATATTATATAAGTAGATATGAACATTTTGAAGGTAACAAAATTCATTTTTTAGGGTTGTAGGGAAAATGATTATTTTTTGTGGCCATTTGGTTGATTAGTTATTACATATAATCCAGCCATGAGACTATAATGAACAAGGTAACAAAATGTATTCATTAGGTTTAGAATTTGCAACTCAAAGTGTGGGTCACACGTGTACAACCTAAAAACACAATTTATGGAAGACACATTCATAATTTTTTTGGTTATTCAAGTCTTTTTGTATATAACTCACATGCATTTTAGAAATATAAAAAAATGATACTAGAAATTGAAACTTATATTCTAATCCTCATAATGTTAAAAAATTTACACAAAAAAACATATTTAATTCAAGCTAGACTTCGTTAATGTAGAATACATTTAGAGTCACAATATAAATAATTATGGTTATGAACTTTTTGCTTTTAGTGGACTTGAAGAACATGCTTGTAATTTTGGACCACCACACATTGAAGTATAATAACACTACAGATGAAAAAATCAAATAAGAAAATATATTATATTTAAAAAATTTAAAATAAAAAATTTATAATCATCCAATCTTGTAAAGTCTATTTTGATATCTAAATGGATTTTTTAGAGACCAAATATTTAGGAGATGTGTTGAAAAATTTAAATTAAGGTGATATGAACTTGGACATGGAAAAAAATCAATTTCAACATTATTTAAATGTTTAAATTTGAAGCCCAATTTCATTGGCCTCAAAATACATTGGATATGAACTTTCGTATGGACTTTTAACTATCATCTTTGGTCCACCTTAGTGTGCTTTCACCATGCAAGAAATAATCATGCCAAAAAAAATTCAAATTTTGTCCATGGAAGTTTAATTGATTTTTTTTGCATTTTTGGGTTTGAACCAAAATTTTACTTTGCATAATGATGTCTCCATGTGAAAAAACATCATCATAACCATGTGAATTATCTTAATTTAGACTATTCAAATGTTCTCACTTAAATTTGTCATGTGTACATGTTATTTGTAAAAATTAGTTCAAAACAAATCTTCACTTGTCTTGTTTTTTTTTGGAATCCCAACCATAAATGAACCTAGTTAGATTAATGTCACTACCTCCATTTGAGAAAGTCCATATGAATATGTATTAGTGGACCTTTCGAAATGCATAACACAATCCATTCTTTGCAAATTCTAGCCTCTCATTTCCCCTATATAATCTTTCTTTTCAAGAGTAACATGTTGTCATTGAGTGTTATGACCTTTTCACAATGAAAGAAGTATGTCACTCACACAAGAAAGAAGTGAAAAGGATTTTGAAAGTTTGTAAGTTCTATATTTTAATTTTCAATAACTAATAGCTAAGTTCAACAACCAAAGTCCAATAACAAAAATCATAATTCAAAATAAAAATATCAAAAGAAAGGTCAATTGTATCTAATGGCACTCATTTGCAAGGTGTTTTAACTTGGAAAATGGCATAACGTGGTATCAATACTCTATCCATATAATTGATTTAAAAATTGAAGTTACCATAAGAAACAATTTCATTAATTCATAAATTAAATGGGTCATGAGCAATATTTTGTTTTGACAAATTTTTTCTTTTTTTGGACTAAAAAAACGGATTTTGTAAAAAGTTAATCTGACTTATTTTAAATTTTTTTTTGCGGAGATTTGCTGAATTTTTGATATCAAAAATTGAAAAAAAGACCCTAGTAATAATTGTGCAAATTGCTAAATAGCTAACAACCATTAGCTATATCAAGTTGTAAAGTAGTTAGAAAAATATCTATTTTGGCAAGTTTACCTATATTTTGTTGTCATTTGATGTTAGTTGATTGTAAAATACATTCACATTATCCAATAAAACTTGAAAATAAAAGAGATAATAAACCCAAACCTCTATAAACTTTAACTAAACCTACATGTGACTAGCTTCATTGCTATATCAAAATTTTGTTTAGCCTAACTAACTTAGGTAACTCTTGATTTTTGTTTCGCTATTGTTTCCACATAAGTGCTTAACAATGGTTGCTGTGTAATTCTTCTTACTCAATCCAGGGGAAGTGGAGAAGAGAAAGTGCATAATACACACAATTTGCCATATGTATCAACCAAGTTGAAATCAATGCTCAACACGATCAATTAGTCTTTTGAGTTTTACAGAGCTCCAGTCTTTGGGTTTTAACTTGCCCAACCAAGCAGACAACATTTTCAAGTTCAGGTTGCTAGAAGTTAAAGTTGGCATGTCCCTTTGAAGGGGAAGAAGGATCCAAAAGCTCCTTACTTCAAGCTTGAGTGGTTTCCCAAGGAACTCATCCCTTTAATCTGTAATTCCCGGAAAAATGAAACAAAATTTAAAAATAACATTCCATAAAAAATTGGTCATGTGGTGAACTTGGGAAAAGGGAAAATGGAAAAGGCAACTCCATATCTCAAGTCAATATCTTGGGTGGGAACCAATGGCAACTCACCCCACTATTTCTAGTTGGTCTCAAAATATTCATAAAGATGAGGCAAACATTGTTTTTCTCTAATTTCAATTTTCAATTTTATTGGATTGTAGTTTCCTCTGTTTGGGATATGACTGATTGTGGAAAACACTTCTTCTTGACAATCTGCCCACAAAATGACCAACAAAGGAAGGTGCCAGAATCAAATCTCTATGCAGCCAAAGGCAAAGCTGGAGAGCATCTTGCATCCAATGACAGTATTGGGTATTCAAACTAGTTCAACCTCCAGCTAGGGGAAAGAAGAAGCAATAAATATCTGGAGCTTTAGCTTTCCCACCAGAGATAACCCATTAATTGTGGACCTGTAGGAGGCATGCATAGAGCAAATTGAAGCAAGACCATGTGTGAATAGAGCAACCAATGACCCACAATAAATTTGAACTTGGCTGGTGTACCAGACTCAAAGACTTGCTAGTTCAAAAAAATCCATATTTGGCTAAAACTTGGTTCATTGGCATCCCTACCTTGCAATATTATGGATATTAAGTGGCCTACTTACCTACCAACCTTCACATTTTCAGCCACATAGGTGGCAGATTCCTTATACATAATTCGCCAGAACATAATCCTGGAGTACCAAGTCATATTGGCTGGAATGGCTGACTAGCCATTTAGGGTTAATAGTGGCAAATAGGAGATCAGAAATTAATTGCCATGATGAGAATTTTCAAGGAATTGGAGATTTTGCATAATCTTGCATATGGTTGTCTTTGGACAATTGTGCACAATCCTTCATATGGTGTCCCTGAACAATTTCAAAGACAACAATCTCATTTTCTAGCTTAACTAGCTCACTTTCTTAATAATTATCTCATTTCTTTTCCTTACTCATGAACATGAATATGAAAAGACAAATTAACATGTGCCTTTTCATGTCCATATATGATATTTATATTAATTCAAATTAAATTTGACATTGAAATAAATAATGATGAACTATTGAAAATCATATGAGAACATCAAAACAGAAAAAAAAAAGAGTTGACTGTCAGTAATAGTGCATGGCAACATGAAGCCCATGAACAAATATGATATCTGAGATATCAAGTTGAAATCAATCTCCAACATCATACTCGCATTGTGAGGTTGTAACATCCATGAAATGAAGATTAGAAATTCTCCCCATCAAGGCTCAAAACTTCAGCTACACCAGAAAACAAATTGAGGAAGAGCCAACCAAGTTCAGCACCAAATTTACTCATCACGAAGGTTTCCCAATGGGATTTTCAATGCATCCTCAACATACAGCACACACCATAAGCATCTTCATAGGGTAACTTGCTGCTATCATAGATTTAACAAATTTGTTCCTCAAATGAGAATTCCTCATCAGATTGTTTTTTTCTCTTTTTTCCTTAGACCCATACATGTGTACAACCGTAGTGCAAAACTCTTTCAAACACTGTGGAACACAAACTAAGTACTGTAAAAAAGGTAGTAACAGAACCCTCCCTCCTAAAGGCAATAATTTCATATCTACAAGTCACAATCTTGAGCTCAGTAGTAAGTAGTCGGGATGTGTTTGAGGTAATTTGGATTGTTGTAGAAAGCTGAGTAATCTGTTTCAGGGTATTGGGGGTAGTAATAATAGGGAGGGTAGGACTGGGTGGCCATGTAATTAGGAGTACTGTAAGGAGGGTAGTAGTTGGGAGGACCCCAATACTCCATTGGCTTTTCTGGAATGTAGAACCTGTATGACGGGTCACTTGCAAGATCTTCAACTTTCTTGGTCTCCTGTTTGGTCTCACCTTTGTCCTTCGGTTTCTCCTCGGATTTCTTCTCAGTTTTCTCCTCGGGTTTTTTCTCCTCAGGTTTTTTCTCCTCGGGTTTTTTCTCCTCAGGTTTCTTCTCCTCACTGGGTTTCTCCTCAGCTTTCTTGTCAGCTTTCTCCTCAGCTTTCTCAGCTTTTGCCTCAGTTTTTGGTGGTTCTGTAACTATCTCAGCCTTCTTGTCAAATTTTCTTGCCTTCTTCAATACCTTCTGGGGATCAGTCTTCCCCAACACTGTCACTCTTTGGGTCTGCAGGTCTGCTTGGACATCCACAACACCTGGAAACACACAAGAACCAGTTTCACCCAGATCCCCGCAGAATTATCACAAACAGGGAACTGAGTGATTGATATTACCTAAGAGCAACTTCACCAGTGCACTGTACAGCAAACTTCGGATGAAGAAAAGTTAAAACATGCTGGTTTGGCTCAGCAAACTGGTTTTGGGCCCAGCATTTTTGCACAGGATGTTGAGGCTGGCAAAAGCTACAGCAAAGCTGAACACCTGCTGTTGATTGACTAGATTGTTTCACTGGTCCAGGTGCGTTGCTATTAGTAGTCTCCCAACTTTTGCAGTTCCAGTTTCAGTTTTATGGGTGAGGTTGGGAAAATACAACTAATCTTGGATGTGAGAAATACTGATGCAGGGTCACATACTGAGCATGGGTGGAGCTGCTCTTAGACAGGAGTTGCACCTTACCAGCAAAGCATAATCAATTGAGCTGTAGACAAAATGCTGGGGGTAGGGGGGGGAGGGGATTAGTACACTCACCAGCAGCTTCAGTGATGTATTCAGTGACCATCTCAACACACTTCCAGCAACACATCTTCACCTTGAGCAAAACTTTCTACAACCCACAACATAAGACATACATCAAACTCCAGACTAATTGAATCCAATCTCCAAAGTATAGAATTCCAGACTTGAACCCAAAAGCTCTCATCACAAGATTAAGACATGGGGAATAATAAGGGAAGTTGGTCCAGACCGGTGGCTCCTCAGGCTTCTTTTCCTCCTTTTTGGTCTCCTTCTTGGCTTCCTTTTTCTCTTCCTTGGGACTCTCCTCTTTCTTCTCCTCTTTCTTCTCCTCCTTTTTTTCCTCCTTTTTTTCCTCCTTCTTCTCCTCTTTCTTCTCCTCCTTCTTCTCTTCCTTCTTCTCAGACTTGGGGATCTCTACGGGAACGATTGCCCACCTAGTTCCAGGTGGCGGCGGTGGCGGCGGCATCATCCATGTCGGGCCGCCCAGTCCATACCCGAACAACTGCACATAGAATAATAACTAATGTCTGAGAATGTTCACAATGCTTGAAAACATTGCCTAGACAAAAAACTTTACCACAATAATCCTCAGCTGCTTCTGCCCTCCGAGCACTCGACTTCAACAACAGTGAAGCTCTCTAACAAACTCGGCAAGCTTTCTTAAGCTTCCAGAAGACAATACCACCAACACAGATCGTCAATTGTCACTTGCTAAAGCACGCATACCTCGGTGTTGTCCATTGCTCTTTGACTGGTAAGAGGGATCCCCACGAATTTCTCCTTCGAAGAGATCTCAAAACGCAATCACCCAACGCGAACTCCGCTGACCCAAGACTCCCTCGTGGAAGGAAAAAAGTACTACAGGAGGGGCAAGGAAAACTGCGGAACGGCACAAACAAATTGGACAAAACAAACTGCAGCAACAATTTTGCTAGCTCAAGAGATTAGTGACAACTATCCTCAAATTGAAGGCAATTTGAGTTGACAAAGCTTGCAACACCCTCTTGTTTTTCCTAGCTCTTGTGGTTTTCTTCAGCTCTACTTCTGCCAGAAACCAGAAGAAAAAGCTTGAAAAGAGACAAGTTTCTCGACTGCCCTCAAATACAAAGCTTAAAAAAAGCACACACAGTCCAAATGGACACTCGTGTAAACAAAAAAAGAGCAAATTACAGACCTCGATTTCCACTCAAGGGATTGGAGAGCTCCTCTGCAACACCACAGCAAGCAGTCCAAAAGCAACCAGGCAAAATGATGATCAAATGTGACCCCCTGCAACCACCTAATCCTTTTTTTTGTGGAGAAAGCAGCTTACAAACAGAATGCTAGGCACAAACAACACCAGGAGTGAAGACGAAACTCCCATCGAAATAAAAACAATCCGGAACTCCCGTTCAGGTGCACGATTCAAGGGCCCTTTGGAAGTCCAAAAAAGCACTTCAAACGTGTCTTCCAAATGGCCTTTGGAATTGCTGAAAAAAGAAGAAGAAATCGAGCACTGTTTTTGCTAAAAAAAAAGGGTCCTTGATGAAGTTTCAAACGCAACTCATACTCAGCAACAAGCCCCGAAATTATTATTTTTGCTCGATTTGTGTGCAAAATGAATTTTGCGTGCCCCTTTCAATCCATCCAACCAGGAGTCTCAACAAACACTCAAGGCCCTTTTGGAAGTCCGAAAAGAAACTTCGAATGTGTCCCCCAAATGCCTGCCCTTTGGAATTGAAAAAAAAAGGAAAAAAGAAGTTGAACTAACACTGATACTTGAAAATAAATAAAAAAATGGCCTGATGCAATTTCAAGCACAACTCAAATTCAGCATCGAGCAAAAAAAAATAGGAAAAAAAGGCTTCGTTTGATTTGTGTGCATAATGAATGGCTCATTTCATTTCAATCCATCCAACCAGGACTCTTCAACAAACATGAGAACTCATGCAAGATGCGTGGATGTAAATAAATTCCAGAAGCCGTACTACCACATGTGTATCAGATAATATGAACCACCACAAGTATCTTGAAATTCATGAGATCCACAAGAGTTTCAAACCTTTTGGGGGGGGGGGGGGGGGGGGGGCGGGGGGCCCCCCCCCAAAAAAAGGGGGGGGGTTGGTGTTGCGGCCCACCGTAGGGAAAACATTTATATATTTTTTTTTTTTT
>Ga0116227_10010718_pt1 | contig 15815 bp, 20 predicted proteins | sample S1TSphgellanicum_FD_89693 | JGI IMG/M metagenome (GOLD analysis project Ga0116227, IMG submission 89693) | Host-associated microbial communities from peat moss isolated from Minnesota, USA - S1T2_Fb - Sphagnum magellanicum MG | ecosystem: Host-associated > Plants > Peat moss > Unclassified... | reverse complement strand
TTTGTGGTGGTGGTGGGGGGGGGGGGGGGGTGTTGGGGGGCTATTTAGAGCCAGCAACAGAAAGGCTGTGTGACTGACCATCAGCATCATCATCATGATTTCCATCACCATTGCTCACTAGAATCTAGGGTGTTGTTTGTGTTTGTGGGGCCAGATCGGGTTGGATAAAAAATTAGCAGTGTGGGTGTCAAGTTGCAGCTGATCTTGTTGTTGTGTTTGACTAACTTGCTGTTTGTTTGTTTGTTTCTTGTTGTTGTTGTTGATGATGATGTGGTCCATATGGGTCATCAGTTTTTCTGACCGTCCAGATACCCTTGCTAGCTTTTCTTTGATGTGAATTTGATGTGTTGGTGGGTGTTGTTTGTTGCCAAACAAGAAAAAAAGAAAAAAGGGTGGTGATGTTCGTTGTTGTTGTTGTTGTTGTATCATCAGGGTGGTGGGAAAAGAGAAGACTGAAGAAGAACAAGAACAAGAACAAGCAGCAGCTGCAGCAGACAAGAACAAAAAAGCTTTCAATTCTGCTGGAGAAGAACTGGGGTCCTGCTTTTCTCAACTTCTACTACAATTTGGAGCTTTCAGCTTTGGAAAAGTTTTGAAGAGAAAGAAAAAGGTTTGGTTTCAAGAGAGTTTTGTTTTGGAGCTGACTTTTTTGGAACCCATATAATTTCGAAGTGCCCATTGAAGGAGCTGGGGAATGTTGATGATGGTGGTGGTGGTGGTGGGGCATGGATGATGATGTCTTTGTTGTTGTGGTTTCTACTATGAATTTCTGTGTGCCTCAAGATAATAGAGCTAGTGGTTGGGTTTGTATTGTTGGTTTCTCTGGTGAGAAACATGAGCAAGCTCTTGAAATTTTTTTGCTTCAATTAGGTTGTTGCTGCTAGTGAAGCTTTTGATCCCAAATTTACATTTTGTTGTGCTGTAGAATTTGGAGCTGTTTTGATGGCCAATTTCTTACTTGCTTACTTGTTGCTGTTGTTGTTGGGTATATGCATGAATCCATCCATTAATCCCATTTCATGTACTCTTCCTTGGAAGATTGGGTGGGAGATAGTGAGCTCAGAAAATAGTAGTAGTTCAGGAGATTTTGGTTTCATGCACAAAGTGTGTGATTACAATGTGGAGACACTCTGAATTTTTGGTGATCTGATGTTGTTCTCTTGTGTTTGCAGCTTGGGCAATTCATCCCCTCCCACAGAGGGAGTTGAATCAGCTGCCATGCTTCCCACTGTGGCTATGAGTGTAGAAGCAGGAGCCCAAGTACGAGCAATTGCCGGGGGCAGTGGCACTTCTTTCTCTCACATATCACATGCTGTATGTTTTGCCCTTTTCCAACCCCCTGATTCTTGTGGTTAGGTTTCCTATGTCTCTACCCCAGGACAATGGCATTGGAAATTATTTGTAAATAGATTCATACTATCTCTGCCAGAAAAAGATTCACCCTTAGGGTTACTGCTGCCTCCTGGATGGAGTTTCTGTGGTTGTTGACAGAGTGTAGCATCTGAGAGTGTTGAACTGTTTGGTGAGGTTTTGCTTCACAGAGCTTAAGGGAAGAGTGTCAGTGAATCTGTGCACAATCTGAGCTCAGAAACCTTGGTACAAGTTCTGAATTCATCAGGTAGTTTTTGAATTTGTGTTTGAAGCCACCTGAGCTGAGACATGTTGGGAGAGATGGATTTTGCAGAAACTGGGTCGGTACCATCTTCAGCAAGTGAAGGCAAGTTGTCTAGGCCGGAATATCATCTGTTCTTTGCATCCATTGCAGAAAAGTGGTGCTGAATCTTCAATAAACCTACAACCCGATGCAGCAAGCTTTGGGACACTTTTGTGTAGTAGTGGCAGTCATTCTTCCAGGACATGGGAGTCATTTGCAACAGCGCAAGGTGTTGGATCATCCATAGAACAAAGTAATGGTACAGGGAATGGTAGTGTTGCTCAACGATTGAAAGACAAGGGAGATCCCAGAGGTGGCCGATCTGAACTCCCTTTTTTTTCTTTTTCTTTTTCACTTTTAACCCCAGTTGTAAAGAGGACGTGGATCTAGTAGCAAAGCAGAGAGGAACTATCATCATTGTGTTATGTCAAGGTCAGTATGTGCAAGGGGATGTTAGCTATGTGTATCTGTGAAATTGGACTGATGGAGAAAAACATGGTTGATGGATAGATGACAAGATGCTAGCTGCTGTGGACATGGGTACAAATTCTTTTCACATGGTGGTCGTGCGGGCAGACAAACAAGGCCATTTTGAGCTTGTTGACACATCCAAAGAGGATGTGCGGCTGGGGAGTGGAAGCCCAGACATCAGCTTAATCACCCCAGATGCTGAGGAGCGTGCACTGGCTGTGATCAAGCGCTTCAAGCAACTTGCAAAGATGCGGAATGCAGAGATGCGAATTGTAGCCACTTCAGCAGTTCGAGAAGCAAGGAACAGGCGCACATTTGTAAGACGAATGCTTGAGGTTGCAGGAGTGGAGATTGAGGTTTTATCGGGACAAGAGGAGGCATGCTTGATTTATCAGGGTGTGTTGCAAGCCCTTCCTGTGTACGACAAGACAGCGTTGATAGTGGATATAGGTGGTGGCTCCACAGAGTTTGTGCTCGGAAAGGCTGGCAAGCCCCTGTATGCGACTTCATTGAAACTAGGGCATATTCGTCTGTCAGAGCAATTTCTAGGGTTGGGTCGTAGTAAAGAGGAGCTGAAAAAGGAACAGGTCAGTATGTATGCTTGACCAATTTCACCAAATTCTCCTATCCATGTTGTTCTTTGGAGATGGACATGCCACTCCACTTTGAGCTAAAATAGCCTCCTGGGGTTGTCTGGTCTTCAAAGTTAGAAATCATTGACACGAGAATTGACTGTCAAAACAGATTGAGGAACTGAGGCGACACATACGAGTTATATTGGCAGATTCAGGTGTAATTGAGAACGTGCAGAGCACTCAATTTGAGGTTGCAATTGGAAGCTCAGGCACCATAGAAAGTATTGAACAGATGATTCATCACACAGCTCTCAGCACAGAGTCTCAAGCACTTGACTCAACTACTTTACGTGACCGTGAGTTCACTGCTGACGAGCTTGGCATGGTGGTAAAGAAGGTGATAATGAATTTTTTTTTCTACCTTGTCCATCATCAACACTTTGTTTGAAGGATGTTCAGGAAACTTGAGCTAGGCATTTTTGAGACATAGGTGCATGTCTCAAGGATGGTGGTGTGGGGTTGACTGAGTTTTTATGACTGAGGTTTATTTGTTTGCATGTGGATTTCTGGATTTATTCCTTGTCAGGTGTGCAAAGCAAAGACTGTAGAGCAGCGAATGAAAATCCCAGGTTTGCCTGAGAAGCGTGCAGATGTGATAGTTGGGGGTTCAATTATTTTGGAAGAGATTTTCCTGGCCTTGGGCATTGAGAAGATGAAGGTGTCACCATACGCTTTGCGTGAGGGTGTTATTGTCGATACCCTTGCTGAGACTTTTGCCAACTATAGACCAGGCTTCAACATACGGCGCATCTCAGTCATCAACCTTGCCAGGAAATTCAACACTGACCAGCGCATGGTGTCAGCCCAACATTCAGCTCGCCTTGCCAAGGTTAAGAAGCACCTCCCCAGAAGACTGTGTTGATCTGTCTGATTTTTTCCCTTGTATTGCCTGTTTACTGATGGGCAGATAGATTGCATATAGTAATCAGATTTTCTCTCAATACCAAAGCTTGTACCATAAACTCTGAATATGTCCGAAGTAAACATTATGATGTGGCTGCAGGAAATCCTTGAAGGCCTCCAGACATGCAAACTGGGAGGAAGAGATTGCTTGTCAGATGTGTCCTTACTCCTACAAGATGAGGATAAAGAGCTGCTGGAAGCAGCCACCATCCTCCACTATGTTGGGATGTTCATCAACCACAAATCTTACCACCGACACTCCCACTACCTTATCAAGGTTTTTTTTCTTGACTTTTCTTCAATCTTTTCAAGCATTCCTGCAAAAGAACCCATGGCCATGAAAACTGGGGATATGCAGATACATCTCCCAGAGATGAATACTGGGCTTTGGGTGTCTATTCTCATGAGAGAAATGTCACATGTGAACTCACTTTCAAAACCATTTACAATTCATGTCAATGCTCAATTTGCTGGTGATGTGGTTTTGGGTTTGTTTTGATGTGGTTTGGGTTGTTTTTGGTCACAGAATAATGAGCATCTACTGGGCTATAGCCCCTTGGAGATAGAGGTACACTAATCCCTCAAACCTGTTCATGAAAACACTCTTCCACTCTGTACTAACAGTCCTGATTAACCAGCAGTCATAATCCAAAATGATCAACTTAGACACTATTTATTATAATATGTATGGAGAAGTTCTCGCTAGTTATGAAGCTATATTTGATTACATGGAGAAGTTCATGTACCTAATGAACTTGGGGAAAGAGCCAACAAAAGAAGTTATGCAAAGTCCCAATTGCAGACACACACAGAGAGACATACTGGGATGGTAAACACATCTTGTTACAGTATTTTGCAGCCTCAAATTACCTTGTAACAGATTTACTTCTTTGGTTTAGCAGATAATTGCACTGCTTGCGAGATACCATCGAAAGAAGGTGCCAACCCTGAAGGATGAAGACTTTGCAACGCTGCCTGAGGAGGTAGGTTTACTTGGTGATTTTCCTTGTGATTCATGTCTAATGGGATGAGATGCAGGCCATCAGCTTTACTGTGGGTGTTGCATATCCTTCCCTCATTATTAGCTACCTTGCAAAGTGGGTGTTGGGCAAACAGACAATCTTTCTTAGTTGAAAGCTGCTGAAGATATACGTAGAGTGTGTGCTTTTAACCTGAGAAGTTTTTACTGGCTTGAATTGGCTTGAATTGCAGGTCCAAAAGAAGGTCCGGGCAATGTGTGCTGTGATGCGCATTGCAGTGGCATTGGATCGCTGTGACACCAGTGCCATTGAACATGTCCATGTCTACCAGCAACCTGAAAGTGTCATGCTTGTGAGCTCCCTCCCCTCTGTATCAAATCTAATCAGGCTGCATCTTCTGGAAAGCTTCTTTTTGCCCTTCTTGACCATTGATCTTGCCTCTTTACATGTTTTTAATTGCACTCAATTTCTTGCTCTCTTTCTAGAAGCACAAAATTGCTAGAGCTAACCTACCCATGATCTCTCTAAGGGAAAGTTGTATTTGTGGCTTTGGGGAATCACACCACCTTCCACATATCTTCTATTTGTAGGCTGTGGTGCCTGCTGTTGATTCTTCAGGAGCGCTGCGTGACGTCTCTCTCGAAGTATGGGCAGCACGCACAGAGCTTCCTTATTTTGAGAAGGTTGGTTTTGACCCAACCCTTAACCTTTAGGGTCATTTAGGGTCTATTTCAGCTTGGATGTTTCAGATTTTGACTTCAGCATCTTGGATGTTTCAGCTTGAAATTTCAGCATTTTGGATGGCATGAAGAGACAGCTGTTTGCAGAAGATGCAGTTTTTGGCATCAACCTTTTCCTTTCACTGACTTTCTGTGGGTGAATGGCAGATTTTCAAGCGGAAGCCATCTATCATGGTTGCTGATGAAAATGACCTGGAGTTTATGAATACAGATCCAGTTTCTTTCAGCCTGAGTTCTTAGAATCTTCGTCACAGTGCTCTCTCCTTCAGATGCACATTTGTTACGAAGTAAATTGTGGAACCATCCAGGTTTGCAGCATTTTGGTACTTTTCGGTATATGTAAATTTCAATGTCCTTGACTGGAGAAGAAGTCTGCACATTAGGTTTGATTCACAGACATTATATGATAAGAGATCACACAGCCTATGGCACTTGGGCTTCATGTAGGTAGGTTTCTGCAGTTTCAATGTGATGGGACCCAGAATCTGTAGCTCTAGAAATCTGTACTTCTTTGTGCTTGATACTTTGTATTTGTATTTGTATTTTATCAACTTGGGAGAATCACAAGCAAAAGATTTTGTGCAGTGAATGTGAGTAGACCATCATCATCCACCATTCATGCTCATTACTTGCTCCACTCGGTCTTCTTCATCAGCTCCTTCCAACAGTAGATAAGTATACACAATAATCTGCTGAAAATTCTGGGCAAACAATTATACAGAAAGTATTGGGAGAATTTTTAGTTGTGATATATTTTGATGGCAACCTTATATTCATGAGTACCCTTCAAGCGGGAACAATATCATGTCTACACCTTAGGACCTACTAGGGGCTACCTAAGGTCTACCTAAGGAGCTATTCTGGGACTAATCATTTAGGGGCTACTTAAAGAGTTACTTACAGGGCTATCTATATCACACTTAGGGGTTACCTAGGTGCTATCTAAATAAGGGCTATCAAAAGCCTTCAAGGAGTTACATAGAGATTACATAAGGTAATCAAAGGGCTTCAGATGAACAATGGAGGACAAATACATTTCATCAAAATCTTGCATGCAATTAACACCAAAATAACAATGAATTGCAATCATTCAATATTTTTGAAATGCCCAAAAAAATTTTAACATTTTCACGAAAACATACAAATTGCACAATTTCCTATGTGTCAAGATTTTTAAACATTCAAGCCATATGATATGTGACATTATTTATTCATTTTGGGTTCAAATATATGATATCTAGGTATTTTGAAAGTTTAGGATTCATTTATAAACCATACGACTACAACTTTAAGAGGAATAATTTAAAACATAAACATAGATATGGCATTAAAATACATCATACTAAAAACATTATGTGGTGATTGCCCCTCATTCACAAAAAAAATCAAGATATTTTATCATCACTACATCAAAACACTGTGTATATTATTTCACATATCATTACATTTGTAGTGATATAACATTAGTGTATACATGATTAGGTAGGAAAATTGAATTCATGGCTTCTACCATTAACAATATTTTTGGTCATAATAATTTATATCATTCATCATGTTATTTGTATGATTATATAATTGGGAAAGACAATTATTTTTATTGTTACATCTAAGATATAATTAAATAATAGGTATAAACTTAAGTTAGAAGCCTAGGTAAGTAGGTAAACTAAAGTAGGTAGGTAGGTTTAAGTAAGTAGAATCTTATTGACTCTATTGGTCACAAACATATTTTACTAGTTCATCTCAAGTGGTATTTGCACTTTGAATATTTCTAATGAATGTATTAAAGGTAAACAATTCTTTGATATACGTTACAATGTTGAATTTGTTGACAAAGGATATGAGATAAATTTCATCACAAGGAAACACAATATTATCCCACATCTTTTGTCCATTGCAAAAATAGCCTACCTATTTACCAAATTTCCTACTACAAATGATCCACATACCTAACTTAATGTGAGCCTAAATAAAATAAAATATATGTAAGTAGGTATAAATATGTATCCTAGCTAATTTACCTTGCCTTATAATTCACCCACAATCCATTTGCTTGGAAGATTAGTTGTTATTGATTGCATCCCAATTTGTAAATATGTCCAATGGAGGAAATGACAATAGTCATGTAATCATAATAATTATTACGAGGGATTTTACATGTCACATTATGACTACATGACTACATTTGAGCACTAGTAATAAAATGGTCAAGTCAAGAATTGGTTTTGGTGTAGTGTATGTGAATAAAAAAGTAAATTTTTAGCACATTCCTAACATCCTAAAGGCTCATCAATATGTGTAATTGGGCCAGTAAAGTATTCAAAATATGCATATCATATATACATATTAAATTTCAATAGTTGTTTCTTATGCAAATAATTCTACTATAGTAATTCTACGCATATAAGAGGTATTTCCAATGGCAAGACAATAATTGTGTGTTGTATAATACTACCAAAATATTACTTATAATCGTATGCATGTAAATATTTCAACATTTTTGTTATGTGCTTGTTCATATTACAAGATTGTAGCTTTAAATTTTCATTACCCCATATTTATTTATTTTATGTGATTTTTGTTCCAAAAATTGCTTTAAAAAACTAGAATACAAATAGTACTTTCATAACACTTAAACAAATTGTGACCTAGGAAATGACATTCACAACATCTCCCACATCAAAAAAAAATTGTAAGCCAAATATGATATGAGAAATTTAGGACTGGCATCCAAATACCTAGGCATTGAAATAGAACATCATCCAAATGGTTTTTTTGTGGACCAATCAACCGATATTCTAATTAACATACTTGAGGAATCAAGTCTAGTAGATTGTAATCCTAGCACAAACCCTTTGCCTAAAAATACAAAACTTCAAAAAGATACCAACACTTCTTATGTTGATCCCACAACTATAGATCTCTAGTTGGCAAGTTAATATTCTTGACCAACACTAGCCCAAACATATACTTTGATGTTAACCTCGCTAGTAGGTTCATGTAACAACCAAAAGAAGCACACTTAAAAGTTGTGAAGTTTACCATTTAATATTTGAAGGGGACCCATAAACTAGGCCTTTTCTACAAAAGAAGTTCAAATCTACAACTTTCAAGCTTCATAAATGCAAATTGGGCTATGTACTTAGACAAAAGGAAATCAATAAAAAAATGTGTGCTCACATTAAGCAACACTCCAATCACATGGATCAACAATAAACAAAACATCATATTTCTTTCTTTGACATAGTCAAAATTTTGATCTTTAATATTGGAGGCAACCATGGAGGGCATATGCTTACAAAATTTCATATCTAGAATCAACCTCCCTATCATTATTCCTATTACAATCTATTGTGACAACCAAAGTATTATTAAACTTAGTAAACATCCCATTTACCATAGTAGAACTAAACATTTTTCTTTCCAACAACTTGTAAAGAAACAACTTCTATCCATCTAGTTCCTATCCTCTAGTGAAGAGCTAGTAGATATCCTTGCAAAATTGCTAAAATCATCCAAATTTGCTCATTGGAAACCTCTAGCCATGCCCTCCCACCCACACCCCTCCAATTGATTTTTTTCCTTCTTTTTATTTTTTTTAGCCAATATGTAAGCAACAAAACCTTCCACTACTACCCATCAAAAGAGGCTTATTTTCAATTGCAACCTAGAGGAGCAACACATCAAGATCATAAGCAAGCCAAACACAATAGTATTGTGACCATCAAGTTGTTATTAATACAAATGCCATAGTTTTTCACACTTCTTGGGATGGTATCACCTCCACTTTGGTGACATGCCAATTAATGATGTTGTAATATCAATGAAAAAACTATTGTTGATGCATCTAATCCTACCACTACAATGATTCATGTGTTTGTTGGATCAACTAAAAGAAATGAAACAACAGAAACCATACTTAATCATAATATGTGAACATAATAAATCATTGATCAAGAGCACAAGACTTGAAACAACCAACCACATAATGACAATCTATAACATTGGCAAATATCAAGAAAAGAATTTTTCAAATATATATTTGGTAAAACATTCATTGATCATTTTGCTACAAACTTATGCAATATGCAAACATGGTTATTAGAGGTTGTGAATGTGTGTGACAATGATCAAGATAACAAAAAAAGACATATTGGTGTGCAAGAGATTTCTACCTATTATGTTAGTTCTTCCCAAAATTTGGATTAAGTTGCATCTTCATAATGAAAGCTTTGATCATGATCTCTACACCACCAATAATTTGCCTTGTCTCTGTCTCCTTCATTTTTTCAAGAGTTCTTTCATCCTTTCAATTAATCACTTTAAGTAAACAAATGCACTTGCCATGGCAACTTCACCAATCATGACCACTCTCAAGATCAACATTTATTTCAACAGTAATGTGCATTAACCTTGTCAATCATAAGAAAGAAGATCAAACAAAACCCAAAAACCCCTAAACCCCACTAAAATGCATAGACATGCAAAGACTTCAACAAGGGGCACAAAACAAACATGAAAGTAATTACAATATACATTTACAACCTTCATTGTGAAAAGTTTAGTACCATGCACAAACAAGAGATTGAAACAACTTAATTAGTATTTATTCAAATGTTTACTTTAGAAACATACTCCATTAAATGCACATCTCGCATCACTTTTGCTTCATTAAATGACCAAAATCATAAAATCCCAGTTCTTCTCTTGGATCCCCCATTCTTTCAAAAGTTTGTATTCATCTACGCTATGATCAACATGTATATGAGAATCAATTGGACCGCTCCTACTTTAGGTGTCCTATGTGTCTGGTATTTCACCAATGGACACATGTGCCTTACTACCTCACCAACCTCATTGCTTGGTATGTGGGAGGGGGAGGGGGGGGGTGTTGGAAACATGTCTTTCATCCCTTTCAACAATCATTAAGGTTACTTTACTTAATAGGGTTTTATTTTTTTAGGTTTGTAACATTAAACCTTCTAGAACCTTCTTGGGTTAATTATTCATTTATTATCAAAATCTTTATATTGTATATTTAACCAAAAGCTCTTACCCTTATTGATCTATTTTTCAAGTAAAAGATCAATCTTGTGATTACAACTTGCCTATGAATCAAGTTTCTACAATACCTTGAGTTTATGAAAAGAATATAGTAAGCCAATGATAGTTGTTGTTTCTCAACAACTTTGGAATTTGATTTTTGAAAATTGTCACACTCCTTATTTTTCAACATTCCCTTTTGGTAATCAATTTATTTGAAACCATAATGGTAGGTGTGGTTATCATTAAATAATTAGACAAAATGAAAAACAAGGGGTACAAATCATATCACATCTAATAAAGTCACCAAAAAAAAAAGCTTTTCAAGATTTCAAACTCTTGTTTTATTGTCACTTTCCCATTTGAAGAAGGCCTAACCCCAATCTATCAATGGTATAGGATAACCAACAAGAGATATACACTTTACTTCACCCAAGATTTTGAAACTTTGAGGATGCCTCTTGATGTTTTTTTATGAGGTTTTGTATTTGAAAACCTCGCTCAATAGGTTGTTGTGCTTTTGTAGGAATGCAAAATACAATTTGTGATAAGCACATGAAATGTTGATACTTTCTTCAAACTCTTGCCAATGAGAATGACTACAAAACTAGCATTATGCCAATGTTGCATGTGTGTGAAAAATGGCACCAAATCCCTTATCAGTTATCAAAGTGGTTCTTTACTTTCATGATTATTGTTCTAAAAAACTCAAAGAGTCATTTCCAAAATATAACCACCATTCTTTTTTTCTCTTTAAAAAAATGTACATAATGAAAGAACTATTCTTCAACAGGTATATGAAAATGAAAGAATTGCCTGGAAACCACAATTCTTTGCTAGTTTTTTTATGAAAATTGCAAGTCCTATATGATTTTGAAAAAACCACAGTTGGAGGTCCTTTATATTTTATATATAAGCCAGAATCATGGGTTCTTTGATATTAAAATTTCAAAAAGATAGAACTAGGGTTTATTAACAAAATTATATACTTAACAACACAACATTAGTTAGAAATAGATGAAACCTTATACTTTCTGTCAACAAAGTTTGTTAGATTAGATCTAGATCAAATTAAATTAAATGAAATCTAGTTAGCCAACACCTTTATCATGGATTAATGGTGTTCTTTTGTTCTTAATCGAAGGTGCTCAACAACACTAATTTGTATATATCCTTCTTTTTTTCCCGATCATTTCATTATTATATTATGAATAATATCATGTTTATCATGGTATTAGAATGTGGTTCATGTCCTTAAGCTTGAAAGGTGACATTAGTCATTGTTTAGTCTACAAAAGTCAAACACACTTGTGGATGCAAATAATATATGTTTTCTTGTTAGTCATGGCAAATGACCAGGATGAAATGAACAATGGGCAAAATGTAGGTGGTCTAGCTAGTGGTGGTTAGACCTCAAGTAATGTTTTTGGTACACTTAACACCACCACAATTGTTGTTGATTAAAAAAATCCTAAAGTGTGTTATTAAACATAATAAAGTTTTAGATTTCTTTCCTTCAGACTCTAGCAGGTTAAAAGGAGAATCTAATTACCAAATATGGTCATTCACAATGATTCAAATACATGAAAGGTGTAGAATTTGGATGTATTATGTTAGTGTTGTGTCATCAGGTCTCATCATTGGAACTAAAACTAAAGGTAGGAAGCTTGCCTTGGACACCATTTCAAAATATGTCCAAGATTCTTTGATTTGGATCATCTAGTGTTACATTGATTCATATGAATGTTGGCAACATCTCAAGGGATAATATGAGTTGAACATTAGTTCACAATGGCTCATGTTGTTGCAGAGATTGGTAACATTTCAATAGGAAGAAAGTTCAATCATGGATAATTACTTGAAGGATGTCAAAAACATCATTGACTAGTTGGAAACTATATCTATTACTATTCCTAAAGATTTTTTTTCCTTGTTGTTTCATCGCTTGCCAAAGGAATATCAACTATTTAGGAACCTACTTACCAAGAATGATCTTCTTCCACCATTTGTAGATTTTGAATCTAAATTCTTGGACAAAGATATGCAAATCAAAATGGACTTGGAGAAGGAGATGACGGGTGACATGTTGTTTGTGAAGAGGGGAATGTTAAACAAAAAAAACAATAAACCACACTTTTCAAGAGGAAATACGCCAATGGATTGAAACCAAAAGCCAAGGGAGCGAAACCAAATTCAATCCCACAAGAAAAAAACATATTTGCCATTAATAAAGGTCAATCCTCCAAAGGAAAACCTTCATTTGATGACACATGCTTCTTCTATAGAGAGTGTGGACATTGGGAAGACGATTGTGAATTGAAGCAGACCATCAAACAAATGCAAAGTCTCAAAGTGAAGTTCAAATACATTAACCACAAACACTGAAGCCATCCACAAATTAATGTTGTCAAAAGAAGAAACCGGCTAAGTTACAAGACAACTTAGGATTAAACAACAACAAAACAAATGTTGAAAAAAGTTCTTGAAACTTACTTTGTTGAAACCAATGAAGTACTTACTCTTGAACCACTTATTGCTCATAGTAATTCATCCAATTATTTTTCCAGTTGTGATTTACTTAGACCTAAAGATACATCAAATTCCACATGGATCTTAAACATAGGTACAAACACAACATGTTACAAATAATGTGAACACCATATTTAATTTCAAATTTGTGATGGTTACACCAATGATTGTCGCAAGGGGTGAATCCCATAATGTTGCACACAAAGGAATTGTATTCATACAATTTCCTCATGGTGAAATTTAAAAAATTGATGATGTTCTCTACGTTCTTGGAATTAAGCGTAACCTCTTATTTAACAAATGCATATCTGACCATGATTTGTTGTAGAGTTCATTAAATCCACATGTGTCATCAAAGAGATGAAAACTTGTAGCATTTTAAGCAAATACCATGTAATAGGAAAGAAAAGGCTTTATAGACTTGAAACAAAAAAATTTATGAGTGTCCATATATGTAGTGCCAAATAATCACAAGAGGTCAACTAAGCCTTGCTTTCGCAAAGAAGGCTTAAACATATAAATTTTCAATCACTTCATGAGCTAGCATAATCAAGTCTAATTTTAGGACTATCTTGTCTTCTTCATGTCAACTTCACTTGGGAGATCTATCAACTTGGAAAGCAAGCTCATTATAAAAAAATTCCAAAAAACACATCCACAACAATGAAGCCTTTCCAACTGGTGCATAACAATGTTTGTAGTCCCATCATGCACCTAATTCATAATGGCACATGTTATTGTCACATTTTTTGATGACTACAATAAATGTATTTTAATTGTTCTTATCAAAACCAAGAATTGAGTTTTTGAAGAATTTTAAAAATTCAAAAGAATGGCTGAAACTATCATAGGTCAAAAGCTATAAATACTTTGATCTGACCATGGTGGAGAATATTCCTTCGTGGAATTTCAACAGTTGCACATACAATGGTATAATGCATTAATGGTCATAACCATACACTCCTCAAAGTAATGACACAACTAAATGTGTTCATCTATGAAACAATGAGATGTCTTCTTCATCAAGGCCACTTGCCTAATAGTCTTTGGTTAAAAGCCATCAAAATTGCATGTTATCTTTTGAATCACCACATCAAAAAATCATTCAAGAATCTAACTCCTCAACAAGAATTCAGTGGGAGAAAGCAAGATGTTTTTCATCTTCACACATTTGGCATTTGAGTGCATGTTCACATACTATCCCATCAATGTAGCAAAATGGATCCAAAAGCTTCAAAGTGCATTCTTTTGGGTGGGAACAAATCCACCAAAGGCTACCATTGTTATTGTCCATCCACTTGAAAGATCATCATTTTTCGAAACATCAAGATTGATGAATTTAAGATTCCTCTTTTAGATATCACAATTATAAAAAGTTCTTCCAATTTCAACTTGCAATATTGGACCATCAAATCAACACTAATCATTGAAATTACTACTCACCAAATAACTTATAATCCCTCTCTTGCTAACAATGCACAAAAAAAATCTCTCATTAGCCCAAGTTTTACACCTTTAAAAAATGTATTTCAAATTAAATCATCGTACCTAGTACATTTTGAAATTTCATCTGTGCATGTTTTTTCACTCAAGCACAAACAAATAATTCAATTGAACCATCAAGGGTGTTCACCCATCAAATCAAATGACCTACATTTCAAGATGGAGTGAAAGATGGATCATGTCGTTCAACATGACTTTAATATCCTTTTGTATTATTAGATTAATTTATTGTGAACCTCAAAAAAGATCTCATTTATTAAGAAGTTGAATCCAATTTTAACTAGTGAGTTGCAATGGACAATGACATGAACAACATCAACAAAACGAAGACTTGCACTCTTGTTTATTTGCCATTGAGGAAAAAAAATCACATGCAAATGAATTCGCAAAATGAAACCTAGAATGATGGAATAAATGGTGGTCCAGATTGGTTTAAGGCAAGATTTGTGGCTCGAGGGTGCCAACAAAAATAAGGAGTTGATTATTTTGAAACCTATGCTTTAGTGGTAAAATGGCACACCATCAAAGCCATGAGTGCACTTGCTAGAGTTAAGGGATGGAAAGTGCACCATCTTGATGTCAAAACGGTGTTTCTAAACAATCGTTTATGGGAAATGGTTTTCATGTACCAACCACAAGGTTACAAACAATTAGGTTCCATTAATCTTGTGTGCAAATGTAATTGTGCACTATCTGGTTTTAAACATGCTCCTTGTGAATGGTTTCACAAAATTGACAATGACCTTCAAATGCAATCACATGAACAAATATTTATCATATGGAAATTTGTATTATCTTCAATGTAACAAAAAAATTGACATTTTAATATTGTATGTGGATGATATTTTCCTCACAAGAAATGACCATGAGAAAATAACTTGGCTTGAACAGGACCTACACAGTAAGTTCAAGATGACCTTTCTCGGATTTGCACAAAATACCTTAACATCTAATTTTCTCATCACTAGGATGGCCTATTGCTACATCAAACTAAATATGATTAAAACATTGTTAAAAAATTTGGCATGACTAATTGTAATCCATTGAAGATTCCATTACCACAAAATCTCAAGCTTTAAAGGACATGAAATCTCTTCTTGTTGACACACATTTATATCAATGCATGGTTGGAAAATTGGTTTTTCACACCAACATCCACTGGGTCATAACATACACAATCAATTTTATATCGAGGTTTACAACACAATTCCAATTGGCTCATCTACAAGCCATCAAATCAATCATCAATTACATTAAAGGTATGCTTAACTATAGTTTCCTCTACTCTAAATCCAATGGATTGATGCTCATTGGTTACAACAATGCTAACTTTGGGGGGGGGGGGGGGGGGGGGGCC
>Ga0116227_10010717_pt1 | contig 15818 bp, 14 predicted proteins | sample S1TSphgellanicum_FD_89693 | JGI IMG/M metagenome (GOLD analysis project Ga0116227, IMG submission 89693) | Host-associated microbial communities from peat moss isolated from Minnesota, USA - S1T2_Fb - Sphagnum magellanicum MG | ecosystem: Host-associated > Plants > Peat moss > Unclassified... | reverse complement strand
TTTTTTTCATTATTACTGGGTCTTTGTTCGTTTTTTTTTTTTTTTGGGTTTAATATGGTGTAGAAAAAAAAAGGGGGGGGGGGGGGGGGGCTGCGAATCCTAAGAAAATAATTTTTTAAAAACTTAATTTATTAAAAATCTAAATTTTTATTTTTATTTTTTTTGGGAAAGAAGGGCAAGAGCAGTAATATTTCAAGGAAGAAAAAAGGTCGAAATCTCTAAATTTGGACCATAGCTTTTAGGATGTCATTACAAATATAGTGGGGTTCAAAAAACTTATACCTTGCTCTATGACTTGTAGCCAAATTTGGCTAAGTTAGTCCAGTTACTTTACCTACCTCAGAAATTTGAAAAAAAAAACCCTTGTGCCCGGAAACTGGACAAACCCCACCTACCTGGTGATAATGTGTAGGCAGGGTTACCCAGCATGTACCTACACTTGTACCTTGAACTTTCCCCAGCACTTGTGTACCTAGTCCCTTGAGCTTTCCCCTTCTTGAGTGAGGCCTTTTTGTGCCTACCATGGTTAGTAAACGGGCTGCAGCTTGGACCACATGTGTGTTGTATAATTTAATTGATTTTGAACATTCTTAAATATTCCAAAAATATTCTTTATTTTCTTTGAAGGAATTTGGAAAAAAAAATTGAAAATTTCAATATTTTTACAAATAACATAATTCATGTCAAAGCTTCCAAAGTATTACAATATCTCTAAGCTGAGAAACGTTAAATTTGGACTCAGATTAGTCTCAGAGACCTCGATTTAGGCTCGGGACTGAAATTTAATAATGATTCAAAGCAACCCAATCTGTTTTTGAGGTTGTTATAATACCATGGTACCTTCCCGGGTAGATGCTGGTTCATAAAGGCCATTTACACAACCAGCCTTTTCATCCCTTGTCATTTGGGAACGATTGGCATGTGAATATTTTAAGAAAGCTAGCTTCCTATAGTCAGGACCGAGAAGACAACTTTACCTTCCCCTCTATAGAGGGTCGTCCTTTCCTATGCCAATGAGGGTTGGCATGAGTGAATATGTTCCCCCAACAAATATTTAAATTCTTCGTATACTGCACCATAGGTCTAAATCCTATGAAATCATCTCCAACAAATCCCACTCATCAAGGGCTTTCCAACCGTACCAATAGCACACCAAATTCTTTTTTTTAAATTTAGTTTTTTGATTTTCTTGAATTGTTTTCACAAAACTATGCAATATTCAATTAACTCTTGCACTGCAGATTTCAACATGAGGTCATCTCTGTGCTCCCCTACTCATCCAGGGCTTTCAAGTGCACAATGGGGGCACCATGGTTTGTTAGATTTCAACCTGACAAAACCAAACAAACAGACTACCTTCTTTAATAGATACCAAGGCAAGGATATTGTGTTTAGATTCATTATAGAGTATAGTAGCTTCAGGGATTTTGGCCCCTAGCTAATATGTCTATTTTTATATGAGGATTTTTGAAAGATAATATTTTAGCTTGTGTTGAAACTTGAGATTAGTTATAGAGTTATAATATCTTGAAGGATTTTGGTTTCTTTTTTTTTTAATAATTTTTGTCTGTTCATTGTCAACTTAAAAAGACCTTGTTAAACATGTAAATCCCACCTCAAAAGAATGGTAGGAACCATAAGAGCATATTTGTTTTTTTTAGCTTGTTCACATGGATGTGGGGTGCAATAGAAACGTTTCAAGACCTTTAAATGTCGAGGAAAGGTCAAATTTGCATGTGCTAGTAACCAATATTAGGAATAAACAATCCTTGGATGACATTTAACACTACTTGTTCTGAAAATTGAACATGATAAGTTTTTCAATAGCCTTTGTCATACAATACATTACACAAGCATCCAATGATATACATCAAAAAACAAATGCAAAGGAGTAAGCTTACCATGCACCATAAAACATTGTGCATTTGCAATTTGAATTTAAGTTCATTATTTTTGCCATTCAACAAACATAACAACATTTGATATAATAACTTGAAGAAATTCTAATAAAAAAAAATGAAAAAAAAGGAAATATGTCACATCATAATAAAAAACAACACAAGATAAATTCATTCAAACCATGTAAGGAAATTTGTCATAATCCAAGCACAAACATATGAACATTATATTTTATTTGTAAACAATACAAATGATATAATTCTAAGGGTTTAGGAACTTACGTTTGCATTCAACTTTCATTAACTCCATGATGAGTGCAAATGATGCTTTTGTGACAAGAAGCATATCATATTTGTTTTAAGGTAAATTGCACCCCAATGAACCCATGTTTCTTCACCATTTAAAAAAAATGCAAGATGTTGAATGGAATTTGTGTTGTAGTCAATCACTCACATCCTATGCATTTATTGATGGTCCTATCGTAACAACCCATGAAAAGACATGAATTCATCACCTTGGAAGGAAAAGGTTGTGTCACAATACAATGTATACAATTGACCTTGGTTGACCTTCATTGTGACTATGAACTTGCAAATGAAAGTATCGCTCTTCTTAGCAAATTTCAGGAGAAATTGCATGGTCTCCACTAACGGCAACACACATGCAAGCCCCATTAGCAAGTGAATGTCACAAATAGCTTGCTAATAAAATGATACATCGCAACAAACCAAAAAAACATAGTAGAAAGTATAAAAGCATCTTGAACATTTGCCTCTACCCTTGAACAAAAAACTTGAAAAAAATCAACAAAAACATTACAATTTTTACACTTTCCATAAAACAAATAATCCAAGCATGATGTTAGTTTTTCATTCAAATTCTTACACCTACCATATCACAAACAAGTCAAACCAAATTCACAAATGTATCCAACTTTTTATGGCCCTTTTGCCATGGCCCCTACCAATTATTTAAACAACTAGCCCACTTTACATTACAATTTATATAGTTGCCACATCATAATCCAAAATAAATTAATCAAATGGTTTCAAGTTTTAAATGTGTTATGGACAAAGCAATTCGAAAAACTGACCGACTTTACATTACAATGTCCAAATTTGTCACATCACATCACAAACATGTCACGACCCTAACCTTGGGCTCGCGACCAAGGCAAAGGGCTTGCAAAGGTGCAAGCCAAGACTAAGTTCGAGAGTTGCATTCTCATGCCCCGAGAGTGCAAAAGAGTGTGAGGGAAAGAACCCTCACACTCCCAAGGGAACTCCCATGTTGAGAGTTAAAGTCCCGGTGGACTCCCAAATGTTCAAAGAATGATTGCAAGGGTCAAAACCCAATGGCTCAAGGAGTTTTTCATATCATTGGAAAGCTATTGAAATGTAAATGTTTAAATTGGGTTCACATGACCCATTTGGACATCTTATTGTAAAAGATATGGCAAAAGAAGGGTCGGGAGTCAAATTGGCAGTTTGACTCCCGACCATTAAAAGTTAGGAATCGACCCAATTTCCTTGTGTGGAAGCAACATGAGACATATTGTTGGAAAGCTATTGACAAGGGCTACAACTTTGTTTCAAACCTCATTTCAATCAAAGGTTTACACACAAAATTATGGGGCCCCAAAGTTGCAAAAATCCCAACTTTGGTAATTTCGGGACTCCCACTTGGGAGTCCCGAGACAAAAAGCCATTTGGATGTGGGCCTCGTGGAGAAGCACAGAGTATACTACAAGGGGGAAGGTGGTGGCTTCCCCCAAGTCCGGGCCATGGTGAGTCTTACGAGTCCGAGTTTACCCGTGGCTCATCTTAGCACCAAAAGTGCTCAAACTATGCACTAACCACCTTGTGTTGGTTTTGTGCAAGTCCGTGTGAGTAATTGATGCTTGTCACTTTTCCTAATCCCATCCTGGAACTCCAGCACACCCCTCCACCCACCTCAAAGTGTTGTGAACCAGGGAACGTGCCCCGACTCCTTGCTTTTCCAATGTTTTCAGTTTGGATTCACATTTGAGCCCATTAAGGAACTTGGAAGTGCGTCAAACAACTCATAATAGTTAAATTAAAATGATTTCAATTTTGCCTATACCATGGACCAAAACATCCAAAAAAATTATGCCCTTTACATTCAAATTTCCAAATCTACCACATCACAAACCATTCACAAAAACTTAATAGAAATCATTCAAAATTTGTGTCTACCATTAACTAAACAAATCAAAGATTTTGAGAACTTTACATTCAAATTTTTAAAACTGCCATTTCACAATCCATTCAAAGAAAAAAATCAGTAAAATGTTGTAATGTTCTCATCATCAAGTGGCTACTAGCAATTTCGCTATTCATTATTAATCATCATGTAATATAATTGTGAAATAAGATGCCAAGTTGACACTATGGGAAATGCACAGAAAGGGGTCATAACAAAAGAAACACATTCGAGTGTGGTAACAACTTGAAACCATTACATATTAGTAGCAATGAAGAGGAGAGGTTTTGAAATTTTAATTTGGACTCCACATTGTTAAAACTTTATGTAACCAACAAAGTAATTACTAATAAATATATGACAAGTAGGGGCCCACTCTTTGTAACATTCTATAAAGTGAAAAAAAGTCATGAACTTTAAGCATAGGAAAATGTCATCATTATGTGCACACTCATTGATTTCAACTTATAAAATAACAAAACCCAAAACCATGAATTTCATTTGATTAACATTTTGCATTCAAGTTTTCAAATATGCCACATCGCAAACATCTCAAACCTTAAAGGTTTTTTTAAAAACCATCCAAGACTTTCATTTGCCATTTGCCAAACAAATCAAATATTTTGAACTTTTACATTTAACTTTTCAAATTTGCTGCATCACAAACCACCCATAATGTGTTTTTTAAAATTTCAATATATGCCTTTGTCATTTACTAAACAAATCAAATATTTTGAGCATTTGCATTCAAGTTTCCAAATTTTCCATATCATAAACCACCTACAATGTTTTTTTAAAAACCATTCAATATATGCCTTTGCCATTTACCAAACAAATGAAAGATTTTCATTATGAAATAGGTGTTTTGTAACTAGACTTGTAATTGGGTCTTAGTTATAATTTTAAGTTACAATAACCATTTGCAATTCAACATATTTCTATAGCTTGAGTGCCATTAGATGTGTTGTAAAAGTTGTAATAGCACAACTCATCATCTATGAAATTATACATATGTAACTCATACAATTATGTTGCAACTACATCATTGCAACTATTATACCACTATGTTACAACTATTTTATCACTATGTTGTAATAATTATGTTGCATTACAACTATCATGCCACTATGTTGTAACTACATATGCAACAATGTGTTGATGTGACAATGATCTATTAACAAATCATCAATGGACATGTGAGAATTTTAAATTTATTTTGATATTTAATATCTTTAATAATTTTAATGTATATCATTCAACTTAGGACCAATAAAATATTGACATGTGGCACATAGATTTATAGATATGTAGTCTTAAGATAGGTAGACATCACTACTTACAATTCTTAGGCTAGGTAGGTAGGTCATTTGGGATAATCATATTTTATTTTGGGTTTATCTTTTAAGGTCAAACCTTTTGTTATTGGCTTATACCAAATGTCATTTTTTAAAAATTCTTCTAATGCACTTAATTATATATATTTTACAAAATTGAAAGGTAGGACAAATAATATGAGATAAAAAAAATTAATTGCATCCTAGTTGCAACTCATTTACAATCATTATAAAGCATGCCAATGAGTGAACATTTAAGCTCTTAGAGAGTTTCGAATCCTAATACATTGTCCCTTCCCTTTCAAACGCAAAAGGTTATTTTAGACCTTGATTTAGACACTTACAATTGGTTAAATAACTCAAAAAAAACACAAGTGAAGATTTGTTAAATAACTCAAAAAAAACAGAAGTGAAGATTTGTAAGTGAGACGTGCTAGGGTTGTCTCGGTCCCTGAACATCCAAAAAAATGCATAAAGGGCCATGAACTATGGAATTATCTACTTAGTCTGGAGGTGCAGTCACCTGATCAGATCCTCAACTTTTGAAAGAAACCTACAAAATTGTGCCGTCAATTCCGCCGTAGTATGGAGCTTTCTCACTGTGCATAGTGCGGACTGATTTGCTCTTCTGTTGCAGGGATGAGAAAATGCTTGCAGCATACAGCTCTGAAAGGAAGTCCGAGTTGTACAACCGACAGAATAGGTTCCCTGACCTGAAGCTGACTAATTGAAACTGCTACATCTTGCAATACAGCCATGTAGAAGTATAAAATCAAAGCAATTTTAAATACAATATTGAGTTCAAAGCTCATGACACCTGCTCTGATTTGTTATCAGTCTCTCTCCAGGTTCAAGATTTGGAAAAGCTAAATATTAGGGATGTCTAGCATGAAATTTGAGCATTCCTTGGTGGTACTACATTTCCGGTAGGAATTTTGGTGTTGGAATTGTAGAAAGAAGAGATAAAACTCCCCGCAGGATGTTTATAGAGGGAGTTTCAAAGGAGGAGGGTGAAAGTGCATGTTTTAGCATAGTAGAAGATGAGAATCTCATGGGCCCTGTGGATGCCCCTGCAGTGCTTGATGATCTTGAGCTTGGTGATGAAGAATCTGTTGAGATCAAGGGATGGCGAGGCAAATTGAACAATTCAAAGTCCTCCTTCTACATCACCCCTTTGTGAATACATCAATGGTGAAGGTATCCGAGTCCACCACAGAAAAACCTAATTCTCTTTCTCATCAACCCTTTGCTTATGTCTTTGAGATCATCACTTATTATGAGTGCCAGACTATAAAAGAGATGGCATGGATGTAACTACAGTGCTACAAAGACCATGCCTTATCTGTGACTGTTGTGTTCCTACACATGACACTGCGGAATCGTTGCCAGCCATGTGAGAAGTTGCAAGTGCAGGACATTGAGTATACATTGTTTGACCATCATTTGACTTTCGAGAATCTATGTGAGCATATGCAAACCTTGTATAAGACTCAAATATCCAATTGCCACAAGCACTATAGACACATTTGCATTGGTGTGCTTTTTCAACCAGATACAGGATGCAATCACTAATCATTGGTTTTATTGCTATGGCAACTGTGCAATCCTGATCACATGTGGTCTTTGATTGGAAAGCCCTTGATGAAATTTGGGACAAAGTTCCTGAGGTGAGGGGGTTTGTCAAGGTTGCCACATTTTTTATATTACTTTGCCCTCTGCATTCCTTAAGGTTGAAGATCTGCTTATGTGATACAAAGCTCATGTTTTTGCTGTAGCTACTTGTGAGTGATGGATGATTTTATTTTGCAGTACTACAATTTTGAAAACACCATGTTTATCAATGGAAACAGAATTTTTGTGAAGAATCCACAGAATGGGCTTGCCGTCAAGCCTTTCAGAAAAGCTCACACGAACCACGCCACCACAGACCCAAGAACCATATCTGTGCAGGACAACCTCAGCAACCTTGACCATTGAGGATGGAAGGGTTACTCCGACCAGCATAATGAGAGAATTCAGAAGGCAATCCTGAACTTTTTTGGTAGTGGAATAGCGATTGCAATCATCCAGCTATGTCTTGCAAAAGAGATTGGTTTTGTGTACTCCTTCGGAAAATTTCTAGTAGAGGATACATAAGTCCTTTGCTAGAACTGCAGTTTCTTGTGACACGAACATGGAACAAGCTGCAGAAGTCTCCAAGGTTGTGAGTGGACAAACAATTGTGACGATATGCAGATATGAGCATTCAAACATTTTAGACACAAACTCCATTCCTTAATCTGCAATCACACTCGAACAACCTACTGGGATGCCGTTCTCCACTGTGGTCACATTTGGTAGAGTTGAGAATCAACAGCAAAAGCATAGAGAATTTGATGATGCAATCCAGAAAGATGGATTTGATCGATGGAGAGCAAGCGAGCAGTATCTGGTCAATCTTGTTTCTGAAACGTTCTAGAGATTCTGTAAAACCCTAATCATATCCTAGCCCTAACAAGGGGCAGACGTGCAGAGTCCAGACTCCACAGGCATCATCAATCATTGAAACAAGATGCACTTGGATCTTCATTCCGTACACAGATTTGTGCGCTCGACAGATCTGTGTAACCATTTCTTAGTTTTGACTTCGATTCAATTTAGGTGAAGTATCCATTTCAGCAAAGAATTTTATCTCACGGGCCTGCCAGCGTTCAAAGATTTTCTAGGATTCGGACTCTGTTTGGAGGATTTTGGTGCTGTCGCTAAGGAGATCCTGCCGTAGGAAGTGCAGCTTGCGACACAATCGTATTGGCGCATTTGGTGAAGTTGATTAGCAAGTTATAAATCATCACAGAACTGGGCTCGAAGGTTTTGTGAGCATAGACACCATTCATGCGAGTGGTGTAGTGGTGCGAAGCGCGGAGGGAGTAGCGATGAGCTTTTCGATGCACAAGAGAGGCCGCCGTAATAACCCTGAAACACATTCTCCTGTTTTGTTTCTTCAGGTTTCACATCGGCCAAGACGCGCCAATCATCTTTTCAGCTGTTTCTTAGCTACTTAGTTCACAATCGACTGAAATACGAAGAATCAGTTCATGGACGCTACAGATTCACGACTTAGGGTTTTCCTGAAATTCAGACATCCTTGCCCGCATTAGGATATGGTGCGAAACCCCTTAGTAAAAGCTTGTTTTTTCTTCGCTGATATAGGTGATGGAGATCAAGATGGGGTGGAGGGGGAGCCGAGAAAGTTGGCGAGAAAAGTTGCAGAGCATTACAGTGCTCGGACCAATCAGACTCGTGAGGAACGGGAGGCGAGTCCTATAATCTATCTGAAAAAGCTCAACAATTGGGTAGGTCCAGAACCTAACCACCGCACCAAGCCTCCTTCAACAGGCGTTGAAGGACTGTCTGCAAAGCTTTCCTTTTGTCAGGATTTTAATCTCAAAGCTTGCGGATACAATTTGCTCAGAGTTGCTGGGTGCCTCCTGTAGCAAAATCTCATTCAGTCCTTTTTGACTTGGGCAGATCAAGAGTGTTCTTATTCAGCGGTACACAAAACCTGGAGATGCAGTTTTAGATCTTGCTTGTGGAAAGGTGAATCTCTTTTTTTGTTTTCCTGGCATCTTTACAGTTTCTCTCCTCTATGAACTCAAGACAATCTGGCCATGCCATGTATACATCTTATTGTTTTTGCCTACCCAGTGTTCTCTTGAATCAAGATTCACACTTACAAGGAACACAAAACCTTGAATAGACATGCCACATCTGCTGTCCACAAGCTGAGATTATTGCCCCATGTGCTGAGATCTGAGCTTTATTAGAAGGTGGCCTACATTGTGAGATTTCAGCATGCGGGTACAAAAACATTCAAAAGTGGTTCAATTTAGAGCCTACATTAGGCGTTGATGCCAGCATATGCAATTGCTAGTAGGGGACATTTCATTCATGGTTGGGGACATTTTGACAAATCTAGTAGATGTGCTGTCAATACTACAGAGTGGTGATCAGCTCACTACAATTTATTTCTGCAATTACACAAGTTGTGGTTGTACAGGGAGGAGACTTGATTAAGTGGGACAAAGCATCAATTGGCTACTATGTTGGCATTGACATTGCTGATGGCTCGGTAAGTGAGATAAACAATGTAGATCTCTGAGAACAATGTTCATATGTTTGCAGTTGCCATAGCTTGGGGTATTCAGGGACTAAGTTCTCTGATTTGTTGGCATGACAGATAGAGGATGCCCGAAACCGGTACAATGGTGAAACTGACCATGCTCGAGGGCGGAGAGGTCACAAATTTCGAGCTCGCCTCTTATGTGCAGATTGCTTTGAGGTGCAGCCCCTTATTTTCCACAGTCTCATGTGATCTCTCACTACATTTGCCACTCACTAGCCTGCGGAATTGGTAGACAATAGCAGAACTGTCATTACTTATGGACATGGTGGGTCTAGGGTAAACTTACTGGCCACAGGGGCTTTACAACCACAGGTCAATGAACATCCACCAGAGTCTATGGTCACCGGTGGTGATGTTCTAAACCCATTGAGCAGAAGTATCTACACATGTATTGTTCAGTCACTGAGTCACAATTCTGATGGTGGTCCCTGGTGTTGATTATCATCAGTAAAATGTCAAGTCCTGCACTGGCATGCCTCAAAATCTTACTTTCAGTATGATTAGACTGTACATTCACTGACCAACTTGAACCTGCCATGTGGGAGCAGGTTGATCTTGGACCAGCACTCAAGGACGATGCACCTTTTGATGTTTGCAGTTGTCAAGTGAGCAATTTGAAGAACTTATGCATCTATTACTTGCCCACAATCCACCTCAGAGGGTCTTAATGCATTGAAGCTTGTGTTGCATCTTTCAATATGAGACTTGGCATTTATGATGTGTGTTTGGATGAGCAGTTTGCACTACACTACTCATGGTCCACAGAAGAACGGGCACGCCGAGCACTGCACAATGTCTCTTCACTGCTACAGCCAGGAGGTTACTTCATTGGTACAATGCCTGATGCCAATGTGATTGTCCACAAGCTTCGCGACGGTATGTGCACATCTGTCCAAGCACCCCACTAGGCTTATTTCAAAGCAATGTCTTGCACAGTTCAATTTCAGGTGATCATTTAGGGTGTTTTTCCAGTGCCCTTGATGCTTAGTGTGTATGGTGTTTTTGTGCAGCTGAAGGACTACAGTTTGGAAACAGTGTTTATGAGATTCGATTTGATGACCACTTTAGGGATAAGGTGGATCACAAGGCTTTATCTGAGCCATATAAAGTGCTGTTTTTATGTATCACATTCATATGGGGTAGATGGTGGTTTTCTTATTTACTGAGTCAAGAGAGTGCTTGTGGAATTGCAGCGCTTTCCCTCATCACAGCCATTTGGGATTCAGTATGAGTTCCATTTGCAGGTGTTTCTCTTCTCCCCTTTTTCAATCCTCAGCTAAATTTCTTCGACTTGCTGTGTTTTCTGTTCTGAAGAGGAATGAGCATAGATTTTTCTGTACTTATCACACCAGCTTTCTCGACAGCTCTTGTCAAAGGCACAACAAATGGGGAATCAAAAATTAATGAACTCTTATGTGTCTCTCTGATGGATGTGCTTTTGTCATTTATATAGGATGCTGTGGACTGCCCAGAATGGCTTGTTGCCTTCCCCAACTTTCAGGCTTTGGCAGGAGAGGTGAACTCATAGAGCTGAATGTGTTTTCAATAACTTGAATTGAGCTTTTGACAAGGTCTCCTGTTTGCTTCTTGGTTGCGTGCAAAGTGGATTTATCTGTTAGTTGGCTTGACTTGTGCATGCAGTATGGATTAGAGCTTGTGTTGAAGAAGAACTTCCACGACTTTGTGCATGAATATAGCCAGGTCCCTGACTTTGCTGACTTGATGAGGAAACAAGGAGCTTTGGGTGACCCATGTACGTGTGTGCTTTCCAGCCACTCCCAGTTAGTTTCTTATGCTGCATTTCTAGAATGTTTATCCTGGGTACCTTTTGAATTCCACATGTTCAGTTTATTGCATATTGCATTTTGGAGCAGACATGAATGGACAAATCTTTTGCTACCTAGAGCATCCCAGAATCAATGACTCAAATGATGAATTTTCAACTGGCTGAAATAATTATTGTCTGGATGTGTGCAGCAACAGGAGCTACCATATCAGATGAGGAATGGGATGCTGCATACATCTATCTTGCTTTTGTTTTCCAGAAGGTAATTCAACTTCAAGTCTGGCATATTTTTGCATTGATCATGTTCAGTTTGTGGTTCACAAACATATGAGTTGTACCTTTCTGAAATCCAACTTTGCGAAGGCCTTCTAGCCAGCTATCTGAGAGTGATGACAAGGCTTCAGGATTTGAATTGTTGGCGACTTTACTTTTGTTCTAAACTCTGTTATGATGAGTGTGGAAATCTGTCAAAACAGAGTGGCAAATCTACAAATCGGAGGAAAAATGTTCCACGTGGGACACACCAGACCATTCTACCAGAAGATATTGGTTTTTTGCAATAGATGCTCCCTCCAATCCAGCATTGTCAGGCCACTCATGACTTGCAAACTTGATCCACTCTCTCTTCTCCCCAGGTATAAAACTTGATAGTGACCTGATCACAGTGGATTTGATGTTTTGAACGTTCATGTTGTCAAGCCCACATGGTCTCAGGGATTCCAGATTTCAAGCTCCTGATGTAGCAGCAGAGCAGACGCATGACAAATCAAATGATATGACCTTGTCTTATATGGTACTGATTTGCTTCTTACTTTGTCCAGGCACTACTAATGGAGAACTCAGGCATGCTTCTGGAGCCGAATAAGACACAGCATCTCAGCCTCCCATAAGCAGGTTACTTTAACTATAATGAAATTCTTGCTCAAAAGAATTACAATCTTTTATTACTTACAGATTACCTGTAGACTACAACGAACAATATTCAAGGGTCACAACCCAAAACAAGGGTGATTTGTGTATCTCCTTCCTCGGGGAAGAGAATGGGATTCATACTTATGGTCCCATGCATTTTGATTATTCTTTGCACCATCTGCTCTGTTTATGTACTCAATTGCTGTATATGTGATGTGAGGGCATTGCATGCAGTAAAACTGATATTGCCCACATATTGATTGCTCCTCCTCTTGGTGTAAGTTAATTTTTATTGGATTGAAACTGATATGAACTTGTGAGTACTGCTGTGTATATTTGCTATTGGTTTAGTGCATGGTTAGAACTCTTGCTAGCACTTATTTGATTCCCTGTCTAAAATTTCAACAGCACACATGTGCTGCAGACTGCCAGTTCAGAAGCAAACCATGAGCATCCATCCAGAAGATATGTGTCAAGGTCAAAAGGTCACTTCAGTTTCTCATATAGCAATGCTAGGATCCTTGGAAGCTGTGAATTGAGGTCACCACATTCATGCAAAAGACCACGGGAGTGCATCTGCTTTTTTCATCTGCAAAGTGCTCATTATCTCTGGATGAGGAAGGGGCTTTAGTCACATGTACCTCATAAGCTTATGCTTTGAAAGGGAGGGCCTAGATGGCACCTCAGAGCTCATGGTACTGAAGATATAGGAGAGAAACTAAACAGCACACTAATTCAATTAGTGGCAAGCAATTGACACTAACCAACCAGCTTCATGGTAACTGTCCCACTTTACAGTTGGAAGTCCTGCTGGGGAAGGACCATGTCTCATCAGAACAAGCCACCTACGCCAGATATTGTATGATCTTATGATCAGTCCACTGTACAAAGCATGATGGGCTAGAACTCTTCACCTTCCCCCACAAGATTACCAATCACCTGTCTAATCCTCCACCTATCAGTGTGGAGGGAACTGATGGAGCTGTCAATGCACCAGAAGAGGCTGCTGGGCTCTGAGGTTTGTTGTAAAACTGGAGTGGTATAACAGGCAACATAAAATTACCAAATGGTGAGTCAAAGCTTTTGAAATTCCCAGGAGCTCCCATTGACTGAGCCCGTACCAACGCAGCTCTCTTTGCCTGCTGCAATCTCATCTCCTCTGCATGCTTCTGCGATGGAGGTTCATGTCTTCGCACATTCATCTGGGGAAAAGCCCATCCTCACCCACCATGCATGCTACTTACATGAGCTACCAATTATGATAAAATAGCACCACAACAACCACCAAAAAGCAAATCCTACTACTGTAAACTGATCTCAACATGGCCATATTACAAAATACCTTCATACAAATTGAGAATTCCTTCATACTTGCAATTTCATTCAAGCTGAATAGACTTGAGAGATGACCTAATAATATGGCTTTAACGATTTCAGATCCAACAGTTCTGTCAGAAGACTACCAGTAACAGGAAGACTCAGGCACGATAGCTCAAAAAAATGCTAAAGAGAACCCAAGTTAAAGACCAGTTGAACCCAAGAAGTAAGGGGAATACAGAGAAACATAATCCAAGAACTAAACACGCAAGATCTTTTGAAGAGAGAGAGCTTTGATAAGCTCCCGATTATAGGATTAACAATCCCATGCTTTTGAAGACTACAAGGGCCAAAGATGTTCTTTGTTATGCAACCCCCTAAAACTTTGAAGATTAAACTTTACTCAGAACTTAATTTAACCATATGAGACACAAAATAACTCTTTTGAGCTACATAACCTTAAGAGACTATAAAACTACACCAAATTTGGCAGAGTTTGGAATTCACATGAGGCATATGAATCCTGTTAATACCTGCATGTTCTGACTGACAACACTTGTCAAGACATGCAAGAGGATTGCACAGAAACAATCTACAATAACACTTTAAAGGTATCTTTGGGTCAGTTCCAGCAAAACCAGAACATAACAAGAATGCAGACAGTCGTAACCTTATGAGTGTCACTCACAAAGCATTAGACTATCAACTTCATCATGAATGGCAGCAAATAGCTGTGCTGTTCCACTGACTTCATCAGCTCCCAATGGTGGGTGGCAATGAGTAGATAAGCATCTGCTCAACATTTTGGCAAACTCTACAAGAATATGCATCCTGAGTATTGACTGGAACACCAAGAGCAACGGGAAGACTCAGTCATGATGTTGGATGGCAGTCAAAAGACATAGCTAATCAAAAAAGGCAATACCATCCTCATTCAAGCTGCAACAACTGGTATAATAGCTCTATAGAAGGGATTTAAGCCACTTATTCTGTAAGAGAAATAACTTGCTGCATTTACAGACCTAGGTTTTATGGCCATACTACAAAAACAATCACCTGGGTCATTGATTCTCAGTAAATTTGATAACACAAAGGCTACAGTTCTCAGCTTACACAAAATTCACACTCTTTGAGAACAAGGTTGGAAGACCTTAATGGACAAGTTTCCTATACAAACAAACAAATCAGTAAGACTGGAAGGTGAGGATTCATGGCACTTCAATTAGGAAGCATTTTGGGATGTCTGAATGACCCAAAAAACTCATGGTTGAAGCCTGCTTGTTAACATGAGTAAGCAATGTTTGATCTCAAAAAACACACAATTAGAAGGTGAACATTGATCAACTGCAGCAAAGGCAGAGAGGTAATCTACCTCAGGTCGACGTCCAAGAGGTCGAGCCTCCATTGCTCCAGCATTTGCATATGCATTCCTGCAATTTCCATCTCCAGTCAGTTCTCAACTAATGGGTGCAATGTTGTATGGTAAGGAAAATACATGCTGAAAAAATCCTACATAGACAAGGATGCATAGAAGAAAGGAAATTTGTAAGAAAAATCTCCAATGTCCATAATAACTCACCGTCCTAGTTTGCCAGATCCACTGTTGCCATGTGTGGACTGATCCCCTTGCATCTCTCCTGCCAGACGCATAATACAGAAAGTCTAAACAGAAAAGCTCAGGCAATAGACATCCTAATTTCAGACAAGAGGACAATCCTCCCCATGAAGCATACGCACATAAACTAAGATACAACCAGATGCGATTTTACAATGTTCGCATCAGCCGTTGGCACTAACCTTCCTCCTCACCGGTTGAATGTCACATAATCTCAAACTCCATGAAAAACCTAGGTCCTTCACAACAACCAGAGGCAGGAATCAATAACCTAGAAAAAATTCATAGAAAAGTTCGCTATCATCGAACACTACCTTTGGTAGAAGCTCGAGGCCCCCTCTCTCTGTCTCTAAAACCGCCTGATAAGCTGTTGGAAGCAGGTGGCTGAACCCCTCCGGATGCCATGGCGCCCGGCGCACCCGTTCCGCTGCCCGGTACCGTAGGAGAGCTTGTACCGGATCGGTCCAAAACTCCTGGACTAACAAACCCGGGAGGCCCTCCACCACCGCCTCCACCTCCTCCTTCTCTCGTTGCTTCTACATGCCCGCGTCTGCCCTGTCCAGAGAGAAC
>Ga0116227_10010716_pt1 | contig 15819 bp, 12 predicted proteins | sample S1TSphgellanicum_FD_89693 | JGI IMG/M metagenome (GOLD analysis project Ga0116227, IMG submission 89693) | Host-associated microbial communities from peat moss isolated from Minnesota, USA - S1T2_Fb - Sphagnum magellanicum MG | ecosystem: Host-associated > Plants > Peat moss > Unclassified... | reverse complement strand
GGAGGGAAGGATTTATGGTTGTTAGTGCATATTGAGATTCAAGCGGAATCGGAAGATATATTTGCCAAAAGAATGTTTTTATATAATATTCGCATTTTTGAATATTATGATCAACCTGCGACTAGCCTAGCAGTTTTGTGTGATTCGAGTCCAGATTGGCGACCAAATCAGTATAGTTTGGCAGCACCGGGGACTAGACATAATTTTGAATTTAGCACCGTGAAGATTCTCGATTACCAAAACCAATGGGCAGAGTTAGAGCAGAGCAAAAATCCCTTTGCAACGGTGGTGATGGCGCACTTAAAGACGCAAAAAACTAAGCGGAAAGCCAAGGAGCGCAAAAACTGGAAATTGCACTTAATTCGCCGGCTGTATGAACTCGGCTGGCAAGAAACAGACATCCGCAATTTGTATCGAATTCATCGACTGGGTGATGCTGTTACCATCTAAGTTAGAACGAGAATTCTGGCAGGAACTAAAACAATTTGAACAGGAGCGGCAAATGAGCTACATTACCACAGGTGAACGCATTGGCTACGAACGAGGAAGAAAAGAAGGAAGAGAGGAGGGTAAGGTAGAAGAAGGTAAGAAGCTGATTCTCCGACAACTCCAAAAACAAGTGGGAATGTTACCAGAAAAAGCGTTAACCTCAATACAATCTCTGGGTGTGACTCAGTTAGAAGAACTAAGCGAAGCCCTGCTAGATTTCACCGGAATTGATGATTTACTCCACTGGTTAGAAGCTAACTGAGCGAAGTTGTTAGGGGTTGTCATTCAGGAGGCAGTTCTTGCTGAGGGCAGGAGGAACCCACCCTGAAAAGAATAGGATTGTAGCAAGGACGCTTTGAATCTCGCTGCAAGCAGTCTCGATCCAATTCTTTTTTTTTGAACTAAGCTCTAGACCCAAAACTAAAGTTTTTATCTATACTTTTTCTTCCCTCCTGCCTCTCTTTGTAAGAATACCAATCAGCACCAGCCTGACGAAATAGCAAGTAGCGGTGAGTGGTAGGATCATAGGGGGACTTAGCGATCGCTTCAATAACGTGTCCATCTGTTAGTAAATCAGAGGACTCCAAGGACAAATCAATTACTCCCATCAGTGGTGAAAAACATCCTATTACACCGTCTTTCTTTCCTCCCTCTGTCCTCTGTTAAGAGTTACGTTCTTATAGCGGGAAGGGAGTAAATCCCTCCCCAATACGGTTCGGAGAAGCAGGGGAAGAGTTTTGCCTCCCCTGCTTCTCCTCCCTCCATTTCTCAAGAACAGCTTGCCTCAACCAAAATTGTTTGACGCAACCCAGTCATCAACCTTTCTGACTTTTTTACTGCCAATATCTGCTTCCACTTCACTGCCATCGTTTGGGTAAAGTGACAGATATTTTCGTACCCGTTCTATCTTTGTTTCCATTAGTTCAACTTCCGAAGAAGTTCAAAGCTAAAACTTCCACCGTCCTTGCTCCTAAGCAGGAACAGTTTCCATTAGTTCAACTTCCGAAGAAGTTCAAAGGCGGTATGAGGTATAGGCTGGAATTGGGAAACCATACCAGTTTCCATTAGTTCAACTTCCGAAGAAGTTCAAAGGGTCGGTTGTAACGGCGACCCTGGTTATAACCCAGGGGTTTCCATTAGTTCAACTTCCGAAGAAGTTCAAATTCTTTGTCAAAGTGGTGATGAATTTTCTGCTGAAACTGTTTCCATTAGTTCAACTTCCGAAGAAGTTCAAAGTACTAATGGGGACGGTTACGGGGTATGTAAGTACTAAGTTTCCATTAGTTCAACTTCCGAAGAAGTTCAAAGCTGAGGCATCCATTCCCTTGCTTAAGGCAATGTTTTGTTTCCATTAGTTCAACTTCCGAAGAAGTTCAAAGGTTATTTCTCCCCTCGGAGAGATCGCAATGGTTAGGTTTCCATTAGTTCAACTTCCGAAGAAGTTCAAAGACGGTATCTGTAAGTACTCATTGTAGTACTTACATATGTTTCCATTAGTTCAACTTCCGAAGAAGTTCAAAGGTGTTGGTGTTGGTGGTGCAGTAGTTTGTGGGTTGTTTGTTTCCATTAGTTCAACTTCCGAAGAAGTTCAAAGAATTATCTCCTCTTTATAAAGAGGCTAGAAACATGAAAGTTTCCATTAGTTCAACTTCCGAAGAAGTTCAAAGGAGGTACCGCTTTCGGTGGTCCAACCACCGTTTGTTTCCATTAGTTCAACTTCCGAAGAAGTTCAAAGGCATTACCTGTAGGTATTGCAACTCTCGGGTTAGTGTTTCCATTAGTTCAACTTCCGAAGAAGTTCAAAGCCCGTCACGTTGACGCGGGTACTTCGTCTTCCCTACGTTTCCATTAGTTCAACTTCCGAAGAAGTTCAAAGCAAACCACCCTACCACCGCCACCACTACTGGCGGGGGCATGTTTCCATTAGTTCAACTTCCGAAGAAGTTCAAAGGCGTCACATTAACGCTGGTGGCGACACAAGAAAGCTTGTTTCCATTAGTTCAACTTCCGAAGAAGTTCAAAGTCGTCATGTTGACGCGGGGACTGCTTCTTCCCTGTTTCCATTAGTTCAACTTCCGAAGAAGTTCAAAGCGGAGCGACTGCTCCCAAACGGTGGCTCCCCGCAACCCACGTTGTTTCCATTAGTTCAACTTCCGAAGAAGTTCAAAGAAAAAATTCCCCCGTCATGTTGACGGTGGGACTTCGTTTCCATTAGTTCAACTTCCGAAGAAGTTCAAAGAGGGGTGCCAGACACCCGGGGTGTATGGCAAAAGACAGTTTCCATTAGTTCAACTTCCGAAGAAGTTCAAAGTTTTTCCTTTGCTTTGCTGTCTATTTTTTCTTCTGCATGTTTCCATTAGTTCAACTTCCGAAGAAGTTCAAAGTTCAAAACTTTTCAAATTCCGATTTTGGCATTCGGGGTTTCCATTAGTTCAACTTCCGAAGAAGTTCAAAGACATGCAACTTTCATTTTTTCACTTGCTGGTGCCGTTATCGTTTCCATTAGTTCAACTTCCGAAGAAGTTCAAAGCTCTCGGCGAAGTGAGTGCCTTCGATGAAGGCTGCCAAGTTTCCATTAGTTCAACTTCCGAAGAAGTTCAAAGAAAACAAAGGGGTAATTTGGACGCTGTGGTTGGCGTGTTTCCATTAGTTCAACTTCCGAAGAAGTTCAAAGCACTTCTCGTTATCCTTGGCATTAGTCCGTCGTTAGGTTGGTTTCCATTAGTTCAACTTCCGAAGAAGTTCAAAGTGGAAAAATGTCCAGATTCATTACCGGATCTTACAAAGTTTCCATTAGTTCAACTTCCGAAGAAGTTCAAAGTGCTTGCTCTTTCCATAATGGTTGCTGCAGCAGGATGTTGTTTCCATTAGTTCAACTTCCGAAGAAGTTCAAAGAAGAACAATGTGAAGTTTTACGTCAATCTCAACGTTGTTTCCATTAGTTCAACTTCCGAAGAAGTTCAAAGTCTAAGGAATGATGAACATGATGCTTTACTGGGTAAAGTTTCCATTAGTTCAACTTCCGAAGAAGTTCAAAGTTTTTCGGGGGAGTGGCAACCTGCCACTAACCTAACGTTTCCATTAGTTCAACTTCCGAAGAAGTTCAAAGGGGTTAGTTGGTTTTTCTGCCACCCCGGCCCGCTCGGGTTTCCATTAGTTCAACTTCCGAAGAAGTTCAAAGCCTTGCATACAAAAAGAAGTGCAGGGAGCGGTTCAAAGTTTCCATTAGTTCAACTTCCGAAGAAGTTCAAAGTACTGTTTTCGGTGGTCTAACCACCATTTCGAACGGTAGTTTCCATTAGTTCAACTTCCGAAGAAGTTCAAAGGAAATTGCTGTCAAAACAGCAGAGGCTGACAAAATGTTTCCATTAGTTCAACTTCCGAAGAAGTTCAAAGCGAAATTCGTACTATCTCCAAGATGGTACCGTACTGTTTCCATTAGTTCAACTTCCGAAGAAGTTCAAAGTCGTTGTCCAACCTTCTGTACAGCAATGCAGAATAGTGTTTCCATTAGTTCAACTTCCGAAGAAGTTCAAAGTTTACCGGGGCAATCCCTGGGGGTACGGTTTTCAACGGTTTCCATTAGTTCAACTTCCGAAGAAGTTCAAAGATGTGCTTTCACCAAAGCCACAACCCCAACAGCCAGGTTTCCATTAGTTCAACTTCCGAAGAAGTTCAAAGATATGTACAGCCAACTCAGCCCGTTTATCAGGCTCGTTTCCATTAGTTCAACTTCCGAAGAAGTTCAAAGGGTAATCTTGCTAATGCTATTGCTAATGCTATTTCTCGTTTCCATTAGTTCAACTTCCGAAGAAGTTCAAAGGGTTAATAATGCTGCAGCCCCTGGCTCAGCACCAGAAGTGTTTCCATTAGTTCAACTTCCGAAGAAGTTCAAAGCCAAACCCCTATTTTCTACGGGGTGGAAAAATTTCTGTTTCCATTAGTTCAACTTCCGAAGAAGTTCAAAGCTGCTTGTAAAGCAGCGGCTGAAACCTTTGGTAACGGTTTCCATTAGTTCAACTTCCGAAGAAGTTCAAAGTAAACTGGATCATAGCACAGTGCCTGCTGGAACTCCTATTGTTTCCATTAGTTCAACTTCCGAAGAAGTTCAAAGCCTTTCTGCAAACGTGACTATGATCGGTGCAAGTGGTTTCCATTAGTTCAACTTCCGAAGAAGTTCAAAGTTTGGCTGCAACCCTAGGGTCTCATTGCCCCTACAAGGGTTTCCATTAGTTCAACTTCCGAAGAAGTTCAAAGAATTCTGGGTTACGCCCACTGCCCAACTGTTGCTACATGTGAAGTTTCCATTAGTTCAACTTCCGAAGAAGTTCAAAGTTGGAAATGGGACATACAGATGGGACGGCGAATGCTGGGTTTCCATTAGTTCAACTTCCGAAGAAGTTCAAAGTGCTGGATTGAAAATCGTACAATCCAAACAGGCACTCAAACGTTTCCATTAGTTCAACTTCCGAAGAAGTTCAAAGGCTCGACGACTGAAAGCCTTGCCCTGCCTTAATTATATACAGCCAAATTTGCGGGGGGTCAAGATCACCTGTCAACAGTCCCAGTTTATTGAGAAAATCCCCCTAGAGAAGAGACCTCAAACCCTTACCCAGAAAGGCATTTGCGGGGGGTAACGATAGAATCAGTATTTCAGCCATTGCCTACCCCCCGCAAATTTACATTTCTTTACATTTTCCAAATCATGGGACGATACACATTTACCTCACCCATCAAACAGGCAATATATTCTCGTACCTGTAACTCGATACAGCGACGGTATGCCAATTTTTGTCCAGTGTGCGTGTGTGTTAGTTCTGATTGTAACTTCTCCTCCCAATGCTTGAGAAACTTCTTCAGTGCATGAGGCTGAAAATATACCCCTCCCCGTTCATCTGGTAAAGTGAAATCATCTGCTGTAAAAATTTGAGAATTTACCAGATAGGCAACCAGAGAATCAACTAATTGTGCCCTCCATTCCTCAACTAAATCACTAACCAAAGCTGGATGATTATCTCTGGGGACATGCAAATTACCAAAATGGGTATGTAGCCCCACCGTTTGGATGAAGGAATGGACATTTTGACTTAACAGGGTGTAACCCAAACTCATCATACTATTGATGGGGTCCTTTGGTGGACGCTTAGTACGCTTTTCAAATTGAAAGGGACCGATAAACAAGGTTCCTAAGGCTTGAAAGTATGTAGTAGCTCCTTGTCCTTCATATCCTCGCAGTGCATCCATCGTTTCCGCAAAAAATAACTTGTCCATCAAAATGTCTAAATGTTTAATAGCTGCTAACACGGGAGTTTCATCGATTTCTGGAGAATTGCGACGCCGATTTAAGCGCATCAATAAATTCCGCGAGTTATGTAATTTAGCCCAAACTATAGCCTCTGCTTGCTTCCTGGTAAATTCAGGATTTTGCGAACACTCTACTTGACGCGCCAAGTATTCCACCTTCGCCTCTCCCTCAGTCTGCAACCTCCCAAAATATCTACCCTTCTGGGATAAATACATAATCGGAATCCGACGCTGTAATGCCACACTCACCGCACCATGGGACACATTACAACAACCAAATAACACTATATTCGTCACTCGCACCACAGGAATTTTAATCCTTAATTCCCGTTGATAAAAAACCTGAAACTGTTGATTCTTGACGCTTAAATAAGCACCTTGATCTGTGATATATAATGTTGTCATAGATTCCTGCCAAAGATGAGATATGGCTGCGCGGGGAAAACTGACTGGCTTGCTGATATCACAAGCCTTTGGTGGACGGGAAACAAATTTGAATGGTCGTTCCTTGGGGCGAAAATAAGGGGTACCTGAAGCATTAACTAACCATTCCCCTTCCAGCCTAGGTTCCGGTGGTGGTGGTGCATACACCTTCCCATTGGCAAAGCGATAGCCTAAAAATGTCAGTTCTTCATTGGGGGTAAAAATCTGTGTTTTTGCCGATTGCAAAGTCAGATAGAGTTCTCCCAACCAAGCTATGATTTTGTCGAGGGTACGGTTAGCTTCCGACCAGCTACCACAAACAACACCAAAATCATCTCCATACCTGACTAAATTAATTCCATTACTCAGACACTTTCTATCGAAGGCAGTCAAGTATAGATTAGCTAAGGCACCAGAAAGTATTCCACCTTGCAATACACCTTTACCGAAATTAATGTACTTCCCAGCAATCATAATTCCTGCTTTGATTTGCTGTTCTAGTAACTGCAAGATTCTACTGTCTAAGTGCAAAGCTTCTAAATTATGGAAGAGCAAAGCCCAACATAAATTATCAAAAAACTGAGCAATATCAGCCTTAATAATCCAAGCCGGACGATACTGATAATAAGTAAACAATTGTTGGACTGCTTGTTGAATATTACGTCCCGGACGATAGGCATAGCTACAATCAACGAATGTTTCTTCTAGAGGAAAATATAACTCCTCTAAAAGCAGCCGTTGTACAATTCTATCGCGCACTGTGGGAATACCAACTAAACGCTTACCCCCTGTTTTTTTAGTTAAATAAAATCCTAAAGCGGGGCTAGGACGATAAGATTCCTGTTGTAAATGACGCAACAAAATAGTTAACTGTTCATCAACTGAGGATGCGAATAAATCAACAGTAATTCCATCGACACCAGCACTACGACTTCCCCCTCGGACTTGACTCCAAGCGAAATACAGTTGCTCAATGGTGAACATGATTAAGTCAAAAATTGACGTTTGCTTTTAACTTAATTTTCACTAGCAGTTATATAATCACCTGTATAAGATTCTGCGTTAGGGTATAAGTTGGTATATAATTTACTCAAAAATCCTTTACTTTTCTCTCATCATGGCGAAAAGAACATTGGTAGCATCACCAAAAGGTATTGAAAAAGCCAGGTATGCCCTTATTCGTAAAAACTGGACTCAACAAGCATTAGCTGATGATGTTCAGGTCGCCTCCTGGGCAACTATTAGTAAATTTTTTAACCGTGTACCTATCAGTTATCATATCTTCATCGAAATCTGCACGATGCTGGACTTAGATTGGCAAGATATCACCACAGCAGACAACCAAAAACAGCCACCTACAACCCTGGCGGAAATTTGGCAGCAACTACAATCATTGGGGTCCCCTACGGAAAAAATGGGTTTGGTGTTAGTTAAAGAAGAAACATTAGGGTGGAGTAGGCAGGCTAGCAGTATCTATGAAAAGTCTGTCCCCTTGGTGAGTCGCATTCGGTTTGAAATTAATATGGAGAGTGCAGGGTATTTATTACTTATACAAAAAGATACATCTGGAAAAGTGTGGTGTTTTTGTCCTTCGTGTTTTGCACCCCAAACCCAGTTGAATCAGGGTAGAACAGTTTTACCCCAGGCAGATTCACCGATGAAGTCGTTTCAAATTGAGGGAGTACCTGGTAAAGAAATAGTTTTTGCCATAATTACGGCAGAAATACCTAATTTAGATTGGTTGCCTCAACCCAATGATGAACCACTGGAGTTAACAGAAAACCATCTCAGTCAATTATGCAATTTTATCAGTAATAATATGGACTGTAATGTTATATACACAGAATATGAAGTAAGGTAAAAAATTGCAGGAGGTTCTCTACATTCGGGGACTGTAGGTTGGTATAAATAATTGATAACTTCCCGCATTACCAAGCTGTAAAATTTCTTCACAGCTAGTACACTACTCCTGTTAGAAGGCTAATTCTAAAACAACGCAGCTGCCCTAGCCTCCAATTTACCCCATTACACAACCCGGATTCCCTTGGGGAGCATCATCTGCCACCAATTTAAAATTTTACAGCACCCTATGGGGTAGCACACATGGACTAATCATTTAATGGGCTGTTAATTCTGATCAATTTAACGGAAGTTTAAACATGACACAACCAAAAATCAATCTTAATGATCTCAAACAATATCTGAAGAAATGTTCTCAAGAAGAGTTGATTTCAGATATTGCTGAACTATTTAAGAAATTTCCATCAGTAAAAGATTATTACCAAATTAAACTCTATTCCCAAGAAGATACAGAAATTATTGCCAAGTATAAAAAAATTATTGAGTCGGAGTTTTTTCCCAGTCGGGGCTTGGGTAGAGCTAGACTAGCTGTGGCAAAAAAAGCTATTTCTGACTACAAAAAGATCTGTCAAACAGATGCAGCTTTGATTGATATAATGATTTTCTATGTAGAGCAAGGAGTCAAATTTACCAATGCTTATGGTGATATTGATGAGCCTTTTTATCTTAGTATGGAAGGGGTATATAAGCAGGCTGTAGAACTTATTATCAAATCGAATTTAAAAGAAAATTTTCAACAACGTTGTCGAAAAATTACATCAGATACATCAAGCACAGGATGGGGTTTTCATGATAGTTTGATTGAAGTTTATGAAGAATATTTTTAAAACTTTATTACTAAAGTCGGCTCTTCTGTCTCTTTTATGGAACCCAATACCAAAGGCTTGTTACGTGATAGCTTTAAACCCTTACAGAACAAGGCTTTAATCGTTTTAAATGCATTATTTGATAATAATGCTAAGTGGCTTTACCGGAAGAACCCTAAGGTCTCCACCCGAAGCGTAACGGGGTGTAGAGAAAGAATAAGGGTTCTGTGCGTTGATGGCATGATTTAGCCTCAGCTTCCAGGGATAGCATGTCTCAAAACCTCTTGATAAAAGGTGTTTATCTGATAAGAGTATCTTCCCATGTCTAATATACAGCAACGATTAAAAACAATATCACCCAATGATGTTGCTGTTTGTTCAGTTGTGAAAGCAAAACTATTTTATGGTGCAATGCGTAGCCGTAGCCCCCGCTTTATAGCGATCGCAATGGGGATGGGGTAGGGAGCATGTCACCTTTGCAAATGAGTATTTATACTCATGGTTAAAAACGCTCTACTTACGGGCTTTCAACTACCTCCTTGCCAAGTCCCTTAAATTATGCATTAGTGATATGCTCCCGATGGGGTATAGTACTTTATGACTAACCAAATAATGTCATCCGGGTGTGCAATCCCTGACCATTCTTGGGTTAGTTGCCGATGGCACTTCCCTAAACCGGGTAGATCAGTCCCCGATAGTTTGCAGCCTTTTTGTAGTCAGCAGCAGGGGTTGTTGACTTGTCGGTAGGTTCGTAGCAGTGCCAAGAATCCGGGGAGTTATGTATTTGAGATGATCACAATAACCTAAACTGTTTTCCTGATTGTTAATTTATTCAGGGGCTATGGAAAAAAATATTAACCAATTAGTGCAACTTAATTTAAAAGTAGTAGAACTAGCTGGACAAGGTAATTTTAAAGAGGCGATGACTATTGCCCAACAAGCTATAGATATAGGTGTACATCAACAATTAACTGATAATTCTGTATATTGTGACAGCTTGAATAATCTAGCCGAATTACATCGCCTTCAAGGACATTACTCGGTAGCCGAGCCTTTATATCTACAAACTTTAAATATTAGAAAAAAACTTTTTGGTTCTGAACATCCTGACGTAGCTCAATCCGTAAATAATTTAGCAGTACTCTATCATGCTCAAGGCAACTACCCAGCAGCAGCAGAACTATTTTTAGAAGCCTTAGAATTGTGGAAAATATGTTTTGGTGAAGAAGACTTTGAAGTTGCTACTACTTTAAACAATTTAGCCGAAATCTACGGAGAACAAGGACAATATTTAAAATCCGAACAAGTGCATTTAGAAGCTTTAGCAATGCGAAGAAGTTTGTTTGGTGATGGACATCCTGACATTGCTCAATCTTTAACTAATTTAGCCGCTATTTACACATCATTAGGACGCTATGCAGATGCTGAAAAAATGCAGTTAGAAGCCCTGAACATGAAAACAAAATTGTTCGGAGAAGGGCATCTTGATATCGCTAGCAGCCTGAATAATTTGGGAAAATTGTATGATGCCCAAGGACGCTACCCAGAAGCTGAAATCAAGTTTTTAGAATCATTAGCAATTTGTCATAAACATCTAGGTGATGAACATCCATATATAGCGTATATTTACAGTAATATTGCTGGGATTTATGAAGAACAGGGACGTTACTTAGATGCAGAGGATAAGTATTTAGAAGTATTAGCAATGAGAAAACGGCTGTTGGGTGAAGAGCATTCGGATATTGCCAATAGTTTAGATCACTTGGGAGATGTTTATCTAATTCAAGGCAACTATTTAGTAGCTGAACAGAAGTATCGAGAAGCGTATGCGCTAAGAAAGCGTTTACTTAGTTGGGAACACCCTGATATTGCCGAGAGTTTAAGCAATTTGGCAGCAGTTTTTACATATCAAGGACGTTATCAGGAAGCAGAGGAACAATATTCACAGGCATTACCCACCCTAGAGAGATTATTAGGAAAAGAACATCGATCAATTGCCCATCTTTTAAATGATATAGCAGGACTTGATGAAGCCCAAGGAAATTATTCCCAAGCCGAACAAAAATATCTCCAAGTTTTAGAAATTCACACAAAACTCCTAGGTAATGAGCATCCAATTATTGCCGATGCTTTAAACCAGTTAGCAGCACTTTACCGCATCCAGGGACGATACTCGGAATCGGAACAATTACATCTACAAAGTTTGGCAATGAAAAAACGCTTATTAGGGGAGCGTCACCCCTCTATTGCCACTAGTCTCAACAATTTAGCAGTATTATATGATGATTTAAATCAATATGACCGCTCAGAGTCATTACTTTTAGAAGCATTAGCACTGGTTAAAAGTGTCTTTGGTAATGAACACCCACAGGTAGCCATTAGCATGAATAACCTCGCTGTAATTTATGATTTCCAAGGACGTTATCAAGAAGCCGAACAGCTACATTTAGAAACATTAAACCTAAGAAAGTTATTATTAGGTGAAGAACACATCCAAATTGCCAATAGTTTGAATAATTTAGGACAATTGTACTTTTCCTTGGGACGCTACCAAGAAGCAGAACAGAAGTATTTAGAAACTTTGACCATGAGAAGACGTTTGTTAGGGGAGGAACATCCCGATGTGGCATTTAGTTTAAATAATTTGGCTACCCTCTTAGCTGCCACTAATCGGGCTGAGGAATCTTTATTATGTCGTATCCAAGGGGGTAAAATTAATAACAAAATTATTCGGAATATATTTGCCTTTAGTTCGGAAAACGATCGCTTATCCTTCCTAAAAAAAATCAGAACCGATTTCGATCTCTTTCTCTCCCTAGTCCACAGACACCTATTTAATTCAGATAGTGCAAAACTGGCAGCCTTTGATTTTGTCCTCCAACGTAAAGCTCTAACAGCCTCGGCCTTAGCATCTCAAAACGCCGCACTTTACAGTGGACGTTATCCGCAACTACAAGAACAGTTGCGTCATCTGAGTGATTTAAACACCCAAATCATACACCTAACCTTTTCTATCCCCCAGTCCGGAACTGGGGGAATGCATTACAGAGAAAAATTAGCCCAACTACAAACTCAGTATAACTATTTACAAAAACAACTAGCCTTACAAGTACCAGAAATTCAGTTATCGGAGTTCGACTTTGATTGTCAAGCGATCGCCCAAGCACTACCCACTGACTCAATTTTAGTCGAGTTTGTCCGCTTCGACCCATTTGATTTCCTCGCCATCCAGGCACAGGGGGAAACACAATGGCATCCACCTCGATACCTAGCCTTTGTGTGCAGAAGTAGACAACCCAACACCATCCAAATGGTAGATTTAGGAATAGCAGCAACCATCGATCAACTAATTCAGGTATTTCGCTTACAAACATCCGAAGATACCCAACCCACATTAGCTTGGAGTAAAAATAGTCAGACACCAAACCTACAAATCAAACCATATAATCCCACACCTGCTATTGAACTTAGTCAAGCACTTTTCCACCCCATCCGCGACTTAGTAAAAGAATGCAAACATCTAATTATTGCACCTGATGGTAATTTAAACTTAGTTCCATTTCAAATATTACCTTGGGGTACTACAGAGTCACATCTATTAATGGATGAGTATACTATTAGTTATCTCAGTGTCGGCAGAGAAATCCTCCGGAGCAAAATTCAGCCCCCAACAGGTTCCAGTTCTGTACCATTAATTATTGCCGACCCTGATTTTGATTTAACAGCAGATCCAGACAGTAACAAGATACCCCTCCCCATCAAACCCTTCTTCCCCACCCCTGGCACAAGGCTTTTGGGAGAAAGCGTGGCTAAAAAACTCCCAGATGCCAAATTATACCTAGGTGCAGAAGCACTCTCATCCCGTCTCATGGGTAGTGAGTGTCCCCGGATCATGCTAATTGCGACCCATGGCTTATTCCAAACCGATGCTGAACCACAACCAGTGACTCAGATCAGTATGAAACATCTGCGAAAAACCAGAGTAGAAAATCCCATGTTGCGTTCTGGATTAGCCTTAGCTGGTGCTAATACCTGGTTATCTGGTGGTGAACTCCCAAAAGATGCAGGCACAGGCTTTGTATTTGCTCAAGATATTGCCAGTTTAGATTTGTGGGCCAATGAATTAACAGTTCTTTGTGCCTGTGATACTGCCAGAGGAGATATTCAGATTGGTGAAGGTGTGTTTGGACTACGTCGTGCCTTTGCCGTGGCAGGTTCAAAAACCTTAGTGATGAGTCTGTGGGCAGTTCCTGACAAAGCCACGGCTTTGCTGATGGAGCGTTTCTTTGATAACTTGCAATTTGGTATGGATCGAGTCGAGGCTCTACATTCTGCTCAGAATTATATACGCAACATTACTGTAAAAGAATTACGACAGTCTACTCTGGGTTGGGAGGTATTAAAAACATTATTAGATGTTATAGAGTTAAGCGTAGATAGTAAAATTAATTGTCAAGAAGATGACACACCCCTAGAGCATCCTTTTTATTGGGGAGCTTGGATTTGTCAGGAGGAAAAGAGGTTCTGCTGTTAATTGCCACTGCTGCTAATAACCGAGAGATTGCTAAGAAGGTACAGTCACTCAATTTTGGATTTTGGATTTTAGATTAACCCCATACCGTCGATGTTGGGGCTTGAGGTAAGATTGGCTCGGTCACTCTTGAAAACTCCAGTTATAGGACTAATCCCTCACCGAAGAAAGGCTCCCTTGCTGTTCTTGCTGGAGTCGGAAAATATATTTTTTGCGCTCTGCCACAGGGTCTGAATCCTGACAATTTATTGATGAAAACCCAAAAAATCTGGATTTCGAGACGCGTAGCGCCAGAAATGCTACGTCCTGATTAAATCCCCTAAATTTATTTGGCTCTTCCGTCTCTTTTATGGAACCCAATACCAAAGGTTTGTTACCTGATAGCTTTAAACCCTTACAGAACAAGGCTTTTACCGTTTTCAATGCATTATTGGCTCTACCATAAAATTACCGGAAGAACCATGTATTTATGGGGATTCATCGCTGCCTCCTTAAATATTTAATTCTCATTCGCCGCAGGGTTAATCAATGTAATATCATACTCGCTAGCATCCGTATGCCCCAAATATTCACATTTTTTCAACAAGTAATAAATAGCACGCACTTGAGGTCCAAAAACGATCTCATCTTCATTTTTCAACTTGTGTCCTGACATCTTGTGACCGTTGATTAGTAAACCGTTGGCGCTGTGCTTTCCTTGAAGATCACCATCAATGATTTGATAATAATAGTTCTCACTACTATCCTGTTTTGGAACCCTGATTAATGTTGCATGGTGCCGGGAGACAAACTGTGATATTAACCGGATATTGCAATCAGTATTTCTGCCAATACTATAAAATGACTCTTCTAAAGGAAACTCTTTGCGACCTTGATCATCTTCAATAATTAGGAGATGTTGTTCATCGCTTTCTGCTTTTGTTGGTAGACTATGATTCGGGTCAGAGTCCTGTTTTTCCAATAAGTGTATTGTATCTTTTTTTACCATTTTTTATAAATCCTCAAAAGGAATATTCTACAATGCTATATATCAGTAATAATATCAATATCTTTCTCCTTGTCTATCCTGAGTTTTACCTAATTTTAACATTGGGTAAATGTCTTCTTCAATTGCCAAAGGGGGGAATTTATTTGCTTCTTAGCCATTTAGGCTGTGAGTTTCTGCTGAATAACAATAGAAATGCCTCTATCATAGGAGTCTGCATATTTAAAATATGCGTATTTTCCCTAGTGTCGTGACTACTTTAATTAAATACTTGCGGATTATCTGAGTAGGTAGTAATTGTGGAACAGAAATGCTCCTGCATACGAGTCAAAGATATTGGCGAACAAGGCCTTTTAGCTAGATTACAGTCCTTCTGTCCTCCAGATATAGTTGGGGACGACGGGGCAGTGCTGATAACTGTACCTGGTACATCCCTAGTTGTAAGTACGGATGTACTGGTTGATGGCGTGCATTTTAGCAATGTGACTACTGGTCCCGAAGATGCTGGTTGGCGAGCCGCTGCTGCCAATTTATCGGATTTAGCGGCAATGGGGGCTTTCCCCCTGGGAATTACTATCGGCTTAGGACTACCAGGAGATGTAAAGGTGAGTTGGGTAGAACGACTGTACCAGGGCATGATAGAGTGCTTGCAAAATTATAATACACCTATTGTCGGTGGCGATATTGTGCGATCGCCTGTAATCAGTCTAGCAGTTACCGCCTTTGGTCAGGTTCTCCCCAACTCAATCATCCGCCGTTCAGCTGCTCGTGTGGGAGATGCAATCATTGTCACAGGGGTGCACGGTGCTTCCCGTGGGGGTTTAGAATTACTGCTACGTCCGGAGTTAGGGGAAAACCTGTCAACTAGCGAAAGGGTAGCTTTAATCAGATCCCACCAGCGTCCCCAACCTCGACTGGACGTACTACCAAAACTCCAGTACCCTGGTGTGGCTGGGATGGATAGTAGTGATGGGTTAGCAGATGCTGTAGTACAAATCTGTGGGGCTAGTGGTGTTGGTGCTGTCTTGGAATGGCGGCAAATTCCCATACCAACTGCTTTTGCCCACTGGTTAACCGCAGCACAAGCACGGGAGTATGCCTTATACGGTGGCGAAGATTTTGAGTTAGTGCTGTGTTTACCACAGGATTTAGCAGCTGCTCAAGTGCCACAATTGGGTGATGGTGCAGCTATTATTGGTAGGGTTGTACCAGGATCAACAGTAATTTTGCATGACAGGGAGGGAGAATTTCCTGACCAAGTTGTGACTCTTAATCAGGGATTTCAGCATTTTGTTTAGGTGAACTACCTACACTGCCCTTCGGGACAGTGTAGGCTTCTGGCGAGTTTTAACACTACCAAAACTTCCTTTGAGGTACTATTAGTAGTGGATGAAATCACTACAGGATTCCCTCTACGGCGT
>Ga0116227_10010715_pt1 | contig 15819 bp, 10 predicted proteins | sample S1TSphgellanicum_FD_89693 | JGI IMG/M metagenome (GOLD analysis project Ga0116227, IMG submission 89693) | Host-associated microbial communities from peat moss isolated from Minnesota, USA - S1T2_Fb - Sphagnum magellanicum MG | ecosystem: Host-associated > Plants > Peat moss > Unclassified... | reverse complement strand
TTTTTTTTTTTTTTTTTTAATTCTTTAAAAAAAAAATCTTCCTTTTACCAAGGTTTTTTTTTTTTTTTTTCAATTTTGTGCTGTAGCCAAGGTGGTGTTCAGCCATAAGCTGATGATTAAGCCACATTTGGCTATTAACAAAATATGTTAACAAAGTATGGATTTTTCTCCTTGCTAATGTGCCATACTTGTACACATATTATACATGCCTTGATATGCCATGCTTTTCACCCATATAAGGGTAAATGGTAAATTATTCAGTACACTTACCCTTACCTTGTGGATGGGTTAAGTATTGGTCATTTACCTTTTTACTACTACCCAAATTGATAAGTTGCAAAACATATATTCAATTATCATTACTTGGATTGGAAACTGGTTGTTGAAATGATTTTTTTGGTGGCGAGTTTTTGCCATTTTGCAAAAACTATTTTGGAAAAAGAATATCATTTCGCAAGTTCCTTGTCTTATTGAAAAAAAGTTGCCAAATTTGGCAATAATATTCAGAATTTAGCCAAATTGAAGAGAAATACACTGCATTGATGGCGGTGACATTTTTTTCAACTTTCTGATGTTGCGTCATAGACTAAGATCCCAAGCAGTGTTTTTTTTGGGCAAAAATTTCACAACATGGTGATCTGTAGGGAAATTTTTAGCCATTTTTGGAAATATAAATAATTAGATTAGCCACATCTAGAGCTAGGCATTTCTTAGGTCGTCACTTATAGCAGCACTTTTGCAAAAATATTACAGCCCACCGAGGACAGTTGCCATTTAATGCTAGGGATCCTCCTCAGTGGAGCTACTTGAGGAATTTGACAAAAACCCTGATCCCAAGAGGGATTTAGCATTAATTGGCGACAGCTTTTTATAACTTATGCAAACATAAAAAAGTAGGTTAAAAAATGATACCAATCTAAAATCAGAGTCCAAACGTGGTGAAATGTTTTCAAAATAATCTTTTGTTTTCAAAATTCGGCGATTTTTCACCAAAACTGGAAATATTCTGACAGAATGTTCCCATTTTATTTTAATTTTTCGCATTTTGGAAATATTTGGAATATAAAAAAAAGACGCTGGTTGATGAGTGATTATTTGATATTGTTAATGACCTCCAGATCCAGACTTATGGAAATTTGCAGAAGAATCAAAGAACCAACAGCTTTCATGAAAGAATTGCCAAAGAACCAATAGTTTATAAAAGGTTATTTGATGTTTATTTATTAAAACTGGTTTTTGGATCTTTTGAGAACCATGTTTATGTAGACAAGAACTAATGTTTTGACTTTTTAGAACAACGGTTATGAAATTAAAGAATTGGAATCCAAACCCAATGGGTTCATCTGGTGCTATTTTTAATACCCACCAAACATTGCTCTTATTGTAGTTCAAAACCAACTCAAAAAGAACTTCCAGTTTTTGCGTTGTTGTAGACAGACTCGGCAACAAAACTTTACCATTCTCGCAACACAAAGAACTTGAAAATTAAAGTTATATGTAAAGCAGGTAGGATGTAGGAAGAGGACCCTGGGTTTGGGTGAAACTGACAACATAAGAGAAAAGTCATGATGAGATCACATGAAAGGAGAATAATGCAGGATCAAACACAATTTTATTCCTCAACCCAAGATGAAACTAGTTTTGTTCAATATCTTGTGTTTTGTATTGTGCAAAGACTTCTCCCCTGTGTGGAAGGTGTGTGGGTTTTTCTTTCTTTGCGATTTGGGTAAACTTTTATGAAAGTTTTGACATGTGCTCTTTTGTCATAAGAAGAATGTTGGGTTCCTTGTGTTATATATGACTTAGACGACAACTTAGTAAAGAAGCTAAGGGAGGTAGAAAAGTTAAAAGCTTTGGAATGTAGTGGTTTAGGTTAGAAACCATTGTAAAAGAGTGTGGAGAGGAACAACAAAAGCATTCTTGGCCTTCAAACTTGGCCCTCTCTAATTTTGTGGTGATTGAACACATTTTGTTGCATTTGCTATTAACCAATCCCTCTTTACTTTGGTGCCTTAATCAAATAAACAAGGAATGGTTTATTGTTGTCGGAAAACAAAAACATGGAATGCATTTGAAATCATCAAACCAACAATCTCAATTACAATGAAATGATATCTTGGAAAGGGTTCCATAAATCCTCTTTTCAAAACCATCTAGAATTTGAAATGCAATGTTTCGATAGATTTTTTGACCATGTTTGATGATCAATTTTTCTTAACTAATGGATATAAGGTTTTAGAAAGTGGATAATAAAAGGTTTACATATTTTAAGGTTTTGATAATTTTGGGGCACAAAAAATTCCCAACATTTGTAGTTGGAACAAGGATGCATTTTTTGTTTTTGGATTTTTAAAAGTGTAGGTGTACCTTACTTAGTGCTTTAAAATGCAAATTTGATTTCATTACTATTAATAAAAAGGACCATTAGATTCAAATTACATGCATATTTTTTCTTGATTCAATTTTATAACCATTGATTTTGATGCTTATGGTGATCACTTCTATCTTGTTGTCATTAAATTGATTTTTGATGATCATCTTCATGTTGATATAGTAGTTTTTGTTCATCCCATCCAAACTTTAATACTTCAAGGAAATTGAAATCATAAATGCCCATTGTGTTGATTAAATTTAATTCAAGGATGTTGTTTTTGTTGATAAATTTTGATGATTATTTTCATGTTAATGTAGTAGTTTCTATTCATTGTAAACTATAGTATTTAGCAACCTATTACTATCAATGAAAAGACTATCGAGTAGGAAAGAAATAATTAGAAAAATGGAAAGACATGAGAGTGAAAATTGTTTTCTATCTACCTACCATCCTACAGTAGTTATTGTCCTATAGTAATTATTGTCATGTTATACCTATCATCATCTACAAACTTGAAAGAAAAGCCAAAATGCCTACTAACCTTTTGTAATTGTTGTTTTATCATTTGCAATACCCACATATTTCTTGTAACTCATGCCTACCATCTAGAACATCAATCTATGTTCTATAGCACTTAAATCCAATGGTTATTTTCATGTTACTTCTCTTTACTAGTAGCTACCCTTTTGCAATAACCTTATCTTCATATTTTAGTAACAAGTACAAAGAGTAATTGCATTGCAAAAGAAAAGAAGATGCAAATTTAAAAATTAATATTTTACATCAATTGACTACTTTCCTTACCTTCCTAGAAACCAATACAAATAAGAAAAAATAATGCACTTGATTCCACACAACCTTCAACCATTTTTCATTACACAACACCAAGTACAACATGGTTCTCCTACCAACTCTCCCAACCTTTCCATATTTCCTCTTGCCATGTTACCTTGAAAATGAACCCCCTTTTTCCTCTTCAAAAGATAAATAAAAAACTAAAGAAGGTTGCCCACTTTACATATGAGTTTTTTTTAATCTTCTTCTTATTTTAATCTTTTCCACACATCCCATTAGTTGATTGGATAACAAATATTAATCTTTATCCTCAAGGACTAACCACTCCATTAATTTCATCCCCTAGGTAAATAGAAGATGGTAAGTACATTTACCATTAATAATTAATTAGTTACTAAGATGCCCATGGGATTAATTAACATAGGAATTTCTATCTTAACATTCATCCCATCCATACCCTAATTAATACTTCAATTTAATTGTGATCACAAATGTGGATTTTGCTGATTAAATTTGGTCCAAGGCACATGCTATTTCTTTTGATTAATTTTGATGATTATTTAAATGTTAGTTTAGTCATTTTTGTTCATACCATCTAAACCTTTATACTTCAACACCTTGACCAAGATCAGTAATGCAAATTCTATTGATTTAATTTGATCGAAGATTGTTGTTACTTTTCTTAATCATATTTGATGATTATCTTCATGTTGGTATGGAAATTTTTGTTCATTTCATCCAAACCTCAATACTTGAACACCTTAACCCACATTGCAAAAACATATTCTTCCTTTATCCAGTCTTATCTAAACATGCTATTGTTTAGATGTTGATCATTTTATATGATCAATTTCATGTTGATTAGTAGATTCTACTCATCCCATTTAAACCTTAATACCTCAACACTTTAATTTAAATCACTTTTGTGGATTTTATTAATCAAATGTAATCCGAGCCTATTGTTGTTTTTGTTGTTCATTTTGATGGTTGTTTTGATGTTGATTTGGTAGATTCAATTCATCCCATCTAAACCTTAATATTTCAACATCTTAACCTATATCACCATTGTGAATTCTACTAATCAAATTTGATCTAAAGCTGGTGTTTTAAAAATTAGTTTGGATGATTATCTTCATACTAATTTAATAATTTTTATTCATATCATCTAAACTAGTCATACACTTACACCTACATCTAGTCCTCCTTTTATGTATGCATATTTAAAAGTTCCATCACATGGGCTAAATGTAGCATTAGGCCTATCATGTACATCCATTTTGATAAAGAAAGTTAAGATGATGGTAAAGTAATCGCAAAACTAATCACAAAACATCAAGTGGATAACATGCACTAAGGAAATGGACTCAAAACAATTATGCTTAATTTTAATGTAGGTATAATTATAAATTAGTGTTAACAAGGCAATAAGTTAAAATCAATCATTTGAAAATAACTAAAGGATTTAAGAATTATGGGTGAGGAGGAGTTTAAAGCAAAGGTTAAGGAAATTTTAGACTTGTAAGGTCCTCTATCTTCTATCCCACCCATGGTTAATAGGGTTAGGGATTTGCTCACCTATGTGTTCAAATATGAAGTTTGTTTGATGATTATGTGGAAAGTTTGTTAAGATAGCTAAAGCTTTGAACAAGTGTGTGTGTTTTAGTTTTGTGGAATCAAAACTTTTCATATATTATTTCCATTTCCTTTTCAAACCACCTATCCCCCACTGTAGTTGCATTCCATATTTAACATGCATTATGTTGTAAGCCCTAATTAAACCATGGTCAACAATAGGAGCCACTTCACACTTCCCAATCCTTTCCATGATGAACATCTCCTCACCTAAATAACCAAGATCCCCTAACAAATATCGAAATACTCATGCACAAAAAATTAATGCCAATTTTAATGTAGCTTAGATTGGCACAATAAGACGACATCATGGTAAGATCTTGGATATCCAAAATATAGGTAAATGAACAAATTTTGATGATCAACCATAATGTTATTCATTGAGTAAATCTTCTTATGCCCATTGAACTAGGTTTTGTGTGCAACATTGTTCTAAGTTTTGTGGATCTTGATGAATGTGCCATCAATAAACCCAATGCAACTTTAGAACAAAAATATGGTGGTGCCCAACACACGTTTTTATGTAAAGTGAACCATCATATTTCATCCCTAATTACATCATTAATGCAAGATGTAATGAAAATGGTATCATCACAAATGGCATTATTTGACCAATTCCATTAAAAAATTTATCATTTTTCATGTTTTAAACAAAAAACCTTATTCCAAACCTTAGTCCAAAATCTAAAATTGAACCCTAACAAAACCTTAAAATTAAAACCTAAAATTAAACCCTAACCAAAACCTTAAAATTGAAACCTTAATTCAAATTTTAATCCAAAGTCTAAAATTAAAACTTTAAAATTAAGATTATAATCCAAACCTTATCTTTAAAATTAAAACTGTAATTCAAACTTTAATCCAAAGTTTAAAACTAAAACCTAGACCTAAACCCTAAAACTAAAACCTCAATTTAAATTGTAAGCCAAAATTTAAAACCCAAACCTTAAAGTTAAAACCCCAATACAAAATCTAAACTTAAATTGTAACCCAAACCTTGAAACTAAAACCCTAATCCAAACTTAATCCAAAGTTCAAAACTAAAACCCTAACCCAAACCCTTAGTCCTTATTTTAAAACCCTATAAACCCCAAATTGTAACCCAAACCTTAAAATTAAAACCCTAAAATTAAAACCTTAATCCAAACCTTACAATGAAATGAGTAATCCAAAACCCCAAACCTAAATATTTAATATCAAAATTCTAATTTGAAGGTAGATTGTATTGCCCACTTGTAGGTCATGCATGGTTAATAATGGTTGGCACCAGTAATGCCACCAACTTGTTGAACTCCACCAATGTGAAATTGGTAAACATTTCAAACAACCTTGGTGTTGCTTGCATAATAGTGAACACATTTCAAACTCCCACACTTGGGTTCATTGATTGATTTGCACCTTTCTTCACCTCATCAACATTGAACATGTCACATGAGTTGGCCACAACAATTGCACGTCCAAAAACACATTGCCTTTGCCTTCACATGTTCATAAACAATTGTTCCAAGATCTATCATCGCTTGAGAAAGCAGAGTTAAAACCATCTCCCATAGATTCAAACCTTGACTTCAAAAAAACAACCTCCAACATAGCCCCCTAAGAAACCCAAAAATAATACCCTAGGTGTACCCTTAGTAACTTCCTATGTAACCTCATAAATCAACCAAAAGAGGTTCCTAGGTAGTCTCCTAAATAGTTTAGGGGTAGCCAAAAAAAAAAAACCACTATGTAACCTCTAGATAGCCCCTTAACTAACCCCACAAGTATTTTCTAGGTCTCCCTTGACTTAAGCAATACCTAGGTAGGAACCTAAATAATTCCTTAAGTAGCCTTTTAAATAGCCCCCTAGCTAACCCCACAATTGTTCTCTAAGTCTCCCTTAACTTAAGCAATCCCGAGGATGGACCTTAAATAGTCCCTTAAGTGACCCAAAATAACCCCAAATAACCCTCAAAATAATTCACTAGGTAACCCCTAAAATAATCCTCTATATAACTCTACAAGTAATCTCTAAGTATAGTCTAACTTAGGAAGACCTTGGGTAACCCTTAAATGGCTCATGGGTAGATAAGAAGGTGGCCTATGAGTATTCTTAGATAAGTAGGTAGCCCATAGGTAAGAATTTGGGTAAGGTAGGTAAGTAGGTAGCCCATAGATAACTAGGTACGTGGGCCTTACCTATTTCACCCCCCTGGTCCCTGGTCTATGGCCATGAAAGTAAACTGGCCCGTGGTTAGAAAAGTGACCATGGTGGTTAGAGTTTGCAAAGTTATCCTGTGTTTTCAGGGCTGGTCCAGTCTTTTAGTGACTTTATGGATGAGAGGGACAGTCATGAGGAGGCTGAAACCCAGTATTACTTTAAGGATAACTTTATTACCATGATCAAAACATTTATAAGTTTATTTTGTTTTTGGAGGTCAGTTCTACAAATGGTTGTGGTGCAATTAATAAGGATGTCTGGCAACCAAAGACTACTATTGTCAACTCAAAGTGTGGAATTATCATTTGAGCATCTTTCATGACTTCAAAAATCTCAATAGAAACTCTTTCACATGGATATATCAACCTCTTTGTTTTCCACTCCTGATCCATCTGTTGTCTCCTTAATTGGTGTTCAATATTTTATCGTTGCATATGCTTGGTTTGGTAGAAGTCAAGTGATCGATCTCAAGGCATTTAGTGATCCACCTTTTGTGTAGGAATGCATTTTGTACTATGGAATGGTCAAGGCCCTGCCCATTATTTTGGGTAAGGCACCAGGTGAGCTCATTTGGTTGAGCTTGGTCATGCTCTCAACATTGCAGGCAAGGGTGAGAGCACTCCATGACATAAAGGTCTGGGGTGGCAGATTCAACAATTCTATTAGAAGTTGGTGTTCAACAAAGATTTTGGTCACTTATTACACATATATGATCATCATGGGAAGATTATGCCATATAATACGGTCAAGAAAATGACATAATTATTTGCCACCAGGCAGACCTTAATGTCCAAATGTTAAGGTTTTGGACCCCATGATAATCAGGGTTTATATTTTAAATTTTGTGATGTAGCCAAACTCGCAATCATCCACAAGATAGAAGATTTAGCCAAACTTGGCTATAGACCAGGCATGAAGTAAAAACTTTTAAGAATCCTTCACATAAATTTTTGGCTACATGGTAGAAGCCAATGGGGAAATCTGGCGGTTTTTTTCCACCCAAAAAAAAGGTTGAAATCTGACTACTAGAAAAGAAAAACAGACATATTTTCAGCCATTTTGAAAAAAAAAAGCCAGAAAAATTGAAGTGAAATAAAACACGCTGACATCGAGAGAAATACACAATCTAAGAATATGGGGTCGCCGAGGCGCAACTGAGGTTTGACCCTGGACTCACACCAACTGCGAACAGAAGTTCTCGTAATACGTGATGCGGTTGTTAGCTGCGGCACTAGACATGCCGCACTCCAACCCGCCGTTGATGATGTTGATAGTTTCGCCAAACCCTGGTTCTCTTCCATCTGCAATGTCCTCGCTGCTAGGAGTCCAATTCCCTACCATCACGTTGTGACAGGAAGGTTTCGGCGAGGCAGGTGTTGTCCAAAACCACAGAGCTGTCTCGAATGATAGAACTGCATTCGTGGCAACCTCGTCAGGATCCGCAGGGATGTTGTAGCCCACCGAACCACTCGCCGCGCCGTAGTTGTAGTTCCTGTAGTAAGAACACGAATATACTCAACATCAAATCGCAGAACTAGATCCACAAGGAGCTCTTGGATGATCCCTTGTGGGGAAATTGTCTAACTTTATCTCCAAGAATAGACTATTAACGCAAGTAACAGGGAATTGTACAACACATTTTGCAACATTCCTTCCCAGGGAAGAGTCAGCCTCACAAGGAAAGGTTCAATTATGCCATCTAGAAGGGTACTGTGAACCGATGTCAAAGTGGAAGTTGGAATTTTTTTCCCTGGTTGGAAAGCACCTAATGAGGGAAACAAAATTTCGCTTTGACATTGGTTCTGAGAGGGATTTGTAACAGGGATTACTGAGAACTTTTCCACATTGCACACAAGGAGTTGTACGAAAACTCCTTGTGTACATCCTTGAAGAATGCAAGTTCTAGGGCAAGCAATCGAGCAAGACGAGAGCTGCACCTCCGCTAGGTGTTCAAGAATTGTGGTCATTCTTTCAAGCTCTCGATCGGCTAAAGTCGACAGTTTTCAAGCTTCACTCTGATTCTAGCAAAGAGTCGAGGACCTCAAAGATTCTATCAATTCTGCTTTTTACTCCGTCGAGTCTAGCTGAGCTTACAAGAGGTGATGACAAGGAGCTTCTTACCATGTGAGTTGAAGGGGTCCACGCCCATAGTACTCTTGTCCCGTTGCACACGGATATTGCGTATAATTCGTGTCGCAATACGTACTCTCGTCGGTTTCGTTGATGTAAAACAGACCTGCAACATGCATTAAAGTTCTCCGATCATCATCACAGATCAAAACAAAAAAGAATTCAGTCAGCATCAGCTCGGGATACAGAAGTAATGCATCTAGGAATTCGTGCTAGCTATCGATTGCTGTAATTCTGGAAAGTCCATAGCCGCCGCCGCAGATCATGTATGTACACAATTACAAATCTGCAGCTGGAAATTACAAACACCTGGAGACCTGCGGTAGTACTTTGTTGAAGTACAACATACCCATTCTCTTGCGTTACGTGAGCACAAAACGCAGCAACTTCTTGTGCCGTTTGAGTTGAGTTTCCCGTGGTTCCAAAAGAAGGGTAACTATTGGCAGCAGAGATAAACGCAGCATAGGTGTAGAAGGAATTCCGATTGGGAAAGAAGATATCGAACAAGGAGTTGGTGAGGATGTTACCCACTCCTCCAGAACCCGAGGGAGGAGGAGGAGGAGTGGGACTTCCTCCACACTGGCTTTGGCAACCAGTGCCACAATAAGAGCTGCCAGTCCCACAGTAGCCAAACTGACTACAACAAAGAGCGTTGGCACACACAGCTCCCGCTGCTTGACTCCCACATTCGGCCTGACTCACAGAAACTTGGACCATACTTGCCACAGTACCAACCAAAACTATGAAAAGGTCCAGTGCTGCTGCAGCTCTAAAGCCCTTCATCTTTGACAGCTCTTTTTCTAAACTCCCAAAACAAAACAAAAATAAACAAACAAACAATATTACCCAGAGTCCCAAGAGTGGAAAGATGATCTCTCAAAGCAATTTTCTCCTTGAAAGCTTTGGTTATCAAATTCAACCATTTGAATTCCCCCAAATGACAAAATTATCCCAATACAATTCTCTTGCAACAAAAATTAACTCTAGGTATTTTGCAAATTTCTTGCCACAAATTTATTAGCTCTTATATAGGCTCAAATCTCAATTGCAACAAGAACTCTAGCTTTGCTGGCACTGTATCTAGAGACAGACATGTATCTACGACAAAGAGATCATGAACTTTAGATTAGTGGTCCCAACAATTTAGCCAGGACCCAGATGTCTTCATTCTTTAGTCTTGTGTCTTCTTCTTTCTCTGTTTTCCTTTTTCTTTTGGGTAAGTACACCTCTTTTGGAGCAATAGTTTTAGGGTTTGAAGGGGATTAAGGGGGTTTTCGAGATTGAGGGTCTTGGTTTTAGACCAGATATATTAGGATGAGGATAGGCATTGTAGACCCTGTAGATTGGATGTCTTCAAAGCGTCGTCAAACATCCCAGTTGTCCCAGTAGGTGCTTGATGGAGAGCCAGTTGTCAACTTTTTTCCTTTGCTCAGATGTGTTCCAACTTCTATCCATCCACCCATCATTCCCATCCCTCCTAATTTACCTCAGCCAATCCCCTCACCCTCTTTGGGTCCATCAGCCTTCTTTCCATTTCGTTCGTCACACCCACTAGGAACTTCTCCCATATCCATCATGTGTTTTTCTCTTCCGCGACCTTGTGTTCCATGTTCCTCTTATAGTCATCTATTTAGTGTAGGGGGGTTTAGCATGGCACTAGCTTTCATGCACCACTCATAGGTAGTCATCTATCTCGCAAGCGGAATGTTCTCCCCAATTTCGTCATGTTTTCTTCCCTCTTTAGCATGGACATGGATTACATCCATAACCATCATTGATGCTTTCCATTTAGGTTTACCACATCCTTATTCTTACCATCATATCCCATGTGCATTTCGAGTTGACATCTAGTGAGCGTTGCATATCCTTTTATTTCGATTCGCATTCAATCCTTCTAATGTTACAACATGGTTTTTTTTTGGTTATTATCTTTTTAGTGCTTGTCTTTTCCTCCACATGGTGGTGAGAAAGGCCACCAAGAGACTCATGTTCATTTACATCAATACCTGGGTGGCAATAGGGAAACATTACAAGAGGAGTACACGATTAAAACACTCACTTTAGCTTCTTGTAGACGTTTGGAGTCAACTTCAAATCCTACCCTACCTCCATCAACACAATTATGCCTCGCACATGCGCTTGTTCATGTAGGGGAGTACATTTGAGCAATATGCACATTAGCTCCAAGCACACCTACAGCCCCATCTAATGAAATCATGAGAGTCCTTGACCTTCTCCACCCACCTGCTAAGGTTGATTTCCCCCCTTTTGTTCATGACTTCCATCTTGAAATAGAGGTTACTTTAAATTGGGAAATATTTGTCTTTGCCTTAACTCATTCACCACATCTTTCTTCCAGTGGCCCTTTGAATATGGTGTATGAGCTTTTACGAGAATATTTTGTCCCAAAGATTCTATGAGTGGTTCTTCAAGGTATGTGGGCACATTATTCGAGGTCATGTTCCACTTCTAGTATCACATTTATTTTATATATCTTAACAGTTAATATTGGAAATAAAGTTTGGAGGCATATGTTTCATCGCGATTAGTGAAGTGACCTTTCGGTTAGTTGCCCACATTCTAGTTATTCAATTTAGGAATACTTTCATGGAACATTTTAATCCTCTTTAGTTTAGTGTGGTAACTTGTGGCGAGTGTGAGATAACAGATCACAACATTCAAATGATGTTAGATTTGCACCCAAATTAGGTGGTGCTATAGATGGATGTTTATAACACCTTCAATTTGGTGTCGCGATTGGCCATTTTTCAAAAGTTATAGTCTTCGTTTGGTTCTTTGGATAAATTTTTCCCTTTTGTTCAACAATTCTATGCACGCCCATCCCCACAATATTTTTCACAAGCTTCCCAACATGGGGATCTCCTAGTTATTTTGTTGGAATTAAATACACGATAGGGGGACCCATTGGGACAAGTGTTGTTTACTCTAATTCACATTTGCGCTTTTCACATTATAGCAATAGCCCACCCTACTTGTGTTTACCCTTATTTGGTGGATGATACACATATAGTAGGTCCCACATCAAATGTAGTTTGTTGCGTTTTTATGAATGCAAGAGGAGTTATCAGCATTAAGTCTTTCAATGCAGCCAACAAAGTGTGTAATTTAATTTCTTCAAAGGTTAGACCATTCTATATCACTTCCTCTTGGTTTTTTTACTCTCAACTCAAGTTTTCGTATTTTGGGTGCACTAGTGGGATCCACATCATTTGTTGAATTGTTTGTGGCTAAAACTTTCCACGAGGATCTCAGGATGATATTTAGTCTCCCTATGTTTGTAAATTTTCAAGTGATTTTTGTAATGTTTTCATTGTGCTATGCCTAATGCCTAGGTTACTTGCTTCATATAGTGTTTCCATCTCTAGGTATTTTGCAAAATTATGTTGACTTCGATATTCATACCATAGGTATGTTGGAGAAGTTAGTTGGTGCTGGATTTTTTAATGGTTCTATTAGTCACCTAGCTCATTGTTAGGCCATTTTTCCTATTTTTTCGAACGAACTTAGTTTCATTTTTATGGTTTGGACTACAACCCCTACATTCTTGGGGTGTTGGGCATTAATTGTTCCTACAATTGCCACTAGTTTCTAGAAAGGTGATCGCCCTATTCTTCTCAATGCAGTAGCACATGTTGACATTGACTAGATGGCAATAAAATACTAAAAATGATGAACGATACTAGGTTACGGAAACTGTTGTCATTTCGTCATTTTATTCTTTTGCTTCCAAGGAGGATGCACTTACCCATTCTAAATGGCATTACGAAATGTCTAAACCATGTTACCCCAAGGGGTCCACTCCCATCTCTCACCCTTGAAAACCTAGTGGTTTAGTTTTACCCCCAATTATAGGATTCTTTGCAGATCACTTACACGAATAGGAGTTTATTTCCCTTTTGATAAACACTCTTTCGAATATTGTGTGAACATGTTTCCACTCATGTGCGGGTCCAAGGGCAAGCACTTGGTTATTATCTTGTCCTACCACACCAACATTTTGTTTATCATTAGCCCACTTTCTTACAACATTACATGCATGTATTGGCTTGTCACATCCTACAATTATGCACCTTTCACGGTGTTAGTGTGGTCATACCATTAATGATCTAGGTACTCATTTGCTTCAGTGCCCCTATGGGAATGAACGCAAAGCAACCCACAACACACTTTGGGATATTGTTATAATTATTAATTTGGAAATCAAAACACATGTTTAAAAAGAGGTCTCTCACCTTTTCCATTGCCACACCCAAGGACGAATGGATATTTTTATAATGCCTAAGCCTAAATATGTAATTGCTAAAAAAAGAAACAATTTTTTTTTACTAGGAACATATGCAAGATTTATCACTACAGTAAATACAACTTCCGTACTTTGATGGACATTGTCATTGTCAACCTAACTCGCATAGATATGGTGCAACAAGTTTCAATAACAATAACATATGCAACAACAATGGTTGTTTAAGAAAAGACACAATCTTACACCGGATGAGCATCAAGCGATGACTTCATTCACCTTGTTATTGAAATGTATGGGTGTTTTCATTCTTGTTTTGATTCATTCTTAATTGCTTGTGCACAGACCACTATTGCACACCATTAGTAGTTTTCTTTAATCCCCTTGATGTTCATTTCCCACTATTGATAGGGTGTGTCCATAGCCCTGTAACATGCACAAGCCATAGTGATTTTTTAATGAGTTGTTGCTCTTAGTCAAGGATCCTCATCTCTTCTACACATCATAGCTAGTGCACTTCCATCACTAACTAATTTGTGGCAAACGATAACTTTTTTGTCTTAGATCTTCTTTGTTTTCATTGATCATCATTTCGCAGCCTTGGGTCATATTTGCAAAAGGTTTTCTTTTCCTTATTTTTCATTGATTGTTGGCTTTCATTTTCTTTTCTTTTCTTTGGGTTTTGTCTACTCGTGCTTTCATTTGCCTTGTATTTTTTATGGATGGGTTCCCATCCTTGATTTTTCTATACAGGGTTTTTTTTCCTTCATAAGAAACTTGACACTTTTAAAATCACAATAACTTACTTAGGGTTTGAAAATGCAAAAAAAAAATAATTGGTTCTATTTCGAAATAGGTAAGGCCCTAGGTCTAGGGCATCACCAAAAAATGGACCCCTTGCAAGATAGGGTTTTTCTGCTAGTTTTTTTATTGTTTGGAAAATTTTCTCAAAACTTTTCGCCATTAAATCTAAATCATTTGTGGGATAATTACCACTCATGCTAAATCTCTTCTTGTATGATCTTTTTATAATACCTATTGGAAAGATGTGAACTCTTAACACAACCCAGAACTTTACCCCAAAAAAACTCAATATAATTTTGTGTTGAAGAACACAAGTTAAATAATTAAATCATGGTTGTGCCCACAATTTTTTAATTTATTTTAAAGGAGTCATATTGATTGGCTCATCAACAATTTCTTTTGGAACATTGGGCATGCCCCAATATAAGCACCTCTTTGGACCTCCAAGTGCAAAATAAAGCAAATGTTCTCCTCCTAGAGTTTACCTTTGTGGTTCATATACATGAGAGTTGAACATTGGGCAAACCATATGGGATAAAACCGAGGTGCTATTGTGCATATGTGCTATTGCCAACATATGCACGAACATATTTGGGAACAAGGAGGAAAAAAAAACACTTGTCCACATGTGATGGAAATCCAAGTATTGCAGATGAGGTCATGGGTTGTCTTTTGTAGTACTAGTTGTGCAAAGCGTGTTTTTGTCTGTGCCCTTTCACCTACTAAGACTCACAGAATCTGCTGGAATCATGGTGTACATACCTCATCACTGTGATCTCAATTTGGCACAACTGCGGGAGTCCACTTAGACTATGGCGCAACTTCAAGTAAGATTTTGTTAGAATTTTTGTCCTTTGGCTTAACGTCAATGTCTTTTCACTTCCAATCAGTGTTTTTTCTTTTGGCAAGAAATAAAAGGAAGGTGCTAAAAAAGGTGCAAAAGGTTTGTTTGGGAAAAAATGGGCCCAAGTCGCCATACCATGAGGCAAAAAATCTAAGGTCGTTCACATTAGAGCATCTTCTGACACGATGCCATTTTTTGGATGAATCCTTTGCCATTGTGGTGTGAAAGAAATTCCCTTTGCCAAAATGTTGTTGGATCACTCGGGTTTTCTAAAGGAGCCGCCATACGAAATCAATGCTTTTCAGTGGCTTGACACAATCGGCAACAAGTTGAATACTATTGCTCATTGGCCACCCACCATCATTGGTCCATGTGTCCATTTTACTAATCAACTAAGGAAAGTATATTGCAAATTATAATCTTTAGTGGTGGAGGAGGGGGAATCAGATATGTTAAAACGGGATGTTATATTTAGTGATAGCGAGTTGTTTCTCATGGACATGCTCTTATGAGGAAAATAATAATAATCTAAAGTGACCAAATTTAAATGCTAAAATCATGGAGATAACCAATACAAAATGAATTCTACTTTCCTATCTAATATTTAGCCAGATTTGGTTCATTAATGTCATGGATGATTGCCAGTCCACATACTTGACAAAATTGAAACCACAAAAAAAAAAAAAAAAAAAAAAAAAAAAAAATTTTTTTTTTTTAAAACAATAAAAATAATTTTTTTTTTTTTTTTTTTTTTTTTTATTTTATAAAAATCAAAAAAA
>Ga0116227_10010714_pt1 | contig 15819 bp, 14 predicted proteins | sample S1TSphgellanicum_FD_89693 | JGI IMG/M metagenome (GOLD analysis project Ga0116227, IMG submission 89693) | Host-associated microbial communities from peat moss isolated from Minnesota, USA - S1T2_Fb - Sphagnum magellanicum MG | ecosystem: Host-associated > Plants > Peat moss > Unclassified... | reverse complement strand
ATGCGACGACTCGAGGAATCGCGAGCGGAAGAGACGAGAGAAACCCTAATTCTTGCAACCCTTCTCTTTCTATCTCTCTCTCGCTCCGCCTTCCTTATCGCGCTCGTTCCCGGTGATCGTCGTCCGCCGTCGATGCCTGAACCCTAGTATGCACATTGCCGTTGATTGATCTTCTACCCGGAAACCCTACAACTGGTCTCAAGTCTCAACCGTCGAAAATCGAGGTCGAATTTGAACGGCGATCTGTGCGTTCGTCCTCGAAACCCTAATTTTGTTTTTTTAACGTAGACAAAGAACAAAGATGTTTGCAATGCAAATTTCTCTGCAACTTTTATTGACTACGCCACTTACTTACCATCACGTTTGGAAACATTTGCAAGTGAGATTGTTTTTCTCCTTTGAATTTCGGTTTTATTATAGATTTCAAAAAATATGAGACTATATAAAGATGAGAAACTATTTACATGCATCTGTTTGCACAATTGTGATAGGCACTTCGATCGTTACGGTTTAGTACCTAGGTCCCTAAGAGGAAGTTAGTCAATTTGACATTCAATGTCTTCTACAAATACTAGATGTTGTGCACATTTCCTGGCGTTATTGGGCCTCTCCACCATAAAACGGTCGTATTGTGTAGGCCAATTTAACACTCTGAATTCTCTAAACCTCCTTGGATAATTCTAAGAAAAATTCTTATCATATGGTTGTCCTTGGACATTTTTAACAATTATATCATTTCCAAGTCTAACCACTTGATTTCTTTCTTAATAACTATCTTGTTTCATATTAACTACCTTCATCCTCATATTTATCTCACTTATTTTTCTTACTCATCAACATGGATAAAAAGCAGATTAACATGTATTTTTTCATGTCCAAGATATTTATATTAATTCAAGTTAAATTTGACATGGACATAAATAATGATGAATTATTGAAAACCATAACAAAAACATAGCAAAACAAAAAAAAAGTTGATTGTCACTGATAGCAGAGTAGCGTGTAGCCCAAATAGTTTCTCATCTTTATATTGTTTCCTATTATTTCATGTTTATAGGTGAGGATTGAGAAAGAATTAAGACACTAAAATTATTTGCAAAGTCAATTTTTTTTGGGGGTTGCCTATGTTGACCCAAGTTTTGAGCTATGCTTAAAATCACCTTGTATTTGGCTTGCTTTTGCCTTCTCATTTTAAGTTTTGACTTATCTTTTAAGTCACCTTACATTCAAAACTCAATAGAAAATGCCAAGTTTTTTCTAATGTAACTTTCTTTCTCTTGCAACTTTTAGCCAACAAAAGAATAAAAGGAAGAGAGTTGTTCCTCCCACTTCTCCAAATCACAACAAAATTTCAAGAAACAAATCACAACCAAAGTTTCACATTTTTTTCTTGAGACAAAGTCATGTCATTAGTTTTTGGTGTTAGCATTAGTTTTCACTTACTAGCCCTAGGTTGACCTACGCTCCCTAAGCTGACTTAAACTATCATAGTCTAAACTTTTAAAAATTTTGAGTTACCTATGTTAAATTAGACTGACCTAGAACCCATGTTAAATTTAAAATATATCTAGATTAACCAACATTAAACTTAAACTAAAATATCTAAGTTAACTTAAATTAAAAATTTTAATTAATTAGATTAATAAAAAGTAAACCTAAGCTAAATAATGTTAAATTAGAATTAGCTTATCTTAATCAAGGTTAAATGTAGGCTAGTGTTAACTAAACCTTGATTAAACCTAAACTTAAACTAAGTTTACTTTAAACCAATGCTTAGCTTAGGCTTTAAAACCTAGATTAAATCAATGTTCAAATTCATCTAAACTTAGGTTTATCAAGGCTTAACCTAGGCTAAATTTAAGTTAAATGAACAAATGTTTAACTAAGCTAAATCTAAGATAACCAAGGTTACATTTTGGCTAGACATATGTTAATTAAGACTAAATGTAGGTTAAACTTAATTAAATCAAACTAATTTTGATTAAACCTAAGTTAAACTCAGATTAAACCAATGGTCAACATAGGCTTAACAAGGTTCAATGTAAGTTAAATTTAGGCTAATCAAGGTTAAACCTAAGCCACTCAAGGTTTAACCACAATTTAATTTAGAGTAAATAAATGTTAAACTAAACTAAATCTATGTTGACAAAATCTAAACCTAAGTTAAACTTAGGTTAATCCTATGTTGACCAATTCTAAATCTAAATTAAAATTAGGCTAAACCTTAAATTTAGTTAAACTTAGGTGAAACCAAGATAAAACCTAAACTACCAAGCATTAAACCTAGGCTAAATTTAAGATAAGGAAACAAAGGTTAAATTTAAACTTAACCTAAATTAACCAAGAATAAACCTAGGTTAATCAATGTTCAAATTAAGCTACCTTCAATTAAACATAGGTTAGCCAAAACTAAATCTTAGCTAAACATAAGATAAACCTAGCCTAACCAAAGTAAAATGTAGGTTAATCAAAGTTTCATCTAGGTTAAACTTAGTTTAATCAAAACTAAACCTAAAATGACCTCTTTACATTCATGTAGGTTAACTTAAGGTATCCTAAGATTATCTAGGTTAACATAAGGTAACCTAGGGTTAGTTAGGATAACATAGGTTCATGTAAGTTCACATAGGCCTATTTAAGTTATCTTAGGCTAATTTAAGCTAACCTAGGCCTATGTTCAACTTATTTAAAGTAACCTAAGATAGCAAAAGTAACCTTATGATAGTTTAAGGTGACTTTTTGATTATAACATGTCATGTATTTGAAAATGAGTATTAGTCATGTAATGATATAATCATTTGTAATCATATAAATGGTAGCAACTAGTGTTCACATTTTATTACATGATTAAGTTTGAACATTAAAACAATTTGTCACTAGTCACAAATTGTTGTAATCATGAAAATCATGTTTTAATATACTGCATGTTACACATTTGTGGTATAATAACACATATAAAAATTAAATTGATGATGATACATCAAAAAAGAAATATGATTTTTTCACCCTTCACATGTGGTTCTATATGCAACGATGCCAAACTAGTGTGGATGTAGGAAGTTTGTTTTGTGAATGTAAGAAACATGTAGAAAGAATCCAAACCTAACTCAAGCTGTTTTCTGATGTTGCATTTGATTGTAGTTGGAGTTGTTGGCATGCACCTTGGAATTTATAGATTGCCCAACAGTGCAACTAGTAATGTTGTATTTGCCTGAATCTAATTTTTCTTCGCAAAAATTGGACATCATGTACTTTGATGTTTGTTGAATCTTTGGGGTTTCCCAAATTTTGGTGGGAATATGTTGAATGTATAATCAATCAGTCACAAGATGGGAGAAATGAATCACTTTTCACACAATTTTCTTGAACAAAGGGAAGAACATGAAGCATCTTGTGGCATATCAGTTTCGTCTCAATTTTCTTTATCAAGGCAAAGATGTGAAGCATTTTGTGGGATATTGTGTTCTGCTCAATTTTCTTGAGCAAAGGGAAGGACATTATGCAATTTGTGTCATATCATCACTTTCCACACAATTTTCTTCAGCAAGGGGAAGAAACATGACGTGTTTTGTGGCTGCTGCCAGGCAAACCAAAATGCTCCTTTAGAACTTGTTTCACATTTCATGTGGGCAGCTAAACAAGACTGGGCTGTCACAGGATGTTTGTTTGGTAGCCTAGTACCTGGTAAGAAAATGCAGATTCATTTTTACCTTGCACATTCATTAAGTATTTCACAGTTTGGATGGATGGATGCATACCCTGTGAAAATGCAAAAAGAATTTTATGTCTAGACACTAAAATTCCACATTGCAACAGCGGGCGTGCCGGGCATGTTGAACCTATATCTCCATTAAATTCCCTGAGTGTCAAGATGATGCAACCCTGTCCGTTGCATATGATGTGATTGTGTCATGTTGTGCACACCCCAGGGGAGAGAGATAATTTGGGCATCAGTCTACTTCCCTTTGACAATTTCCTTCATTGAAATTTTGCTATTGATCAACTGGCTCACATGGATGGAACATCAGAAAGAAACCATCCATTTTTGAATTAATCTGATGTTCCATTTTCAAATATTTGCCACAAAAAAAAACATTGGTTGGGATCTTAGTTGTTTGTCTCAGGTTTTACAATTTCCCTGTTGCCAAGCATTCCATGTGTTATGTTATTATTATACATGCTTTGAGTACAGGTGCAGGTCCTTGTGAAAGATATTTACATCTTCACAAGTAGTGCTTTGCAAACAACAATTCCTACTGGAATATGAAACAAATGTCCATGTTGTATAAGGATGGATGGCGATCCTCTTACTGGACTTTTGTTGCTTTGAAATACTTAAACATAACAATCCACAAATATAAAGAAAGTGCTGGGTGTTGTGTCCCAGTAGGAAATTGATTCTAATCTCCAGGAATTTGACAAACACACCTTTGCATTACAAACTCCAGAATTTGTATGACTAGTCTGTGCACCTGTGTGTTCCACAGACAAGTTGTGGCAGTGTTTTGTTCACTTCTCTGCATTGCACACAAAAGTGGTTTAGAGTTAGATTCTGGATTTTAGAAAGTGAGATGAATGGCATTGTGAAACAGATTTGCTCCTCCCAGCAGGCAGACTAAAGGAAGTTTTGGCATCTTAAACCACATAATATTAAAATTGGATCAACTCAGAACCTTCTGGCTTCCACACGATTGTCGTATTGGCAATCATGCTGGTAACAACATATGGGTCCATGTTTGATGCTGGCCGACGATCTTCGAAGTAACCTACCATGAAACAAAGTTGAATCCAATCAAACCTTCCATTCATGGTGAAATGACATTTCTGCAACATGATGACATTTGCCTCTCTACCCAATTATTCAATACAAGTGTCAAGACCTGCAAAACTAAGATTCTTTCAAGGAATTCTCACAGTTAAGTTATGCATATGTTATTGTGTAATTTTTTAGAAAAGACCACCCCCCCATCAGATCAGATACATTTCAGCTACATTCAAGGATGGTCTCACCTTTTCCTTCCTTCTCGGTATCACGACCAACACGGATGGAAGCACCACGGTTGGCAACACCCTGCACATTTATGTTCCCATTCACACCATTAGAATGCATCAAAGTTGTGTTACAACAATAACCTAGAACTCAGGGCTTAGGTTGGTAAAGCAGTGTTTTAATTACATAACAATGATTGCAATTATAGAATAGTCTTACCCAAGAAAAGGAGTTCATGTCAGCTGTTTCATGTCGTCCAGTCAAACGTCGTTCATTGCCCTCACCATATGAAGCAATGTGCTCCTTATGCCTCAACCCAAGTTTATTGATAGCCTCCTTGATAATGGCATAGCCGCCCTCCTCACGCATAGACTTTGTGCTGTTAAACCAACACACCACCAGATCTGTCAAACTCTGGTTTACAGAGTGGTGCATCTTTACAGACACATTCACACAGCATTTAGCCTTGTCCACCACATTAAACACCATATCAAGGAACAGAAGGTCAATAATGTGGAAAAACCCTTCCCAAGACCCAAACACAAGAGTAGTACCTGTAGTTTGTGTGGCAACCAGCACCATTCCAATCACCCTGTTTTCCATAACAGATAGGTGACTAAGATCAGAAAAGTATCCAATGATCACTTATTTTGATGCCGGCACAAAAAAGAAAGTTCCCAGTGCAAGGTGGTTATGAAGGTTGACAAAAGACATTCTCTTACTTCAATGGGCTTAGGGTCCAATGAAAGCACCACCCCTGCAATTTCTGTAATCCTCTGCATTCAACAACACCAAATGGGCCACAAATTTTACAATCAAATGAGGGGACATGGTTCATTGGCAAGAAAAACAGAAAGGATAAGTTACACTAAAAGGTATCCACATTCACCACATCTTGCTTTCTTTTGTTAATTGCTTTCTAGCAACACAACTTCAATAGTGTTCAGAAGCATCTTCAAATGTACCTCTAGGATGTATCGAGCTGCCCATAGCTGGTCAGCTGCTGAAATACCAAGAGCAGGTCCAACTTGGAACTCCCACTGTAAAGCAGACAAACAACCTTAGCATTTTAAGCAGCGAGTGTATTGAGGTTGGCACATCAGATGCTCTGATGAAAAATACTCAAAAATGTTTGCTTCAAAATCCTCCTTGACGCCTAAAGGTCACCAAACATAAGAGTACAAAACCAGGGTAGTCTTCTGCAACATTGCATTAGTTCCACATGATTGCAACAATGCTCCACACAAAGTGCTATATCATGTGCAAAGAGTGTTTATACCTGACCAGGCATGACTTCTCCATTGATGCCACTGATCTGAATGCCAGCATAGAGGCAAGCCTTGTAATGAGCGTTTACAATATCACGCCCCCAAGCTTTGTCAGCTCCAGTTCCACAATAGTAGGGTCCCTGTTTCCAAAGATGTGAGCAATACAAACAAAACCAGTCTTTTGTTCCTAGCTGCAAGTTCCCAACCTCAGCACACAATCTAGGTGAAGACTATCATCCAATGAACCATATCCACTCAGGAAAACAAAACCAATCTCCTTATTTAGAAAAGACAAATTTCTAAGCACAAAGTGCCCTGTAACAGCAAAGATGCTTCTGGAAATGACAAAATGAGTTTCAAATGCTGGCTGTGCCTTATTTGTGTTTGCAATACATGCAGAAGCACACAATAAACATAATATGAAGTCAGATTAGTAAGTCTGCACATATGTGTTGAATAATATACTGCAAAGCAAAAGCATAGTTGGGTGGTACTACTAGTCCAACATCACACTTTCATTTTACTGGACCTACCAAACTTTAGAAAAATATAAGAAACATTTAAACAAGGATTTTCATTAGAATTTTTGGATGAGTAAGTTTATCAGATTGTATAAACTTTGAAACTTTAATGATATCAAAAATATTTGTATTTTGTTGTTTGTGATCATTACATCTAGAATTTATTTTTGGAATGTGAAGGTGTTTTACCTGAGGTCCAGGGTACCCTCCTAATGGCCATCCAAGAGGCCATTTCACGTCCTTCTGTAGCAAGGTATACTCTTGTTCCAGCCCAAACCTATGCAAAATGAATGTATCTTGAAGAATCTCTGGAAACAAACCGGAATATCTCATAACAGAACCCACAAATTACTACTGTCTCTTGCACGAAAATGGAGATGCTTCTAACCTGCAATAGATCTAAACATCATTTGCATAGAGCAAAAATTGACCTACCAAGTTTCTTCCTCAGCAACTTCCTTCTTGGAGAAGATCTCAGCAGCTGCAGCTCTCTTGTTGGTGGGGATAGCATCGCCCTGCGGGGTATATGCATCACATATCACCTGCAATATCCAATGGCAATAATGTGATGTCTGTTCAGTTCCCTACTCACATAGAAGACAACTTCAAACTGAACGTACGAAGTAAAGGGTCGTGAGAGTTGAGAAAACATCATACCAAGATATTGTTCCCCCTTCGGAAAGGATCCTTGAAAATGGCCTGGGGACTGCATAGACAAGCCAATATTGCATCCACCTTCAGGAGATAATATCTTGCTACCATCATCCAAGAACCAAATTTTCTCCTACACAGATTCTAACAAGTGGCAAACAAACGGGGGAAAGGTTCGAAAGTTACTTACTACAGAATCACTTCGCTATCTTCCCCTGGAGCTTGACCAGTGCTTGATCCGTCATAGTTCCACTTCGGCAGCTTTAGGGGATCAGTGACAGGTCCAGGTAGAGTCTGCACGGCACACACAAGGGACGACTTAGAACCCTTCCATCTAATCCGGATCGCTCATTGACACTGTATCTATGTGCTGAGGATGGAGCGTGTATCTTCGCTGAGAAAAGGCACATTGCCTGCTAGTACTACAATAGCACACAACATCTCGCGAGACTTCCGGCCGAACGAACTAGTCTAGACATCCTGAGCAATTGATCCAAGAATCACGTCTTCAATGCACCTCGACACAACAATTATACGCCTGTTCCCATACCGTAAGCCTCGTGACCCCAGAAAACAGACAACTTTAGGAGGGAAAAATCGTGGAGCAGACATACCCTGGCTTTGCTTCGAAGATCAGTACCGGAGCCACCAATCCTGGTGCAAAATCCAAAAAACCCGGCAACGTCAGTAACAAACAACGATCAAACAGAGAACCAGATATTCTCGAGAAGCTCTTTTCAAGTCTCTCTCCCTGCGCCGAACAAAAGATCGTCACCATTTCCTTCCCAACTGTACACACGCAAATTATAAACTATGTTCCAAACTACAACAAAACACAATAATATTCCGATCTCTCCGTTCCTTTCCCCATATATTCAGCCCGAAAAATTCAGAGAATTGCAGCAACGACGCAGCAGGCGATGAATTACGCAAATTAAGGAGACGAAAACAAACAAACAAACAAACCGGGGGAAAGAAAAACACCGTACCAGATATATTCTGCGATTATCTCACGCTTGTCTTCCAGCGACAAGTTGAGCAACTCATCCAGAGACGACATGGCTACAAAAATTATACAAAACAGGAAAAACCAGACTGAAAACCAGCCCCTATTCTCCTTCCTTTGCTCGCTCGCACGCCTCTGCTCCGCTAGGCTCACAGCAACAAACAACGCACAACACAAGCAAGCGAGACAAGCAATCGAGACAAAGAGAGAGAAGCTGAGAAAACGAGGAGAGCGCCACAAGACAATACGGCGAGTCGACTGCGCTGCTCTTCTTCATAAGCAGCTTTCTTTTTATTGGCGAAATTTCGCCAAAAAGAGAAATTAAAAAATTGGACGATGAAGTGGTTTTGGAGGTTTTCAAACGTCAGAAGTGAGAAAGAAAAATAAGAATTAGAAATCGCCAGATTTATTTTCAGTGTGTAACCAAAGAATAAAAGGATGATTAAAGTTTTGTACTTCATATTTTGTCTATCGCCAGATTTGACTAAACATTCCTTGGAATGTTTGTCACTTTTTCTACATCTTGACATGAATAATAGCCACCTTGACTACAAACAACAATTCCCCAAAAAAACACTATTGTGTAGCCAAAATATAGAAGGATGATTAAATATTTTTACTTCATCTTTAGTTTATAGCCAGATATGACAAAATTCATCACTGGGATGAACCACTTTTTCTACAATATTCTCATGAATGATAGCCACTTTGACTACAAACGAAAATTCCTAAAAAAATCAGTACTGTGTAGCCAAAATATAGAAAGATTATCAAAGATTTGTATTTCATATTTGTTTATAGCCAGATTTTGACTAAATCTTACTGAGGATGATCGCCACTTTTTCTACATCTTCCTATTAATGATAATAGCCAATTTGGCTACAAACAAATATTCCTCTTAAAAACACTGTTCACAAGTAAGCCTTGATAATTTATTTCATTCCCTTTTTATACAATAAAGAGTGAATATATGTCATCAACGGCTGGATTTCCACCCTTCAGTTTGGGATGGATAGTTTTGTGGCAGTGGATTGGTGATCGAGAAGCGTGAAATCAACGGCTTTGAATGTCGTTCCAAACTGCTTGGAACATTCCTCGTCCTTCTTTTTTTAGTGAGTGGGGGTAACTTGTAAAAAGTACTTTACGTGTGAAACCTGTCCTTTCTTTTTCTTTAATTTTTTTCTTCTTTTGTTTTCTTCCCTTTCTTTTATGGGGTTGGGCTGTGACCTCTAAGGCAATTTTTCTTTTTGTCTTTTTCTTTCTCCAATTTTGTCAGGCACCTAGGTGGACTGGCGATCATCCACAAGAGGACTTAGCCAAATTTGGCTACAGGTCAGGGAGAAAAGTAGGAATTTTTTGGAACTCTGCTATATATTGGCGTTATGCAAAGAACCTCTGGTCTATATATGGCGATTTTTAAGAAAATTCCCTTCCCTCAAAATATTGCCACTTTGGGCTATTTCTTCTAATATAATCAATCCTTTGTACAACAAGTCACAGCCTCATTATTTTGTGTTGTTGCCAAGGGGTGAAAGTTTGCCCAAAAAAAAGGCTCCTTTAAGGCTAGGCTTCTCTTCTTTGGGGGGTGGGGATTCTTGTGAGTAAAGGTGAGGACTCAGGAGGGCTTTAACTTATTCATTTGAAAAAAAGTTGACCCTTGCTCTCTTGCGAGGGAGAGATTAGGAATGATCTCCTACCTAGGCTATTCATTGGGTTCCCCTCCCTCAAAATATTTGCCACTTTGGGCTATTTCTTCACTTTGGTTATTAAGAAAACACCTGATTATGAACTTAGTATTTGATAACCTTCCCATTGGTTATTAATGTTTTTTAAAATGGTAGAAAGCTTATTAGTCAAGTATTGAATTTTAAAATTTTAATAGCCTACCTAGATGATTGGAATTTCATCCAGGTGTATCAATTCTAAAACTCGAAGCATAATTATGGTATGAAACAAAAAAAATAAAAATAAAACCTATAACCTATGACCTACCCTAGGTAGGTAGTATAACTGGCAGTTCTCAAGGTGAGTATTTCATAACCAACCCATATGCATAACCAAATGTTATTTATCCAAAAATAACCGAGTAATTTGATAATTGAGGGTATTACTTTAACAATGAAATTGATAACCAATGGGTTTTTATTTTCATAACCTACCCAGCATGTTATGCAAAAAAAAGAAATAACAAGCTAACACTAACTAAGTTATTACCAATGTTGTAACTTGTGAAATTATCTGGATTCGTGAAGAACCGCCAGTTTTGGTTTTTTTTTAATTATTTCAGAATCAGAGAATTGCAAGGGTTCTTTGGGGCAAACACAAATCAGAGTCAAAGAAACCACTGGCCTCGGTTATTTCGAAAACCTTAAAGAACCGGCAGTTTTCGTGAAAAAGAACCAGGAATGAAACTGATGGTTACTAGGCCGGTTTTTTTTTTTTTTTTAAAGAAAAACATTGAGAACTGTGGTTATATCCAGAATGGGGCCATTGAGTTTTTTAAGAATCACAATTATGAATCCGAAGAATCACCATGATAACCATCAGGGTCTATTCGTGTTTTTAATAACCGCCCAACATTTGTTATTACTTATTAATGTGTGAATTGTGAGTTCATTTTTTGGGAACTTCATGATACAACTCTTACTTTAATTTGGACCCCCATTTTGAGGAAAATTACTCATTTGCTGTGTGAACTGTGAGTTCATTTCTTTGGGAACTTCATGGTACAACTCTTACTTTAATTTGGACCCCCATTTTGAGGAAAATTACTCATTTGCTGTGTGAACTGTGAGTTCATTTCTTTGGGAACTTCGTGGTACAATTCTTACTTTAATTTGGACCCCCATTTTGAGGAAAATTACTCATTTGCTGTGTGAACTGTGAGTTCATTTCTTTGGGAACTTCATGGTACATTTCCTTACTTCAATTTTGTCCTACATTTTGAGGAAAATTCAGGGGTATTACTGCACAGATTTCTGAGTGAGTTCATTGGGAACTTCATGAAACATGAGCCATTTTAACTGTTACTGGCTTGAACCTTGAACTCACCATAAAGGGCGGAGAGCCAATGTGTATGCTATGAGCTGCTCGTTTGAAGAAAAGCTTGACCTTTGTTTGAAGAATACCCCCCCCCCTTATTCACTGGAAAAAGCTTCATTTTTGTTTCAAGAAACTTCACCTTTATTCAATGAACAAGCTTCCTCTTTGATTCAAGAAAGCTCACTTGTACTTATTCATTGGAAAAAGGTTCATCTTTGTTTGACAAAATGTCACCCCTCTTGGCACCAACAAACATGAAAAATTTGTGAATGAAAGTCAGGTTGTGATTGACGGGTTTTGTCTCCATGGGCTACCAAAATTGTAGAGCAAGTTTCCACCCAGCCTCATCACATGTTCAAGCATAGATGAAAACTAAATACAAATTTTCAATAAGTTTCCACCTTGGCCCCATCACATGTTCAAGCATAGATGAAACTAAATACAAATTTCCATTTAGTTTCAACTCTGGCCTCATCACATGTTCAAGCATAGTCAAAAAGCTACCACAATTTCTTTTAAGTGTCATTTTGGCTATATGAGGTATTTTGAGGCTATAATTCCCAATTGAATGAATGGAGATATGCACCCAATTTTCATCTTTCCCTTCAATTGATAAAACTTGAGGATAACTTCATTCACTCAAAAACATGACCCCTCTATTTCTTTTGAAAAATAGTTGATTCTTAGAATGTGAGAAAAGTGATGATGATTGAAAGTGTAGACTTTTTGGACTATTGTGATACCTTTTATGATGATTGAGAGAGGGGAAGACTTTTGGTTTCTTGGTGTCCCAAATTTTCTTAACTCAATCATGAAAAGTATCATTGGTTTATTTAGATTAAAAATTATTTGATTATCTGGATGTAATCAAAGATTTTTTTAAGTTTGAAGTGTCAAGTGTGTTATGTTAATTTCTTAGTTAAGTTGTAGCTAGTTTAATATTAAGTTAGGTTAGTCTAATTAAACTTGTTTTCTATTGATTAACATGTAATTAGTTTTAGTGTGAACATGTTTAAATTATTTTGTTGATGGGGTTCAAAACTTTTGGGGGTGAATCACAAATCACTTTTGGTGATTTAAAATTTCAACATTTTGCTCTTCTTTTTTTCTACTATTGTGTGTTTATGCATTTTGTAATCTTTATGAACATTGTATTTGGGCTTGGATTTTTTGGCATTACAAATGAGTACATTTTTTTTGAATTGTCATGATATTTAGTTTTTGTGTTAGGTTGTAACTAGATTTAATTTTATAAACATTGGGTTTTGTAGTTTATGTTTTGCACTAAATCTTTTGCTTGAACATCAAATGGTGAGGTATTGTTTTCATTTTGGTTTGTGTTGATAACACTCCCTAAGGATTTGAACCCCATAGTTTGCCTTGAAAGTTATGGCTATTTGTTAATCAAACATCCATTCATAGGGGGGAATAATCAAAGATGTCAAGGTTGTTCATTAGTAAACAATAAAAGGTTGATGCAATGTTTAATACTTGGGAAAGTTAACAAATAAGCATGATGAGGTGCCATTGAAAGGTTGTATGTCGATGAACAACAAAGGATGACAATTGTTCGAAAGCTATTTGTTGACAAGCAATTGTGTAAGGGGGTCAAAACAATATGAAAAGAACCACAAGTGTTACTTTACATTAATCTTGCATGTTGTTTTTCCTCAAAATAACTTTTCATATGAATGATTTTTTTTGCAACTTGTTATGAAAAATGATTAGAATTGCTCCAATAATTCAATTTTTTTTCCTTAAATTTTTTTTAATAAATATGAATTTGTAAAAATGTACAAATTCCTTGTAAATTCTATATTTCATTTTGAAAAATGATGATAATTTTAAATCATATCAAAAAATGTTAATTTTTTAAAGTTGAATTTAATGTCATATAAATTACAACCTTTTTTAATACATCATGTACGTTTTACCCCATTTATATGTGGTAAAACAGCCTTGAAGTTTTGAAATTCTAAATGTTCAAATGTGCATACTTTGAATTTTCAAAGATTTAAAATTCCACATTTTTGAAATTGCAAATGTTTTTTTAGAGTGTCAAATAAGTTATTATCATCTCATTTTTTTACCATCAACTTATTTCTATTATATAAGTCCTTTGAAAGTCCTTTGTAAAAATGTCCTATTTTAATGACAAAAAATTTCACTTTCAAAAGTCCTTAACTAAACCAAAACTTAAAATTGGATCAAATGCATTTTTAATTTGAGTTTCTTGACATTCATGTGTGTTAAAAAGGAATAATGGGCCAAGATTATATGGTTCCAAATGAAATTTTTTTTTTTTAAATCTTTAGTTTTTCATGAATGAATTTGACATCTAATGTTTGTGGCTCCTTTGAATGTGTTTTAACCCAAGGGCGACATTTATTTGGCATTAGTGCAATTCCTTGATAATAGTTACATGGTTGTTCCTTAATTAACTACTATTTGTGGACGACTTTTGGTCAAAGTTCCAAAATTCATAACTTTCATGTACAAAACATAAATTATGTGTCGTTTGCACCATTGGAATTTTAGACGAAGCCTACACATTCAAGGAGTTTTAGCCCATTTGGAGACAAAAATTTTGGAAGAGTTTTCTGGTGCAAAAAAGGTGATGTGTTTTGAGTTAACTACTTTTTGATTCAACAAATTTTCATTTTTGCTGATAATCACTAATCCCCATAACCTACAAGTGGTGGAATGCTAAAACATCAATGAATTAAAGAAGAGTTTGAATTCCTATCATAATTTTCAAATGGAAATTGCAAAAATGAATATCATGTTGTGTGAAAAATTCATCTGATTTTATGATGTTTGGTTGCACCTATTTCTTGTCATTGTGTTGGTTAAACTATCATTTACTTTTAGGGGGTAAATAGGTTTCTAAAGTTGTGTGCCATTCATTGACAGCTGAAAACAAGCACACATTCTTGGATTAATCTTTTAAAAATTTGTGCATATTTCATAATGAGAAACCCAAAATGAAAGACTACAAATTATCCCACATGTGCTAACCACTACAATGAACTTTAAGGTCACAAATGGTGTGGTTAATGTTTCAACATGGGAAAAAACTATTACCCAATTATGATTAATGTGGAAGTCCTACTCGATTTTTGAACCACCCAAACATGATGATTATGGTTTTAGTTAAGTGTAGGTTGTAAGGGGTTTGTGTAGTTATGAATATTTTGGATTTGATCACTAATTATCCCATTGTTTATTTGTGGTGGTAAGATCAAGTTGGTGGCCAATAAAACATAATTATTGTGTTCATGGTGTGTTAAGTTTTGTTAACGTTGTGAAATGTTTTTGTGAATAAAAATCTCATTTTAGGTTAAATTAAGCCCATAGGTTCAAGATCCTAGTTTAAAGTTAAGGTTTAGTTATTTCAAATTTAGGGTCAAAGTTCACCATAAAGGTGACATAAGATTTTGTAAAAGGGAATGCTTTGAGGGTTATTAATGAGTTTACTAAGTGGGGGGTCAGGTTTAGACAACTTATACTACCATCATCTTCATTTAAAAAGATTTTTCAAATTTAAAGATAGGTTCACCATCATGTTCAATTGGCACATCATTGTTGTGGTACATGGAGGACATGTATGGAACTATCAAGGGGCTTCATCTATATTTGGGGTGGTTGACACCATCAAGCTAAATGATTTTATCGAAAATTTTGACATGTGTTGTGATATGCAATGGATGGACAATCTTCAACTATTCACATTTTTCATAGCATGGAAAGCTTTGTTTCAACATTTAAAAAAGACACCAATGAATGATTGTCATGAGTTTAGGTGTGCCATCAAAGTTATTTATGTTATTTGTGATATGTGTAAATAACAATAGTTGTAAATGCCAACATGGTAGCACACAATAAAAAGAGAAATTGATTCGTGGGTGTTCATTTGAATTCTTTTGTTCTTCTCTTACTTTTTTGAAGTGGGTGAAAACATGGATAAATGGCTCGATAGTGGTATTTGAAAATCAATTATTTAACATTAACGATTTTTTTGGTAGTTTTAACAATTATCAAACCATAAATTCTATAATTGTCCCCTATGCTTTTAATCATAAATATCAATAAGTCAACCTATGAATATCCTTAAACATATGTTTGATTAAAGAAAAATTCCATGCAAAAAATTACAAATTATAATGTGAAATGAGTTTTCAAAGATAAATTTACAACAATCACATCATTTAAAACTTTTTAATTATATATATATATATATATATATATATATATATATATATATATATATATATATAAAGAAAATTTTAATTCTTATTATATTTTTTTTATTTTTTTTTTATTTTTTTTTTTTTTTTTTTT
>Ga0116227_10010713_pt1 | contig 15819 bp, 14 predicted proteins | sample S1TSphgellanicum_FD_89693 | JGI IMG/M metagenome (GOLD analysis project Ga0116227, IMG submission 89693) | Host-associated microbial communities from peat moss isolated from Minnesota, USA - S1T2_Fb - Sphagnum magellanicum MG | ecosystem: Host-associated > Plants > Peat moss > Unclassified... | reverse complement strand
CATTTATGATTAATTACCGGGTAGAAAATATTGTTGAACTGGTAAATGAACTAAAGAAGAACAACGTAACCATTGTTGATGAAATTGTGGAGTATGAATATGGAAAATTTGTACATGTGCTTGATCCGGAAGGAAATATAATAGAGCTTTGGGAACCAAAAGATGAATAGCCGAAAATTGCCTCAAACTACAGTTGTTTTAGCTTAGCTATGATTTATTTGTAAATGGTAATTTTGAGGTCACTTAAAGTGGGTTCATATTAAATATATTTCAATGAAAAATAAAGTGTTCTCTTACTTTTTTGCTGTCGTATTTCTATTGCAGCTTTATGCTGAATATGCTGGCAACATTAATTTGCGTTTTTTTTCAAAGCCTTTAATTGTACTGGTTTTGTTGGCTTGGCTTTATTCATCTACACAGTTAAAGGGACGTTTTCATAAACGCATTTTTGTGGGATTGATTTTTGCACTTGCAGGAGATGCTTTGCTCATGTTGCAGCAACAGAGTAACAATTTTTTTATTTATGGACTGCTGGCTTTTTTGTTATGCCATATTTTTTATATCAGGGCCTTTATTTTAGATCATAAATCAAACCCGCACCATAAAAATCCTTATTTCTTATGGGCTGTAATTGTATTTGGCCTATTTTGTGGGGGGTTATTTTTTTATATGCAACCTTATTTAGGGGCAATGCGCTTTCCGGTTTTAGTTTATGCGATTGTCATTTCGTTAATGGCCATTATGGCCGTAAACCGCTATGGAAAAGTGAATATTTTTAGTTTTAAAATCATTTTTTATGGCGCCCTATTTTTTCTGCTTTCAGATGCCACGCTGGCCTATAATAAATTTGTTCAGCCTGTAGACCAGGCGGGGTTAGTGATTATGGCAAGTTATATGATTGCACAATATTTAATTGTTTATGGTACAATAGAACGTAAACTGGTCATTACCAAAACGCCTGTTTAACTGTAGCCTGATCAGGTTATTGATGACGTTCCTTATCCAATACGATAAAATACTGTACCAGTCTTTCTCCATTTTCATCAACAAGGGTTAAAGTGTGTTTTCCCGGTTTCGGACTGATGGCCAGCTGATGGTAGTTTTTTGTAGTGGCCACATAAGCGTCATCTATATGCCAGTATATTTTCGCATTGGCATTACGGTGTGCAGCGTTAAGAATGATTTTGCCCCTTTGTCCATCCAGCTCCAAAGGAATATAAACTGTAGCATTATTTTTCGGATAAATCAGTTCCATTGTACTGCTGGCTCCGGTATTTTCACAGCCCGGTTTAAAAGGGGGCAGGGGCTTATAATCGCTATTTTTAATTTTATAGTAATATTCCATTGCTGGGGGCAATACGAACCAGCTTTTGTGCTGCATATCAGTTACCCTTTCACATTGATCTGTAACCCTATAATTACCTGTTCCATCTAAATGAATCATTTTATGAAAAGGGCATAAAGTGGTTTTCTCTCCTGCCGGGGGAACCATTTCACTTACAATATCCGGGCAGTTGCTGCTTGCTTTAAAGCCACTTTGTTTGCAGATATTCATTTTTTTTAGTTTAGTTACAGGGGGCTCAAACCATTTTCCTTTAGGCAGTAATCTAAAAACATCAAAAAGTACAGGGGCGGCATTTTCAATACCGATTAAGCCTGGCCTGCCTTCGCCGTCAGCATTGCCCACCCAAACACAAACCACATAATCTGGTGTTAAGCCTATTGCCCATGCATCTCTAAAACCAAAACTTGTTCCGGTTTTCCAGGCTACGCGCTGCGATGATGAAAACTGTTCCCACAAACCCTCATCGCCCGGACGCATAACTTCTTCCATGGCATTAAAGGTAGCCCATATAGACCCATGGTCAAGATAGGCACTACGCTGTATGTTGGAAGTATTTTTAGTTTTGGCAGCTAAATAGGTAGCGGGCTCGTAATCTGCTGTGCTGTATAAACCTTTATAAGTGTTAAAATGGTTAAGTGTACGTGCCATGCCCATATAAGCATTTGCCAAATCCCACATGGTAACTTCGCTGCCTCCCAAAATGAGCGATAAACCATAATGATCTGCAGGCTGGTTTAAAGTGCTAAAACCTAAATTTTTGAGCTTATCATAAAAGCGTTCGTATTTGAACTGCTGCAGCATTTTTACTGCAGGAATATTGAGCGAACGGCTTAAAGCTTTATCAGCAGCAATGGCTCCATCATAACCTAAATCATAATTTTGAGGTGAATATCCTGCAATTTGAGTGGGTACGTCAGGAATTAAAGTGTGCGGTAAAATAATGCCATCATTTAGCATACTGGCAAACAATAAGGGCTTTAATGTACTTCCCGGACTGCGCTGTGCTTTGATCATATCTACATGGCTTTGCAACAACGGGTTTTCTGGCTGATACATATTGCCTATATAGCTTACTACCTGCCCAGTTTTTACATGGAGCACTATTGCAGCAATGTTGTTAATGTCATTCGCTCTGTACCGGTTATGGTACCGTTTAAGAACACTCATTACCTTAAGCTGGATATCTTCATCCAGTGTTGAGCGTATTTTAGTGCTGGGTACCTGAAGTGCATTGAACTCTGCCTTAAAACGGTTGAGCAAATGTGGTGCATTTTCGGGTAGGGCGAGGGGCTTACCCGGAAGTGGTTCCAGTTTGGAGAGGTTTGCCGTTGTTTGATCAATATAGTTTAATTTAGCCAGCTTATCCAGTAAATCATTGCGTTTTTTAATAAGTTTTATGGTGTTTTTGCCTGGATGAATTAATGATGGGCTATTTGGAAGCACAGCCAGAGTAGCCATTTCTCCCCATGATAGGCTGTGCACATCTCTGCCAAAATAACGCCAGCTGGCTGCATCTAAACCAACTACATTACTTCCAAATGGGGCATTGGCTGCATAAAGTTTAAGGATTTCCTTTTTTGGATAACTGATCTCCAGTCTTAAAGCCAAAAATATTTCAATAAGTTTTTGCCATATGGTACGGTTTTGCTTGCGTGATAAGCGGATCACCTGCATGGTGAGCGTACTGCCACCGCTTACAACATTTTTGGCTTTTATATTTTGTTTTATAGCCCTGCCCAAAGCCATAAAATCTATACCTGTATGCTGATAAAAACGCTTGTCTTCAAATGCAATAATACAATCGGCAAATTTTTGTGGAACAGTATCTGATGCAGGGAAACGCCACTGACCATCTTTGGCAATTGATGCACTGAGCAAGGTACCGTTACTGGCCTCAACAACATAAGAAGTGGGGGCAGTAAACAAATGTTTAGGTAAAGTAAAGAGGAAAACCAACAAAAGCACTAAGCAACTGGAATCAGCAATAATAAATGCTCTTGGTAATCTGCTCATCTTATTTACAAATTAAAGGGTAACAATTATTGAAGAGGCTTTATATAGAACAAATAGGTTTATTATGGAAAAAATTACAGCTTTTTTAAGATTATTTTTAGGATTTATCCGTTTTTTAATAATTAACATTTGGCCAAGGCTATAAAATATTCATTGCCTAAATTAAAACTACCGGTTCAATGACACGGTAATGGTATATTAAGTTAATGTCCTGCAAATAACCCAGTCAGTGCTACACCTATGCCCAATAAAACCGCAATCATTTTACGGGTATTAATTTTATGGTCGGCACTTGATTCAAATAGTATGGTGGTTGAAATGTGCAGGAATATACCAATTACAATGCCCATAATTTTATTGAAATAAGCCTCAATGCCTCCAATTGTACCATTGCTTAAGCCCAGGCTTACATAAAAACCCAGCGGGGCCATGATGGCAAAAACAGCAATGTAAACCATGGTGCTGCCTTTTTTAAAATGGTTTTGCAATAATATACTGGCCAGTGCAAATGCGGCAGGAATATGGTGCAGGGCAATACCAAAAATTAGCTCGTTGTGCTGGTCTTTAGCCAGTGGCATACCTTCTAAAAAAGCATGCAGGCATAAACTGATCATAATGCCATAGGGAAAAACATGTCCATCGTGGTGTTTATGCAGATGCCCATGCTCAACACCTTCAGAAAACTGCTCTAAAAAAACCTGCAGTAAAAAACCAACTAAAATGAAGATGCCAATTTCATGCCTGTCTTGCCCACTGTAGGCATCAGGGATAAGGTGTAAAACGGTTATGGCAAATAAATATGCTCCACTAAAAGACAAAATCAGCTTAAGCAGTTTAGATTTATCGCTTTTAACCAGAAAAATAGATGATCCACCTAAAAAGGCACAGAAAAACAAGACACAAAATTTCCAGGCTTCCATTAAAAATCAGGTTGTAAAAATTTAAATATTCTATTGCTTATAAAACCAATACAGGTACCCAGCAACGTACCTACGGCTACATCAATGGGGTAGTGCACCCCAACGTAAATTTGCGAAAAGCTGATCAGTGCAGCCCAAAAAATACCAATTGGTAAAATGGGTTTCCAACGTGAATAAAAAACGCAGATTAAAAAAACAGCTATAGCAAAGTGGTTGGTGGCATGGGCCGATGGGAAACTAAGTCCTGTGCCACAATGTACACGGGTGATAATATCATTAACTAAGGTGACTTCATTACATGGGCGCGGCCGGCCAACATAGGGTTTAATTAACCTTGAAGCACTTATATCACTAATGGCAACCGTTAACAGGAGGCAGCCTATAATATAGTAGCCAACTTTTTTATACTGGAAAATGCAAAAAGCAATGATGAATATGTATAATGGCGACCAAAAATAAGGATTGCGCATTAAAGGAAGCAACCAATCGAGAAATGGATTGGCCATATCCCGGTTAATTTTTAAAAATAAATTAGCATCAAATTGCTGTATGCTTTCTATCATGCTTTTGTACAGATTAAAATCAAACGGTCAGATGAGGATAAGTCAAAATCCTCCAGGGTATAACTGCCAAATGTATGTTTAATAACCATTCCTGCTTTATTCAGCATGCGTTCAAAATCACCTAAACTAAAAGCCTGTACCCGTTCTTCAAAATTATAGGTATGTCCCTGGTCTTCAAAATTAATGTGCTTAATAATTTTACCTTCAGCTACTTTCTTACTAATGTTAAAATGAATACCATTAAGTGATTTTGTTTCCTGTGCATTTAAATTACGGATAATTTTCTCGGTATTAAAATAATCAATCACTAAAGTTCCATCTTTTGTCAATGATTTTCTAAATGTTTTTAATGCATTAACATGATCTTTTTCGCTTTCAAAGTAACCAAAACTGGTAAAAAGATTTAAGGCAAGATCAAAATAATTGATGTAAAAAAGTTTACGCATATCATGCACCATGAAATGAAGTTTTTCATTTTCAAACTCTTTCGCATATTTTATACTCTGCTCTGATAGGTCTATACCTGTTACATCAAATGATTTTTTGTTCAGGTATATGGAGTGCCTGCCCTTGCCACAGGCAATATCCAGTATTTTAGCATCAGGCTGTGGCTTAAGGTAAGCCGTTAAATTATCAATAAAAAACTCCGCTTCGGCATCATTTCTTTGCTGATATAAAATATGATAATACGGAGAATTAAACCAATATTGAAACCACTTACGCTGCATATAAACCCTCTTTCTATTTTTAAAAAGCACAAACTTATATAAATTGATCAATATTCATTCTATTTAAATGCCATAATGGCCTTAAAAATGTAGGCATTGGATGCGCTTTATAAAGCTTTTACATTTAATTAACATCTAGGCTTATTAAACAAATAGAGCATGGCAATTGATTTTGAAGCCCTAAACGATCAAGATCTATTAAATATATCGTATAAATAGATAATAAAGCAAATGTAAATTAAACTTTTGCCCAACTGAAAAATACATTCTGTGGTAAAATTTTTCCTATTTTTGGCTAATTAAAATTCATAAAATTGACATTAATAAAATCGATATCCGGTATAAGAGGTACAATAGGCGGACAGGCAGGAAATGGCTTAACACCTATTGATATTGTAAAGTTCACAGCTGCATATGGCAGTTGGGTGATTCAAAAAACCAACATTAAGAAAATCGTTTTAGGGCGCGATGCACGCATATCGGGCGAAATGGTCAACCATTTGGTGGTTGGAACATTACAGGGCCTGGGCATAGAAGTAATTGACCTGGGCTTATCTACAACCCCTACGGTTGAAATTGCAGTACCTGATGAAAAGGCCGGTGGAGGTATAATTTTAACGGCCAGCCACAACCCAAAGCAATGGAATGCCTTAAAATTATTAAATGATAAAGGCGAATTCATTAGTGATGCTGATGGGAAAGAGGTTTTAGAATTGGCAGAACGTGCCGATTTTGATTTTGCCGATGTTGACCAATTGGGTAAGGTTGTTGAAAATGACACCTACTTACAAAAACATATTGACAAGGTTTTGGCTTTACCTTTGGTTGATGTAGAAGTAATTAAACAGGCTAATTTTAAAGTTGTTATAGATTGTGTGAATTCTACAGGTGGCATATTTATACCTGCACTGTTAAAGGCATTAGGCGTAACCAATATTGTTGAACTGTATTGTAACCCTGATGGGCATTTTCCACACAATCCAGAGCCTCTTCCTGAAAACTTAACGGAAATAGCGAAGGAAGTTCAAAAACACCATGCTGATTTGGGTATTGTAGTAGATCCTGATGTAGACCGTTTGTGTTTTGTGAATGAAGATGGAAGTATGTTTGGAGAAGAATATACTTTAGTTGCCGTAGCCGATTATGTACTTCAAAATACACCGGGCAATACGGTTTCTAACCTCTCATCTACACGTGCTTTACGCGATGTGACTGAAAAAACGGGTGCGGCTTATTATGCAGCCGCAGTAGGTGAGGTAAATGTAGTTAATAAAATGAAAGCTGTACAGGCTGTTATTGGTGGAGAAGGTAATGGAGGCGTTATTTATCCAGAGTCACATTATGGTAGGGATGCCTTGGTTGGAATTGCTTTATTTTTAACACATCTGGCAAAATTTGGCAAACCAGTCTCAATGCTTCGTAACAGTTATCCAGGTTATTTCATTTCAAAAAATAAAATAACCCTTACACCAGAAATGGATATAGACAACTTATTAAAAAAAGTAGAAGAAAAATATAAAAATCAGCCTTATAGTACAATTGACGGACTTAAAATAGAATTTAACAAAACATGGGTACATTTGCGCAGGTCCAATACTGAGCCTATTATCCGCATATACAGCGAGGCAGAGAATGAAACGGTAGCTGAAAGTTTGGCCAATAAAATCATTGCTGATATTAAAGAAATACTAAAATTAAACTAGCTTATAAACGCGTCCAATATATCATCGGCTGTAAAGGGCAGGTAATCGTAAAAGGAGCAACAAGATACAATGATGAAAAGGGTTTATTTAGATAATGCCGCAACAACACCTTTAGATCCTGCTGTTATTGCAGAAATGACAAACGTAATGCAAAATTATTACGGCAATCCATCTGCTATACACGCACTCGGACGCGAGGTACGGACTTTGGTTGAAAAAGCCCGCAAAACAGTTGCCAATTTATTGGGTGCTTCCCCTTCCGAAATATTTTTTACCTCTGGAGGTACTGAAGCAGATAATACAGCTATCCGCTGTGGCATTGCCGCATATGGAATTAAACATGTTATTACATCAAAAATAGAACACCATGCAGTTGAACATACTTTAAGCTACATGCTTAAAAATGGTGAAATAGATAAGCTGAGCTTTGTTCATATTGATGGAAAAGGAAATATAGATTATGCCCATCTTGAGGAACTGCTGCAGAACAATGAGCGTACATTTGTTTCTTTAATGCATGCCAACAATGAGCTGGGTACCTTAACGGATATGCAAAAGGTAGGGCATATTTGTGAAAAATACAATGCCATTTACCATGCAGATACGGTGCAAACTATGGGACATTATCCGCATCATGTGCGGGAATTAAAGGCACATTTTATTGTATGCGCAGCACATAAGCTCCACGGTCCTAAAGGTGTTGGGTTTTTATATGTGAACAGCAACATTAAAATACCGCCAATGATTTATGGAGGTGCACAGGAACGCAATATGCGTGGCGGTACTGAAAATGTATACGGTATTGTAGGCTTGGCTAAAGCTTTAGAATTGGCATATACCAATATGGATGAACACCAAAAATATATACAGGGCTTAAAAGACTATTTAAAAGAGCGTTTAATTGAAACAGTACCTGGGGTAGCTTTTAACGGAGAAACAGATGCAGATAAAAGTTTGTACACCGTTTTAAATGTTTCTTTTCCTGAAATGGATATGGCTGATATGCTCCTGTTTAATTTAGATATTAATGGCATTTGTGCTTCAGGTGGCAGCGCCTGTTCGTCGGGCTCAAATATTGGTTCGCATGTTTTAAATGGCATTCATGCTGATCCAAACCGTCCGTCAGTACGTTTTTCTTTCAGCAAGTACAATACGGTAGAAGAACTGGATTATGTAATCGAAAAAGTAAAAGAAGTGATCAAACAAAACGCTTTAGCTTAAATGAATTTACAGCACAATAAGGTTCTAGTTTAAAACTAGAACCTTATTTATATACCAGTTTGCAAACTATTAAAATTTGTTCTGCCTGTAAAAACATTTTTATGTTCAAGTTGTTGTAATTCATATCATAATACATTGGAATATGAAAACAAACAAAGAAAAAGGCAAAGCCGTTCAGAACGATTTGTTGGACAAAACTGCTCAGGATGTAAGAGATAATGAACATCTTGATGAAAATAAGTCATCAAAAATTACAACCAATTTATTTAATAAGCACGAAGGACGAAAACACAATTCATTTGGGCCGGGCCATGAGCCGGGTACCATTCCTGGATCCTCAATATAATTCATAATACTAACCGTAAAATTATTAAATTTAAACCACAGGAAACTGTGGTTTTTTAATTAAAAGCAATTATGGAAAGAAGAAACTTTATTAAGAACTCTGCATTAGCAATGGCTTTGTTCTCTATTTACAAAACAGATGCTTTTGCACATCAAAATTTACGTGCATACAATTTTAAGCCTTTGCGCAATAACGTAGGTATTTTTACGGAGCAGGGCGGGACCATTGGCTGGTTAAACTCTTCGAATGGTTTTGTAGTAGTTGATGCACAGTTTCCAAATACAGCGCCCCATGTAATTGACGAGTTAAAAAAACTTGGCAATAAGTCTTTCAGATATTTAATTAATACCCACCACCATGGTGACCATACTGCCGGAAATATTGCATTTAAAGGTTTGGCAGAGAAAGTGGTTGCCCATCAAAATTCATTGATCAATCAGAAAAAAGCTGCTGAAAAGGCAAATAATTTAGATCAGCAATTATTACCCGATACCACTTTTGGTACAGGCTGGCAGGCAAGGGTTGATCAAGAAAAAATTAGTGCATATTATTATGGCTCGGGGCACACCAATGGAGATGCTGTTTATCATTTTGAAAATGCAAATATTGTACATGTAGGAGATTTGGTGTTTAACAGGAAGTTTCCATATATAGATAGAGCAAATGGTGCCCACATTGGCAATTGGATCCAGGCTTTGGATAAAATAATGAATCAATTTGATCAGGACACCTTATTTATCTGGGGACATAGCTTAGACCCTGAAAAGGTAACAGGAACTAAGGCAGATATTAAAGCATATCAAAATTACCTGCAAAGTTTACTAAGTTTTGTAGGCCGTGAAATTAAAGCTGGAAAAACAAAAGAAGATATACTTAAAGTTACAACTATTCCCGGTGCACCGGAGTGGCGGGGAGAAGGCATTGAAAGAAGCTTAACCGCTGCGTATGATGAAATAAGCAGTTGACATAATTTGAACTAGATTGTTGATGAAATTTAATCATAATGACCTAAATTAATTGGTGCACAGCGCATACATTTTATAAGTGAATCCTTCAAAAATTATTTCAATTTATAAACATTCTATATTTTAAATAAATCATTTGTTTTGAATTAAATCGCTTATTGTTAATGGATTAAGGGCTATATTTGTTTACTTTAATTCCGTTAATATGGATGATTTTATTGCAGCCCGTTCACAAATGGCCCTATCATTGGGTTTTCATATTATCTTTTCCTGCATTGGCATGGTAATGCCATTTTTTATGGCTGTTGCCCATTATAAGTGGCTTAAAACAAAAGATGAAGTATATAAAAATATTACGAAGGCCTGGAGCAAAGGAGTTGCTATATTTTTTGCAACTGGAGCTGTTTCGGGCACTATGCTGTCATTTGAGCTGGGCTTATTATGGCCCAAATTTATGGAACATGCCGGCCCAATATTCGGGATGCCATTTTCTTTAGAGGGAACAGCCTTTTTTATTGAAGCAATTGCTTTAGGCTTTTTTCTATATGGCTGGAACAAACTAAACAAATGGTTTCATTGGTTCACTGGGGTTGTGGTTGGTGTAAGCGGCTTAGCTTCGGGTATTTTAGTTGTGGCTGCTAATGCATGGATGAACAGTCCTACAGGCTTTGACTTTGTAAATGGCCAGTACCTGAATATCGATCCCATTAAGGCAATGTTTAATGGTGCATGGTTTACACAGGCTCTACATATGTGCTTAGCCGCATTTACAGCAACAGGCTTTGCGGTAGCCGGTGTACACGCCTTAATGGTGTTAAGAAAAAACAACATCTATTTTCACTTAAAAGCCTTTAAAATAGCGGCAATATTTGCCTGTATAGGTGCACTGCTGCAACCAATAAGTGGAGATATATCAGCAAAAGATGTAGCTCAACGCCAACCAGCAAAATTAGCCGCTATGGAGGCACTTTACAAAACTGAAAAACCGGCGCCCTTATTAATTGGAGGCATTGTAAACGAAAAAAATAAAGAAGTTAAAATGGCCGTTAAAATTCCTGGTGCCCTAAGTTTTCTTGCACATGGTGATTTTAAAGCAGAGGTTAAGGGATTGGATCAGATTCCCGTTAATGAGCATCCTCCGGTAGCCATAACGCATTATGCTTTTCAGATTATGGTGGGTATTGGTACTTTACTGTTGCTGATTTCACTGATTTATTTTTTTAACTTAATTAAAAAGAAATCTCTTTTGGATAAAAAATGGCTGCTTAAGCTATTTGTATTTGCTATACCCTTAGGCTATGTTGCTTTAGAGGCAGGCTGGGTTGTTACTGAAGTAGGGCGGCAGCCTTGGATTATTTATGGCATCATGCGCACTAAAGATGCCGTAACACCAATGCCCGGCATTGCATATTCATTCTATATTTTTACCATTATATATGTTTCGCTTAGTGTTATTGTAACCTTTTTGCTTTACCGTCAAATTAAAATGGTACCTGTTTTATATACTCATAAAGAAACAAAAATTAAAGACAGTTAATTATGGAATATGTTGTAATTACCTTTTTGTGTTTGGGTATACTGTTGTATTTTTTGTTGGGCGGTGCTGATTTTGGCGCAGGGATTATTGAGCTCTTTACTTCAGCCAAAAATAGGGGTAAAACCAGAAAAACGATGTACCAGGCCATCGGACCAGTTTGGGAAGCAAACCATATGTGGCTGATTATTGCCATTGTAATATTGTTTGTTGGCTTTCCGCATATCTATACAACCATGTCGGTTTATCTGCATATCCCTTTATTAATTATGTTGGTTGGAATTATAGCACGCGGTACAGCTTTTGTTTTTCGGCATTATGATGCTGTTCAGGATAACATGCAGGAAGTGTATAATAAGATTTTTGTTTACTCAAGCTTCATTACTCCTTTATTTTTAGGAATAATAGCAGGCAGCCTCATTTCTGGTCATATTAATGTCCATGCAACAGATTTTGTTGCCGCTTATATATACAGCTGGTTCAATTGGTTTTCTGTTTCAGTAGGTTTATTTACCGTGGCACTTTGCGGTTTTTTGGCCGCCATTTACTTAATTGGTGAAACCAATGAAGTAAATGCCAAGCAGCGTTTTATCAAAAAAGCAAAATTTATGAATGTTGCTGCCGTCGTATTTGGCATAATAGTTTTTATAGCAGCACAGCAAGATGATATACCGCTCATAGACTGGGTTTTTAAAAATAACATAGGCCTTTTTGCTGTAACATTGGCAAGTTTATCTTTGGTTTTGCTTTGGTATTTACTGCTAAAAGGAAAAACCAAAATTCTTCGTGTTTTAGCAGGCTTTCAGGTGACCATGATTTTACTGGCCATTAGTTATGCACATTTTCCAAACTTTATCCGCTTAAAAGATGGAGATTCAATTTCTTTGTTCAGTGCCATCGCACCAGAGAAAACCATTTATAGCTTAGGTTTAGCCCTATTGCTGGGCAGCATCTTAATTTTACCTTTTCTTGGATATTTATTTTATAAGTTTCAGCAAAGAGAAGAGTAGGCCTTAAAGCTTTAATTGCAGAATAACCCAACTATAGATTAGTTTTGATTACCACCTACATATGCCCTTAAGGAAATTGATGCGTGGCTCATAATGACGAAAAACATAAAGCGAAAAAAACCGTCACTGCGAGCCATGAAGCTTCTTCAACAATAGCATTAAATCTGATTATTTCATAGCAAATAACTATGAGATTGCTTCGTGCCTCACAATGACGAAAAATTACTTAAAAACCACCATTTCTGTTTGCTTTTTTCTGTTCAGGCCATACGTTAGGCTTATTTGTAGTTTCATTAATCCCTAAATCAACAACTCTTTCGTTTGAAGTTTTTTCAGGATCTTCACATGCCATATAAACCAAAATTGCAGCCAATATCACATTACTTCTAATCTCATCAAAAACCAGTTTGTCATAACTGTCACGATTGGTATGCCAGGTATAGGTTCTGTAATCCCAGCTGGTAGAACTTAAAGAGAAACCTGGGGCACCGGCAGCAACAAAAGAAATAAAATCTGAATTTCCCCCGCCTGGAGTACCCGGAAAACTCGTGTTAATCTGATTCCTTATGGTATCAGGTACTTTGGCTAACCAACGGCTTAAAAATTCTTGAGATTTAGTAAAACCTTGTCCGGATAGGTTAATCACCCTGCCCGTACCATTATCCTGGTTAAATAAGGCTTGAAGGTTTTTGACAATTTCCGGATGGTCCTCAACAAAAGCTCTTGAACCATTCAATCCCTGTTCCTCACTGCCCCAATGGCCAACTAAAATGGTCCGCTTTGGATTAGGATAAAACTTTTTTAAAATACGCATAGCCTCCATCATCATAATGGTACCAGAACCATTGTCTGTTGCTCCACTAGCACCGTCCCATGAATCAAAATGAGCCGATAGCATGACATATTCATTCGGTTTTTGCTTCCCTTTAATTTCAGCAATCGTATTAAAAGTAGGTACAGCACCTAGTTCTTTTGAGGTTGCTTCGATTTTAAGTACAGGTTTTGAACCGTTCTGTGCTAAACGGTAAACAAGTGAATAATCTTCAACAGATAAATCTACTGTTGGGATATGTTTGGTGTTGGCCCCAAAAATCTTATCTACACCAAATCCTTGCGACCAGTTATTGATTATAATAGCTGAAGCACCGGCATTTTCTAAAGCCGAAATCAGTTTTTTTGAATTTAAGAAATCATCAAAACCCATATGCTTATAATTTTGAATCCATGCTTTAGTGCTTTCCGCCTTTTCTTTTTTGAATTTTTCAAATAGATCTTTTGTTGCAAATTCCTCCCAATTTTTTTCTGGTCGGCCAGAAATTTGATTGATAGAAATTAGTACAATCTTGCCAGTTACAGTAGGGAGCCATTTTTGAAAAGCAATAGAATCTGTAATATTGGGCAATATAATGGCTTCTGCCTCAATTGGTTTTCCGTTTGTTGATGGGCTCCAGGCCAATTGAGTGCCTTCTAGGCTACGCAATCTCGGGCTTAATAAATCAATATGTGTAATGCCTCTTTCCCATCCGCGCCATTCTCCCCATTTTTCATTTTTCGCAGCAATGCCCCAGTCGCTATATTTTTTGATCGCCCAGTCATGAGCCTGTTTCATCTGTGGACTTCCTACCAACCTAGGCCCAATAACATCCAATAATTCGTGTGCAAGTTTTTCCAATTGAGAATTTTCATTGGTTTCCTTAACAATGCTGTTGATTATTTTTTGATCCTGTGCAAAAGACCACGAAGAAGTAAGGAGAAAAAGGACAGGGATGAATAATTTTTTATGCATATTATATTAATTAATTTAAACGTATTGATCATTTGTTTTTGTCTTCAAGCCATTTAATGAGCTCCATTTTAATAGCGATTCCAATTTTTTTCTGATTTTCGGGATGCTGTAAAAAGGCTTTGCTCATATCGTTGTCTCCAATTTCTAATAAAACCCTGTATCTGGCTGTATTTACATTTTCATCCAAACTATAAAAACTTTGTTTGCCCGTATGCCTGCACACATAATCATTTCTCCCTGCCGAACTGTCTAACAATACACCTCGGTTTTGTAAATTTGTTGAGGTGCTCACAGCTGCGATTAAACGGCTTGCTAAAATCTTATTTTCTGCTTCATATTGGTCACCTTCATGTACATATCCCCAAATTGCATGGCTTTTCGTACCACCATTGTTATGGATAGCAATAAAAACATCAGGTTTCTTTTTATTGGATGCTTTGAGTTCGTAGGCATAGCCAGATATTTTTCCATCTATGACTCCTGTTGTATGTGCAATTACCGTATTACTGCCAGTATGATCATGATGAAGGTTAGGCTGTCCTAAACTCCAAACCTTGTACTCCTTTAATTTTGGCTCAGTTTGCATGGCAGATTCAATAATTCCGTTACAGGTTTCGGCTTCGCTAAACTCAATCCCAGTATCTGTTTGATGTGAAGGTTGCCAGACAATGACCCATTTTGATTTTGAAGAATCTGAATAAATTTTAAAAAAAATTGGACATAAAATGATGCTAAGAAGTAAGAATAAACTTTTCATGTCAATAGATTTATTGTTATGCTAATGCAAAGCATGAAAGATCAGTTTATAATTTTTAAAACCCAAAAAATTCGCAAAATTTTTACCTGCACTTAATTTATCCAACAGATTAAAATACTCAAAAGGAGTTATTTGAACTATTTGTTGCCAATAACTTATGGCTTTTGCTTTATTAAGTATCTACTCTGCTGAAACTGGTTTAGTCAAAGGTATAATCATAAAAAAAAGCAGAATATATAACCAAGGTTATTGTATTCTGCTCTATATAACATACCGTAAATTGGTATAGGTTAGTTGTTCATCATTTTAATGAAAGCACCTAGCTTAGCTTTCATAGCTCTTCTGTCTACAATAAAATCTAAAAAGCCATGCTCCAGAACAAATTCAGCCGTCTGAAATCCTTTTGGTAAATCTTTTTTAATGGTTTCTTTAATTACGCGTGGCCCAGCAAAACCAATCAATGAGCCTGGCTCGGCAATATTAATGTCGCCTAACATTGCATATGATGCTGTTACTCCACCTGTTGTAGGATCAGTAAGTAAAGAAATATAAGGGATTTTTGCTTGACTCAACAGGGCTAATTTTGCAGATGTTTTGGCCATTTGCATTAATGAAAAGGCAGCTTCCATCATACGGGCACCCCCTGATTTGGAAATCATCAGGAACGGAATTTTGTGTTTAATGCTATAATCAATTGACCGGGCAATTTTTTCGCCTACAACTGAACCCATTGAACCTCCAATAAAAGCAAAGTCCATACAGGCAATTACAATATCCTGGCCCTCAATTTTACCTGTGGCAGCGCGGATTGCATCTTTTAAGCCTGTTTTTGCCTGACTCTCAGCTATTCTGGCAGTATAAGGTTTATTGTCATTAAAGTTTAATGGATCTCCTGAGGTCAAATTGCCAAAAAGTTCCTTAAATTCGT
>Ga0116227_10010710_pt1 | contig 15822 bp, 13 predicted proteins | sample S1TSphgellanicum_FD_89693 | JGI IMG/M metagenome (GOLD analysis project Ga0116227, IMG submission 89693) | Host-associated microbial communities from peat moss isolated from Minnesota, USA - S1T2_Fb - Sphagnum magellanicum MG | ecosystem: Host-associated > Plants > Peat moss > Unclassified... | reverse complement strand
CATATCGCCACCATGCTGCGCTATAACCTGGAAAAGTCCGGCTTCGCGGTGATCGAGGTCACGAACGGCGAGGACGCGCTGGTTCTGATGGCTGAGCGTAAACCCGACGCGGTCCTGCTCGACTGGGGGCTGCCGCTGATCTCCGGCTTCGAGGTTTGCCGCCGAATCCGCTGTTCGCCTGAGCTCAAGTCGCTGCCTGTCATCATGCTGACCGCCCGTGGCGAGGAGGCGGAAAAGGTTCGCGCGCTCGATAACGGCGCCGACGATTATATTACCAAGCCGTTCAATGTCGGCGAGCTGATCGCGCGGCTGCGCGCCGTCATGCGCCGCGCGCGGCCGACCGCCGGCGACACCGTTCTCTCGTTTGCCGGCATCCGCATGGACACCGCCGTCCACCGCGTCACCCGCGGTGACCGCGCCATCCATCTTGGGCCGACCGAATATCGCCTGCTGCGCTTCTTCCTTGAGCGCCCGCGCCGCGTGTTCTCGCGCGAGCAGCTGCTCGACGCCGTCTGGGGCTATAATGTCTATGTCGAGGCCCGCACCGTGGACGTCCATATCCGGCGTCTGCGCACCGCCATCAATGCGCCGGGCGAGCCCGACCTTATCCGCACCGTCAGATCCGCCGGATACGCGATCGAAGAGCAGACCGGCAAGATCATGCGATCCAAGGGTGCAGCGAAGGCACAAGAATTGAACGCCGCCTAATCAGCGTTTCGCCCGCCCCCGGGCCTGTTTACGATGTTTCTTGGGCGCAACCGCCGACGCTTTCCCGTCGCCGCAATGTTGCTTGGTTTGAGCGAAGGCAGGGTCGCGCGCCCGTTCGACCGACAGCGTTCGCGCTTGCGGATCGACCTTGGCATAGAGGTCGACCGGCGGCGGATCCAATCTGGGCGGCTGTCCGGCCGCGCCTTCAAGGTCTGCTTCCCGCACGATGTGACAGTGGAAACTTGGCGGTGGCGGAGCCGATCGCGCCATCCTGCGCGTCCCGCGATGCGATGACCTGCGCATCTCATGCGCCTTGCGAGTAGCCTTGTGCCCGACTGGCGCAGGCGTCTCGGGTTCGGGCGCCGTCGATTCCGGTTCTGGGGGCGCCGCGGCGGCGATCGTTGCCGTAGCTGTTGCGGGCGGTGGCTCAGGCTCCGACACGCAGCCGGCAAGCAAGAGGCACAGGAGCGCCACCGCGCATAGCACGGCAACATGACTGTCCGCGTTTTTCGCCGCGGGACCCTGCAAACACCCCTCCCGATCCTGGAAAAGACTGCGGCGCGACGCGAATCACGCATACCGCAGTCTAACACAACGGCGGGAAGTAGAACCGGGTGGACGAACGCGATTGGGTCTTAGACCCTAATGGATCGCGACGATCCTGCCGCGCACCTTGCGGTCGGCAACGTCCTGGAGCCCGTCGCGGATATCGTCGAAGCCGATCCGGCGGTCGATCACCATCTTGATCTTCCCAGCGGTATAGAGCGCAACCAGATGGTCGTGCATCGACATCATATAATCGCGCGGGAAGCCGCCGGCCAACACGCCGACGAGCGAGATATTCTTCAAGGTCAGCGTTTGCGGTGAAATCACGCCCCAGCGCCCGCAGGCGAAACCGATCGGCAGTAAGCGGCCCTCTTGCGCGCAGCAATCGGCCGATTTCTCGAACATTTCGCCGCCGACCGGATCGAATACGATATCCGCGCCGCGCCCGTCCGTGGCGTCGTTCACCGCCTTCACCCAATCGGTAGCGGTATGGTCTAGCGCGATATCGGCGCCCAAATCCTTGCAGGTGGCGGCCTTGCTTGCGCCGCTGGCCGTGGCGATCACCTTCGCGCCGAGCGCCTTTGCCAATTGGATCGCGGCGAACCCCGTACCGCCCGCACCGCCATGCACCAGAACAGTCTCGCCGGCCTGCAACTTGCCCCGCCGTACCAAGCCGATATAGGCCGTCTGATAGGCTATGGTGAAGGCGCAAGCATCGGCATCATCCATACCGGCCGGAACCGGATACACCATCATTTCATAGGTCTTGCATCCGTCGGCGAAGGCGCCATGCCCCATCGTGAATGCCGCGACGCCCATCACCTTCGTACCGATCGCCGTCAATGTGCCCGGCCCGGCGTCGGTCACAGTGCCGACGAATTCAAGGCCGGGGACGAACGGTAAGGGCGGCGTCAGAGGGTAAACGCCCCGGCAGAGCAGAACGTCGGGAAGCGCCAAGGCGCTGGCGGTGACATGAATATTGAGCTCGCCCGGACCCGCCGGCGCCAGCGAGATGTGGACCTGCTTCAGAATTTCCCGCGGTTCGCCCTGACCGTTGACCTGCCACGCACGCATCGTTCCCTCCCACAATCGCTTGTACCGATGGTGAGGGGTTTGCTATTGCCGGTCAAGTAATCAGACGCAGTCGGATGATTACGCGCGCCGGTGCGATCAGATCTCCTGCTTGATGACGGATTGGGTCTTCGCGATATCGCGCAGCAGATCCTCAATGCCGCCAATCAGGAACTTCAACGCAGTTTCGTCGGTGAACTTGCCGTCCGTCATCTTCTGGAAAACGCTGCCTATGACAGCCTGGGGCCGTAACACGACCAGAGCCGCAATCGCGGTCAGCGTCTCGTTCAACTGAATCTGCGCCCGTACACCGCCGGTGCTGGCCGGGGACACGGTGACGGTTAGAACAGGCTTGCCGGTTAGCTTGGCCTTGCCGTAAGGACGCGAAGCCCAGTCCAGCGCGTTCTTCAGCACGCCCGACATGCCATAGTTATATTCCGGCGAGGCGATGACCAGGCCGTCAGCCCCCGAAATCGCATCACGGAAAGCGGCAACCGCCGGCAGCGGCGGCTCCACATCGATATCCTGGTTATAGAGCGGCAGATCGTCGAGCGGGAACAATGTCATCGTCGCCTTATCGGCGACCGCCTCCGCCACCGCCGTGAGAACCGCGGTATTGGTCGACGCCTTACGCAGGCTGCCGGAGATTGCGAGAAGGCGCGGCTTGCTCATGAACTCTTCCTTGATGAAACGCTTAGTGGACGACGTGTCGATGCACCAGATTACCGTGCCTCGGCAACGCCGTCTTGATCCGGAGCGCAGCAAAAATGACCGCCTGGGCGAACAGGGCAACGCCTGTGACCATGACCTCGATCTGCAAAGGCGTGAAGCCGGCAACGGTCAGCACCGTCGGCGCCACGCTTTTCGCGCGCGCGGGGATGTTGAGGACCGCTGCGGTGGAAGCCGCCGCGTGGGCGAGGTGATCGAGTCCGAGGCTAATCATGATGCGCGTTCCTGTCGTTCGGCCGGCCGAACCGGTGAACTACAGATAACTACGCACCCCCTTGGTGATTAGCCGGCCATTTCGAAACTCACCGTTTCGTTTTTGGAATAAGTCAGGCCCCCGCCAGTGTGGCACGGTGAGTTGCCTTTATGCGTTTGGCGATCGACCAGCGGTGCACCTCCGATGGCCCGTCATAGATACGGAAGGCACGAATATCGCGGAAAATCTGCTGCACCGGCGTGTCGCCGGTAACGCCGGCGCCGCCCATGATCTGCACCGATCGGTCGGCAACGCGAAACAGCGCTTCGGATACCGCAACCTTGGCGCGGCCGGACACGGCGGTGTCCTCGCGCAACGGTCCATGGCGATCCAGCACCCAGGCGGCATGGTCGATGGTCAGCAACGCCTGATGCAAATCGATCTCGTTATCCGCCAGCATGAAGCCGACGCCCTCATGGTCGATCAGAGCCTTGCCGAAACCCTGCCGGTGATAGGCATAGTCGGTGGCGATCGCGTGGGCCCTGTTGGCCGCGCCCCACCAGCGCATGCAGTGGGTGAGCCGGGCGGGCGCCAGCCGGATCTGCGCGGCGGTGAAGCCGCCCTCGACCTCGCCCAAAATCTGGGCGGCATTGACGCGCACATTGTCGAACTTCACCACCGCGTGGCCGCCCGGCATGGTCCGGTCGATGGTGTGCAGCACGCGTTCGATCGTCACGCCGGGGTGCGGCAGGTCGATCAGGAACAGAGTCGCGGCGGTTTCCGTCTTGGCCATCACGATACCGATGCCGGCGCCTTCCGCCCCGGTGATCAGCCATTTACGGCCGTCGATTACCCAGTAATTGCCGTCGCGCCGCGCCGTCGTCGCCAACGCCGCGGGGTCCGATCCAGCGCCGCCGTCCGGCTCAGTCATGAAAAAGGCGGAGCGGGTGTCGCCCGCCGCCAGCGGCCGCAGGAAATGGGCCTTCTGCTCCGGCGTGCCGACCTGATCGATCAGGTACATATTGCCCTCGTCGGGCGCCATGATGTTGAGCGCAATCGGCCCGAGCAGCGAGTAGCCCGCCGCGCGGAACACCGTCGCGGTCTGCCGGTGATTGAGACCGTGCCCGCCATAGGCCTGCGGCAGATGCGGAACCAACAGGCCTGCCGCCTTGGCCTTGGCCTGCAGCTCAATGCGTAGATCGTCCGAGGGACCATGCTCCAGGATGCGCGGGTCGTGCTCATGGGGAATGATCTGGTCGCGCACAAAAGCAGTAACCCTGGCCTCAAGCTCCAGCTCCAATGCCGAACGGCTGTAATCGATCATCCGACTTCCCCTCCGTATACCCGGCATGGTTATACGCGAAGATTGCCCACCTCTTCTTATTGGGTGAAGTCTTGGCCTATCATTGCAGCCATTCGGAGTTGGGAGGGCGGTTTGTCGGGAAGTGGCCAAGGCGCGGCAACGCAGGCGATGCGGACCTTCAGCCCGCTGCCGTTCGAGCCGCCCGCGGGCGGATATCGCATACGCAATGACATTCGCGCCTTCCTGGCGGCCAACCTGCCGGCGATCGACGCGCCGCATCGGGTCAATAGCTGGGCCGTCGGCAGCCGCGCGTTCAGCCAGGCGTTGGGCAAGGCCGGCTATATCGGCATGACATGGCCTAAGAAATATGGCGGACATGAGCGCCATCCGCTGGAGCGCTATATCGTCCTGGAGGAGTTGCTGGCCGCGGGTGCGCCGGTCGGCATGCACTGGATCGCCGACCGCCAGACAGCGCCGCTGATGCTGCGCTTCGGCACCGAGGAACAGCGGGTCAGATTCGTACCGCGAATCGCGGCGGGCGAACTTTACGGCTGTATCGGGATGAGCGAACCGGGCAGCGGATCCGACCTTGCCTCCGTCAGAACCCGCGCTGTGCGCGACGGTGACGGGTGGCGGGTCAGCGGGCAGAAAGTATGGACGACCAACGCCCATAATGCCGGGATCATGGTCGCCCTGCTGCGCACGGGTGAACCGGGCGGGCGGCATGAGGGCCTGACACAGTTCATTATCGAGCTGGATAACCCCGCCATCGCCGTCAGGCCGATCATCGACCTGGCCGGCGGGCACGATTTCAACGAGGTCTTTTTCGACGATCTTTTCATCCCCGATACCATGCGGGTCGGCGATGAGGGCGACGGCTGGCGTCAGGTAACGGCGGAATTGTCGCTCGAACGGTCCGGTCCGGAACGGTACCTGTCCAGCTTCGCCCTGTTTCTGGAGCTATTGCGTCGCGCCGGGAGCAAGCCGGATGCCGCCACGACCGCACTGATCGGCAGGCTGACCGCCGAAATCTGGACCTTGCGCCAGATGTCGATGTCGACCGCCGCGCAATTGGCGGCCGGCAACGACCCGATGCTGGAGGCGGCGATCGTCAAGGATTTGGGCAACAGCTTCGAACAGGAATTGCCACGGCTGGTGCAGGCGGCAGCCGACGCCGACATGGACCTGTCGGCAAACGAGGATTTTGCCCGGATGCTCTCGCTGCTGCTGCAAATCTCGCCGTCCTTCTCGCTGCGCGGCGGCACCCGCGAAATATTGCGCGGGATCATTGCCAGAAATTTGGGCCTCAGATGAGCGACGAACAGAACCTGTTGATCGAAACCGCCGACCGCCTTTTCGCCGACCTGGCGGGACGGCGTGGCGAGGATTTCGACGCGCTTTGGGCGCATATCGAGAAGGCCGGCTTTCCGTCGCTGCTGATCGCCGAAGAGGACGGCGGGTTCGGCGGTTCGTGGGGGGATGTCTTCGCCGTCATCCGGTTGGCGGGATACCACGCCCTGCCGCTGCCGGTCGGCGAGGCTATTGTGGCTGCGTGGCTGCTGAACCGCGCCGATCGTTTGGCGACCCTCGCACCGCGGAGCGAGGGGCGGCTGACCGGCGACCGGTTCGACGGCGTCTTGCATGCGGTGCCATGGGGACGGCACGCCGCCGATATTTTGGCCGACATTGACGGCAAGATCATCCGGCTGGCGGTCGCCGATGCCAAAATCGAAAAGCAGGCCAATCCCGCGGACGAACCGCGCGACACTCTGAGATTTGAGAATGCCGCGGCGGAAGCCGTCGCGATACCCGCCGACCTGCTGGCCTTGGGCGCCCTGATCCGCGTCGCGCAGATCGCCGGCGCGATGGATGCGGCGTTGGCGATGTCCATCGCCTATGCAAACGATCGCGTCCAGTTCGGCAAGCCGATCGGCAAGTTCCAGGCGTTGCAGCAGAACCTGGCGATCTTCGCGGAAGAAGCGGCGGCGGTAAATTGCGCCGGACCGGCGGCTTGCCGCGCGATGGCGAAGGGCGACGCCGGATTCGAGATCGCGGCGGCAAAGCTGCGCGCCAATATGGCCGTCGGCACCGGCAACATGATCGCCCATCAGGTGCACGGCGCCATCGGCATTACCCGCGAATACGGCCTGCAATATTTCACCCGCCGGCTGCTGTCGTGGCGGTCGGAATTCGGCAACGACCGGCTGTGGGCTAACCGGCTGGGCGAACAGGTCGCCGCGGCTGGAGCCGACGCCTTCTGGACGACACTCACCGCCAGATCGGATGCCACGTCATGAGACTTTGGATCGCCTTCCTCGCGGTCTTCTGCTTTGCATCGGAAGCGTGCGCAGCCGATCATGACGCCCTGAAAAAGATCGTGCTGGAACAGTGCGTCCCGCATATGCAATCGGGCGGCGATCCCGCGCCGTGTGCGGCGGTCGATCTCGCCGGCGGTACGGCGGTGCTGAAGGACATTAAAGGCAAGACCGAATTCCTGCTGATCCCGACCAAGATCGTGACCGGCATCGAGGACCCGCAGATTCTCGCGCCGGATACGCCCAATTATTGGCAGGCCGCCTGGGCTGCCCGCAAATTCGTCGCGGAGCGCGCCGGCAAGCCCGTGCCGCGAGACGATGTCGGGCTGGCGATCAACTCCGCCTACGGCCGCAGCCAAAATCAGTTCCACATCCATGTCGATTGCGTGAAAGCCGGCGTGAAGAAGTCGCTGACAGCCAATATGGGGAAGATCGGAACCGCCTGGGCCGATTTGGATGTCGACCTCGCCGGACATCGCTATCGTGCGATGCGGATCGACGGCGACGATTTACTGGGGAAGGATCCGTTCAGGCTCCTCGCTGACAGCGACCCGGCGGTCAGGGCCGATATGGGCCGCCAGACGCTGGCCGTTATCCCGGCCACCCTGGCCGACGGCAAGAACGGCTTTATTCTTCTGAACGACCGGGCGAACATCGCCGCATTGGATTTTGCGTCGAGCAGCAACCTGCTTGACCAGGATTGCGCGGTGCTGAACTAATCGCCGCCGTAAGTGCGGAAGCAAAACGAGGGGAAGCATGGGCGTCGAAATCGAGAAGCTGTTTTCGACGGTGGCGGGCGATGGGCCGCCTCTATTCTTTCCCAATCCCGAAATCCCCGCGGTCTTCAATTTCGATCAGGGCCTTGCCGCACCCGAAAGCTTCCCTAAAGACGATCTGGTTCGCCTGACCAAGTTCGTGCTGGATCGCGACGGGCCGGAGGTTCTGGACTATTTCGACCCAAAGACCGGGTACGAGGAACTGGTTTACGGCTACCGCAAACTGCGCGCACGGCTGGCCGATCGCATCCAGTCGATGCAGGGGCGCGACCTTGGCCCCATGGGCGTTATCCTGACCTCGGGCTCGGTGCAGGGCATCTCTCTGGCGATCAACGGCTTCCTCAATCCCGGCGACGTCGTGCTGGTCGAGGCTGCGTCTTTCCCCTATGCGCTGCGCTATATGAGCATGGCCGGCGCCGATGTGCGGAGCGTGGCGGTCGATCACCAGGGGATGGCGGTCGAGGCGATCGAGCCGATGCTGACGGCGATCGCGGCCGAGGGCAAAACGCTCAAGATGGTCTATACTATCCCGACCTTTCAAACGCCGACCAACACCGAAATGTCGGTGTCGCGGCGGCATCGGTTGCTGGACCTGGCGAAGCAACATGGCTTCCTCATTATCGAGGACGAGGTCTATGGCGATTTGCGTTTCGCCGGCGAGCCGTTGCCGACATTACTGAGCCTCGACGATAGCGGGCTGGTGATCCAGTGCGGCAGCTTCAGCAAGATCGTGGCGCCAGGCTTGAGGCTGGGCTGGATGGCGGGCGATCCGCGCGCCATCGCAGGCTTGGCCGCCGTCCGCCAGGATTTGGGCGTCGGTCAGTGGCTGGCGCGGGTCATGGACGAATATATGGCGGAGGGTTTGCTGGAGCCCCACCTGGAAAAAGCCCGGGAAATCTATCGCCGCAAGGCCACGATCGCGGTGAAGGCGATGCGCGAGCATTGCGCCCCTTACGTCAAATTCCGTGAGCCGCGCGGGTCGTTCTATCTGTGGGTTGAGATCGACAACCGTGTGGACTGGGCGCGCGCCGCGCGACTGGCCGAACGGGAGGGCATCTTCTTCCGCCCCGGCGAACGCTTCATGGACGAACCTGATGGGCGCCAGTTCCTGCGGCTGGCCTATAGCCACGTGTCGGAGCAAATCGTCGCCGACGGCATCGCCAAGCTGGGCGGCATCTTGCGCGCCTGCGCCCGGAACTGACGCAGGAATGGATATCGAATCCAAAACCTTGGCGAGCGGCTTCGTCTTCCCAGAGTGCCCGCGCTGGCATGACGGCCGGCTTTGGTTCTCGGACCAGCACGACGAAAAAGTTCATGTGCTGAGCGCTGACGGCCGTCCGGTCGAATCGTTCGAGGTCCCGGGCCGACCATCGGGCATGGGCTGGTTGCCCAACGGGGACCTGCTGGTCGTGTCGATGCTGGGGCGCAAACTCTATCGACGAATGGACGGCGTGCTCACCGACTATGCGGACCTGCGGGCGCTGCATCCCGGCCACAGCAACGATATGGTGGTCGACGAAACCGGACGGGCTTTCGTCGGCAATATCGGCTTCGATTTTCACGCCGGCGACCCATTCGCACCGACAGTCATCGCGCTGGTGATGCCCGACGGCGCGGTCAGCGTTGCGGCCGAGGGTATCGCCTGCCCCAACGGCACGGTGATCGCGCCGGGCGGCAAAACCCTGATCGTGGCGGAATCGTATGGCAACCGCCTCACGGAGTTCGACATCGCCGCAGACGGCGCCCTGACGCACCGCCGCGTGTTCGCCGACCTTGACGGCCGCATGCCGGACGGCATCTGCCTGGACGCCGACGACTGCATCTGGGTTGCCGCGCCGTTCGCCGGCGGCTGCCTGCGGATCGCACGCGGCGGCGGGGTGGTCGACCGGGTGCCGGTCACGGATGGCGCGGCCTATGCCTGCATGCTGGGCGGCGCCGACGGGCGCGATCTATATATCTGCTGCGCCACCGACCATCAGCCGGAATTGACGGTCAAGCTTCGCGAAGGGCGGATCGATATCGCACGTGCGCCCGCGGCGCGGGCCGGCAACCCATGAGCCGCGTCGAGCGGTTCGACCCGCCCGGTATGCGGTTCGCCGGGATGAGCCAAGCCGTTCGCTGCGGCGATTGGATCACGGTGTCCGGGCAGGTCGCGCTGAAGGATGGGAAGGTGGTCGGCGTGGGCGACTCGGCGGCCCAGGCGCGGCAGTGTTTCGCCAATATCGAGGCCGCGCTGGCCGCGGCCGGCGCGGCACTGGCGGATATTATCAGCCTGCGCTGTTTCCTGACTGAAAAGTCCGCCTATTCCGGCTATGCTGACATCAAGAACGCACTGTTCGCAGCCACGCCGCCGGCGTCGACAAGTGTGATCGTCAGCGAATTGCTGCTGCCCGATCTGCTGATGGAAATCGAGGCGATGGCTTGGTCTCCGGCGCGCACGCAAGAGATTTAGAAGGGAAGCGACGATGGATGGCATAAACACGACGACCCCGACCGCGGAGACCCTGATCGCTCGGGCGCGCGCGATGATCCCGACATTGTTGGCGCGCGCCCCGTATCAGCAGGCGCATCGGCGCATCCTGCCGGAAACAATGGCAGAACTGAAAAGCGCCGGGTTCTTCCGCATATTGCAGCCCAAGCGTTACGGGGGATACGAGCTGGACCCTGGGACATTCTTCGACGTGCAGATGGCGCTGGGCGAGGGCGATGTCTCGGTCGGATGGGTGTTCGGCATCTTGGGGGTGCACAGCTTCCATTTGGCCCTGTTCGATGACCGCGCGGCGGACGACGTCTGGGGCCAGGACAGCGATGCGCTGATCGCCTCGCCCTATTCACCCGGCAAGGCCGTGCCGGTCGATGGCGGGTTCAAGCTTTATGGCCGCTGGCGGTTTTCAAGCGGCAGCGAGCACTGCGACTGGACCTTCCTGGGCGGCGTAGTCGATCGCGGAGAGAGCCACGGATCGTTCCTGGAAGCAGATTTCCGTACCTTCCTGCTGCCGCGCCAGGATTACGAGATCGTCGACACCTGGAAGGTCGTCGGCCTGAAGGGGACTGGAAGCCAAGATATCGTCGTCGACGGCTCGTTCGTCCCGGAACACCGCACGCATGCGATGAAAGATGCGACCGGCGGCACCAACCCGGGCAGTGCGCCCAGGCAATCGGCGCTCTATCGTTATCCCTATTGGCAGGTCTTCCTGCGCGCGGTCTCGACCGCCGCGATCGGCGGGCTGCAGGGCATGGTCGACGCCTTTACCGATTACGGCGCGAAGCGCGTGTCCGTCACGGGCGCGCGGACGGTCATGGATCCGGACGCGACGCTGGCATTGTCGGAGGCGCGCGCCGGCATCGATGAGATGAAATCGACCCTGCACCGCAACTTTCGGCGCATGGCGCCCTATGCGGAGAAAGGCGTGATGCCGCCGATGGACGAGCGGCTGCTGTTCAAGTTCCATTGCACGTCGACCGCCAAGCGCTGCGCCGCGCTGGCGCTGCCTTTGTTTCGGGGCGCCGGCGGCTCCGGCATTTTTGAGAACCAGCCGTTCGGCCGTTTCTATACGGACATATTGGCGATGGGGAACCATGTGGCCAACGACTTCGCCAGCGCCGGGCGCAACTGGGGCGCCGTGACCATGGGAATGGAAAGCCACGACACGCTGCTCTAGGGCGGCAAGCTGCTCTATTCGGGCGAAGGCAGCGTCCGCCAGGCCGGCAGGACGACGCGGGCATAGAACGCGCCGCCACCGCGGCTTTGCATTGTCAGCGAGCCGCCATGCAGATCCACAAGCGCACGGACGAGCGGAACCTCCGGCAGGTCCGTGCTGACCGACGCCGCGGCTTGGCTGCGGTCGATGGCTTGCTGGTTGGCGAAAATCTCAAGCTCGGCGCCACGATCGGACGCCAGCCGGACCGAGACGACGAATTCGCAGTCAAGGCCGGCCAGAACCGCCAAGTGGTCTAGCAGGTCGATGAAAATGCGCTCGATCATGCGGCGGTCGCCGCGGATCGGCGGAACATCCGGTTCGATACGGCACAGGATCCGTGCCGCCGCGCCACGCCGGTCCCGCACCACCTGGGCCGCGCCGAGCGCCGCGCTATGCAGCTGCACCGGCTCGCCGCGCGCCTCCAGCGGCACCTGCTCCTCGTCCGCCTGGGACAGAATGTGGGTGACCATTTCCAGCAGATGGCTGGCGCTATCCTTGATGTCGCCGGCATAGGACTGATAGCGCGCCGGCGAGATCGGACCGAACACTTCCTCGGATATGACCTGTGAAAACCCAAGGATGGCATTGAGCGGCGTGCGCAGCTCGTGGCTCATTTGCGATAGGAACGCACGCTTCGCCCGCTCCGACGCTTCCGCGCGCCACATGGCCGATAACAATTGCTCTTCCGCCAGCTTGCGCGAGGTCATGTCGAGCGACACGGTGATGATGCCGGAAATTTTGTCGCCGGCATCGCGCATCGGCAGCTTGGTCGTGAACAGCACCTTGCGGTCACCGGCGACGCCGCGAATTTCTTCCTCGACTTGGTGAATGGTAACGCCGGTGCTTAAGACCGACTGGTCCGCCTGGGTCAGCGCGTAGCCATGTTCGGCACTGAATAATTCTTCGGGCAGGCGACCGATCGCATAGGCGCGCGACAAGCCATAGGTGTCGCACCAGGTTTCGTTCACATAAAGATATTGCCGCCGCGTATTGGATACGCTGATCAGCGCCGGAACGGCATCGATCAATTGCCTGAGACGGCCCTCCATCTCCTGCATGTTGACGGAGAAATTGTAATTGTCCTCGACGATCTTGCGTTCGAGCGACCGGGCGTGGTTGCGCACGGCGCGCTGATGCTCGCGCAGCTGCAGCAGGTTGCGCAACCGGATGCGGAATTCCTGGTGGTCGATCGGGCTTAGGAGGAAATCGGTTGCGCCAGCCTGAAGCGCCTTATAACGGAAGTCCTTATCCTCGTAGATCGTGACGATAACGATCGGAATCTCGCTGCAATCCGGCAGTTCGCGCAAGGCGGCGACAAAGGCCGCGCCATCCATGCCGGGCATGTTGTAGTCTGACACCACCAGATCGGGCGGATTTTCCTTGGCTGCCTCAAGCGCCTGCGCCGGATCGGCAAATGTCTCGACATCGCCCCCGTCGGACAGGCCGAGCGCGAGCTGCTTCATGATTCGCAAGTTACTCAATTGATCGTCGACGATCATGATGTGCATCTTGTGCTGCGTCATGAGCCGCGATCGGACAACATTAGTCATCACGGAAGAAAACCCCACCGGTGACATTTCAGATTATTTTCTATACCATCATCCATTGAAATGCACCCACACAATTTATTAAAAATTTAACAATGTTCGTTTTGTATATTCAAGTCGCGACAAATTTTTTGTTTCGTACCGTCTTTGGAACGTTTTTATGAGTAACAGCTTTTTTCTCGCCATTGAAGGCCTTCGGTTTTTCAAGAGATATAACGGCGGTTTAGGGGTAGCGGCGGCGTCTAATGAGTACCGGGTTAATGTCGGCACGCACTGTACTTCGCGTGCAAGTATGAGATGTATATGATCAACCAAATACAACCGGGAGCGGTTGGAGCAATCCTGGATGGCGAAGGCGTGAAGAACGCCCGGCTGCAGGGCATTTTGCGATACTGGAACGAAAAGCGCGGCAACCTTGCGATGCCCGCCCTCCGGCAGGTCGATCCGATCGAAATACCCAGATTGCTGCCGATTATCCTGATCGCGGACATTCTGCCCAAAGCCACGAGAATGCGGTTGATGGGAACCGATGCGACCAGCGCCTATGGGCGTGAAACGCGCGGCCGCGATGTGAACGAACTCAGCTTCGGCGATTTCTCGCCGCTTTGGCAACAAGCATTCGTCCTGGTACGTGAATCCGGTAAACCGGCGGTGGCGGCGGGAACGTATCGAAACGGCATGGAACTGCTCGATGCGGAAAGCGTGCTGGCGCCGCTGTCCGATGACGGGACGGCGATCACGCACATACTGGGCGGGCTGTTCATCCGGCACACGCCGTTAACGATCAGGCCCGCGTGGGAAAAACCGGCCGATGTCGTGTTGACCGGATTGTCACGTACAGCGACATAGTCGCAGCTTCGTCTCAGCCGGACTCCGGCGATCCGACGGATTTGTTACAACTTGAACATTATTATGTGTATAAATCCGGCTGCTTCCGGAATTATACAGCCGTCTTGGCGCACCGGATGAATCGGGCGCATGGCAATGCAGCCGCAACAAGAAAATGATATAAAGCGACGATGGGTTCGCGACTAACCGACCGACTGGTTCCGCTGGGGGCGTTGAAACGAACGGCTGCGTCGCTGCGCGGCCGGCCTGATAGCGAACATGAGATGAGCTTTAACCGGCTCGTCTTTTGCCTCGTCATCGTTCTTTACCTGACCAGCATGGGCTTCGGCTTCACCTCTCCGCCAATGCTGCTGACGCTGGGTTATGCCGGCATTTTCAGCTTCGTTTTCGCCCATATCTTGTGGCGGCCGCAAAGTTCGCGCAGACGGCGTTTGTTCGCGCTCGTCGGCGATTTGGGTGCGCAGTCGCTCCTCATCCACCTGGGCGGCGAGACGACATCCATATTCTTTCCATTGCTGTTGTGGACTGTTTTCGGCAACGGCTTCCGCTTCGGCCTGGACGCGCTGATGTCGGCGACGGTGGTTGCGCTCATCGGATTTACAGCCGTCGTCCTGACGACGCCATTCTGGACGGAGCATGTCGAACTGTCGGTTGGCCTGCTGGTCGGCCTGCTGATTCTGCCGCTCTATGCGGGCACGTTGATCCGCAAGCTATCCCAAGCCAAGCAACAGGCGGAAAAGGCAAACCAGGCAAAAAGCCTGTTCCTTGCCAGCGTCAGCCATGAACTGCGAACGCCGCTTAACGCGATTATCGGTATGGGCTCGCTGTTGGCGGACACCGACCTGGATGTCGAGCAACAGGACATGGCCCGCACGGTCAAGGGCGCGGCCCAGTCGCTGCTGTCGCTGATCGACGGAATCCTGGATCTGTCGCGGATCGATGCCGGGCACATGCCGACCCGTGCGGTCGATTTCAACCTTGGCGAAATGCTGGCCGATGTCCGCGGGATGATCGCGGCGCAAGCGCGTGCCAAAGGGATCCGCGTGGCGCTTCATGTCACCCGGCGGACGCCGCTGCATCTGAAAGGCGACCAACGTCATCTGCACGAGATTCTGCTGAATTTGCTCAGCAATGCGGTAAAATTCACCGACACGGGAAGCGTGACGCTCGCGGTCGATGCGACCACCGGCTTCAACGGACGGCTGCAGCTGCGTTGCGAAGTGTCCGACACCGGCATCGGTATCGCCCCCGACGCGCTGGGCCGTATTTTCGAAAGCTTTACCCAGGCCGACGAAACGATCATCGACCGCTTCGGCGGCACAGGCCTCGGCCTGGCCATCTGCCAACGCCTGGTCAAACTGCTGGGTGGTGAAATCGGCGTGAATAGCGTCGTCGGCGCCGGCAGCACATTCTGGTTCTGGGTGGAGATGGACCAGCAGGCGGAAGAGGCGGCGGCGCCAGTCTTCGAGGGCGCGCGGGTCACGCTCCTGTCGTCCGACAAGGTGCTGGCCGGGCGCCTGGCGGGAATGATGATGCCCTGGGGGGTAGATACGCACGCGGTCCCGACCGCGGCGCAGGCGATCAACCTGCTGCGCACCTTGCCGGACAGCGCGCTGCACACGCTGATCCTGCATCGGGAGGGCCTAAAAGGCGATGTGCAGGCCCTGGCCTCGGCGCTCCAGGGACTGGACCAGTCGGGACGGCTACCCTTGATTCTGGTCGAGGACGGTGCGCCCGATGGCCTGCCGGCCGATCTGCAGGTCCGGCGGCATTTCGCGACCTCGATGGCAGCGACAGCCGAAGAGGCCGAATGGAAAGCGGCGCTGACGATCGCCAGAGTCCATCGCGGGGCATTGCCACAGCCCGAAACGGAAGCCGATACGGCGCCGTCGACCGTGCATGGGCGCCGGCTGAATATTCTGGTCGCCGACGACAACCGCACCAACCAGCGCGTCGTGGCCAAAATCCTCGAACGCGCGGGCTTTATGACGAGGGTCGTCGGCAACGGTGAAGAAGCCCTGAACGCGCTCGACGACATGCAATTCGACTTGGTGCTGATGGATGTCAACATGCCGGTGATGAAT
>Ga0116227_10010709_pt1 | contig 15822 bp, 17 predicted proteins | sample S1TSphgellanicum_FD_89693 | JGI IMG/M metagenome (GOLD analysis project Ga0116227, IMG submission 89693) | Host-associated microbial communities from peat moss isolated from Minnesota, USA - S1T2_Fb - Sphagnum magellanicum MG | ecosystem: Host-associated > Plants > Peat moss > Unclassified... | reverse complement strand
AGCATATATGTGTCTGCCATCTGATCCTCCTTCATGCGCCGGGCTGGCGCTGATCGCCATCATACAATGCCGGACAAAGGGGGGCATCCATCGCATCACTTCACTACCCCTCGGCCGACATATTGACGCAGCGCCATGTCCCGTTTCTGTTCACTATCGGTTACGATGACGGCTCCATTCCAATACGCTTTAAAGATGTGATCCGACTGGAAAAGCCGGCCGATGGCGCAGCGGCTGTCGAAAAAGCGCGGCAAATGCTGCGGCGTAGTGAACCCCGCCTCTCACCCACTCGTAAGCGAGCCTGTACCGAATGGACCTGATAACGGCAAGCAGTGGGCGAAAAGCGAAACCTGAAGATGGGCAAGTCACCGAAACTCAAGCCATCAGAATCTTGGCGGCCCCGCTGCGGTCCTTTAAAAATCGTACCGCTCCCAGACATTCTCCTCTTGTTCGGAATCCATAGCCACCGGCGATCACCGCCCCGGTGCTCGCATGAAGTTGCCATTGCCAACTGCCACCGGCGAACTGGGTCGATGTCAACATGATGCGCTCAGAACGAAGGACCTGGAAATAGGCCGTCTTTCTCAGGGTGGTCGAGACTGCGAGGCCACCGTTCTCGGTTCCGCCCTCTTGAAACAGTGGCTGATCTTTAACAGCTTCCTCGTCCAGCACCACAGCCGCGCGACCGGTGTTTTGCGACATGGAGGCAAGAGCCTGCCTCGCGTTTGTCATATGTCTTACTGAAAGTTGCTGCTGAATGCTGCTCAGGAAATGTTCACAGTAATGGCTTGTCGTGACATAGTCCTGCTCATGTGCTCCAAGCTCGTGTGCTGCACCAAATCGGGTGTTCAATTGCTCGAAAATATCCGGATCGTTTTCAGCCAGATGGCTGATTAGAGTTTGAAGGATACGTTCATGAGCAAGCACGCGACGCTCGAGCGTTGTAACCTCGCGAGGTCTGGCATTGGCACCGTGATCGCCCAGGTTGGATGGTGTCGCTTCTGTCTCGCCGGACGGCTCACGAAAGTGATGAGCTTCCTCCGCTGCTGATGAAAACGCGGAGAAAGATTCTCTTCCATTGTGCGGGTTATTGGTCATGGGCTTGGCCTCTCGAGCGGGAGCAATCAGCTCTCAGTCGCCGTTCGCTCGAAATAGGTTTGGCGATAAGAAATTATATACGGCGATGGATATAAAATCAAGGATAAATGATATTCATGTAGTCAACGAAATTTTGAAAATGAAAATAAAATATATTCTAATTCAATAATTTGTTCTGAGTAAAATGTGCGTGAATGTACAGTTGGATGCAATCACGCGAATATGGCCGAAAACATATTCCGAGAATGCATCCTCTATGTCCGTTCCCGGCATTGTTAACACTGTCCGGGCTCTTACCGAAAGGAAGTGGGGTGATGAGCAAAATGTCGCAGGCTTCTACGATCACGGGCGGTCTTTCCGGGCTCAGGAAACCGTATATCGCGCTCAGCTTGGGCGATTGCATCGCCCAGATAAGAATATCTATACTTTCTATAGTGATATTGGTCAGCGGGAACGCGGGTGATTCCATAACGTGCCATGAGGACGGATGCACTCGATTGATCGAGTTGAGCCAAACCTTTCATTAGCTTTGCTCCGACTCATGTAAGCAAGCTCTCATGGCAGCCAACTCCGCCCTTTGCAGGCGCAGCACGCGGGCGCGGTGAGCATATGTGTTGTAGCGCATTCCAACCCGCCCCCTTGCAAAGTCGTCGACCAACTTGCTCGCCGATAGGTTGACTTGGGTTTCCAGACTGTCGATCTCGCTTGCGGAAGGCGAAAGCGATTCTTCTTTGGACTTGCGCCTGGCAAGATGGCCGCCCTCATTTTCCCAATTGTCCTCTCCGCGGGATCGGCTGTCATCGTGCGGGGCGGCCACCGATGTTAGGTCGGCCGGCGGTGCAAGGAGCATGGCTGCTTTGCGCAGGCTCGCAGCAGTATAAGGAAAATGTCTCATTTCTCGTCTCCATCAAGGAGCGGGAGCGCGGACCATCTCTCAGTCGTATATCAGCTCGGATATCAATTTACGATGAAAATAAAATAAGATGATAGATTTCCAATTCAATAGCCGTAAAATAAATATACGCCGCCTGTCTTGAAATTATCATTAGCAATTAATCACAAAATATCTTATAGACAATTAAATCAATGCGTTCCAATAATTGTTAAAATATTTTCGTTTCCTGAAACGAAATATCTTTTCGATTGTTGTTTCATTGCTCCAAGCGATGCCGCCCATCCCGGACGGTGCGTTTCCAGCCATAAGCAGATTCGATTTTTCTCACCGAAACAGAGTGTGAGTTCGTCTCTGCGAGGAAACCAACATGAAACATGCTATCCTCTCCGTCCTGTTCGGGACGGCCGCGCTCGGGATGCCTCTGGTAGCGTCTGCCCAGGCCGCGCAACCGATGACAACGAGCGGCAATTCCAGCATGGATGCTGGTGTGGCACCGATCCACGGTCTGGATGGGCCAGCCTTCTCGGCTGCCGCATCGGATGCCAACCAGTATCAGATGGCGGCAAGCCGGCTCAGTCTGGAGCGTTCACAGCGCAGCGATGTCAAGGATTACGCCCGGGACATGATGTCGAAATCTCAGACATCCGAGCAGATGCTCATGGCCTCGCTCAGCAACGATCAGCGCAAGATCGCCAAGCCCGGCTCACGCCTCTCGGCTGAGCGCAGCTCGATGCTCAAGATGTTGCGCGACGCACCCAGCGCCTCCTTCGACAACCTCTATCTCACTCAGTCGGTGAAGGTGCAGCAGGGAAATTGGGCGACCTACAAGGGTTATGCCGAGGACGGCTCCGACCCATCGCTCAAGCAAATGGCTGGCGACGGCGCCCCCCTCATTGCGCATCAGCTACAGCAAGGGCAGGCGCTTCTGCCTGCGGCACTCTCAGGCAACTGAGCGCGAAGGCGACCGGGCAGATCCCAAATCTGCCCGGCTTTTCTGACCGAGCATCGAGGATATGAGGATGACCAACGACCATGATATTTGCGTCCTTAATGGGCTGACCATGACGACCCTTGATAGTATGAAGGGGTTGGAAGACGCGGCAGAGGATGTGAAGGGCATTGCTTATGCCGCAATGTTCGCGGATTTCGCGCAGGATCGCGGGCAGGTCGCCGCTACCCTTCAAGCCAAAGTTCGTGAACTTCACGGTCAGCCTGAGGAGAGCGCCAGCCTCCTTGAAGCAGCCCATCGCAGGATCGTCAACGCCAAACGAGCACTCGCCGGTAAGAATGACAAGATGATCATCGTTGAAGTCGAGCGTGGCGAAAATCACATCACCGCCAAGTTCGAGGAGGCCCTGATGGACAAGGCGCTTCAGTCGACAACCATCAAGGCCATTGAACAAGGTTTTTCTTCTGTGAAGGCTGCGCAGGATCGGGCACGTGCGCGCAAGCGTAGCAAGCGTTCTCCTTTTCGTAGAGAACGAAATACCGAACGTAGTAAGCATGAGCGTTACCAGTTCATGTCAGGCCAGCCTCGCTGACTTGAACCCCGATGGGGGTTTTTGGCTGGCAAATTTATGCTTGAATGACCGTTCTCAGGACGGCGATGGCTGTCTCTACATATAGGAGCGGCAGCGGGGCCGTCGCGCTGAGCGGGCGGCCGCCTGACATTGGAGTAAAGGCCCTTCCGTAAGGAGTGCTCCGGGGCCGGACGCACATGCTCTAGGTGAAGTCATCGACCCCGATCAGCACCACGCCTCCCTCTGGTTTGCGGCTCCAGACATCCCTCTTCAGTCGCATCCAGATATCGAAAAAGAACGCGTCATAGATGTCCTGCATGGGCATGTTGAGGCCATCGATCTCGATCGCCTTGCCGATTGCCTCCCTGCCGATCCTGAAACGTCGTGTCATCCCTTCAAATTGAGGGTCGCCCACAAGTGTCCCTTCCATCACCAAAGGGAAATCAAACTCAACATGCTCAGAGATGCTCGTGGCTGAACCTCTCATATTTCTTGTGATCGACATGGTGCTCTCCTGTTCTGGTTGCGCAACGCTTGTCGGACGGCCCCTCTTCATGGATCAGCCCGGCCCAGGCAGTCGATTGGAATCCCAGTTTCGGAATATGCTGGTGCTTGCAAGCCTGAGCATCACGAGATGATTGATGGATTGATTCTCGCTCATGATCTCGAAGCGCCATTGTTCCCCAGCCGGCAAGCCAGTGACATAGCTGATTGCTTCGCCGAGAATCCATTCGCCCTCCTGGCGCATGCTGCGTTCCACACCAAGACGGTCTGGACCCAGTTTCCAAAGGGTTACAAGAGAGTTGAACTGGGGAGTTTGCATGGTGCAGTCCTCCAAGGGACTCGCAGATTTCCGCGCGCCCACTCACCCCAGCGCTTATTCCAGACAAACGTCAAAGCAATTCGCAATATGGGGAAATATTTGCGACGGGGCGAAGCGAAGGCCGTGTAGCTAGAGGACCGGGGAACAGATTGACCTATTATTCTGGCCTGCAAAATACAGGCTTCCGCTTGAGGAGAGCTGGCAGAAAGGCAGCTCAGCGTCGAACGTCAGCCTGTGAATTGATGAGAAATTATCATTGAACGAGGCAATTCCTCTATGTATTTGACTCGAAAGTCATCCTTCCGGCCCTCCCGGAGTAACTCTCCGTCTTCAGCTTACCCCGGGGGCGGGCCACAGACACACGCTGATCATACGGTCTAAAAGGGAGCCCTGCTTCGGCGCCGAGCTACACTGACGTGAACGGTACGATGATGGCGGTCCCACCGCCTTCTAAATGGCCGCCACGCCGCCCAGCACGATGAGATCGGCGAATGGCTCAACTTTCAGATGATGGCGTCTACTGGACCCCAGACGACAAGGACGCTGGTGGCAGATTCTCGGTGAGATTCATCCATATTTCCATGCGCTTTGGCCTTAGTGAGTAGTTTCCGAAGCTTTTTTACCTTGGGTGCGACCCTATTATCACGAGGACATGCCTTCGTGGTACGCGCTAGGCTAAGTCAAGGATGACGCCCTTGTATCAAAAAATTGTGGTGGCCTATATTGATACAGGGCCAGGCGATGCGGTGCTTTGTCGTGGGGCCGAATTGGCGCGGCTGTGTAGAGCAGAATTGCACTTAGTGGGCATAGTAGCGACAGAGGGCGGGATGCCGCTTGATCCGGCGAGCGCTTCGCATGAGCTGCTCGAAACGGAGCGCACCCATCTTCAGGAAGCTTTGACGGAATCGGTTGGTCATCTGGATAGCTGGGGCGTCGCCGCCCTGACCTGTATCCGCGACGGCGATCCCGCTCGCGAGATCACCGCCTTTGTTCGCGAGATCGGCGCCGACTTGGTGGTCGTCGGCCATAGCGACCGCAGGTTCCTGGCGCACTGGGGTGAGAACTCGGAGGGCACGGGACTGCTTGAACAGTTGCCATGTAGTCTGCTGGTTGCGATGGATCGCTTCAATTCAAAGCAGACACCTGGGGACGAGGCTTGCCTCGGTGATGTATGGTTGAACAGGTAGCAAGCCGGGTGTGCCAGGACATCACTTGAGTAGCTTAACCATTTCCATATCAAAGTCCCCCCCGGTTTGGACGTTAGCGGGCCCATGCCATGAGCGGTGCGGTCTCCGAAGATGCGTCATACGCGCCACTGCGTGCGGCGCGGTTGCATGTGCCGATGCTTTCATCGATCGCCAACAGGCCTTTGTCCTGCGCCAGCATCAGTTCGGCAACATCGGTTAGGTTCTGCATGGTCATACGCTGCCCTTCCAGGCCCAGTCGAGGATGTCCGGCAAATCCTCACCGTGCAGGGCGATATAGCGTTTATGCTCGACCAGCCTGTCGGCGCATCGCTTGTAGCAGATATGCGCCCTTGCTGCCGGTCTGGGGTAGGCGATCGATTGCGTCGATCACCAGATGAAACCGGTCCAGCCCGTTCTGAACGCGAATATCGAAGGGCGTGGTGATCGTGCCTTCCTCGCGATAGCCGTGGACATGCAGGTTGCGGTTGGCACGATGGTGGGTCAGTTGATGAACCAGCCCCGGATAGCCATGAAAGGCGAAGATCACCGGCCTGTCGCGCGTGAACAGGGCGTCGAAGTCACGCTCGCTCAGGCCATGGGGATGCTCAGTGCAGGGCTGGAGCTTCATCAGATCGACGACATTGACGACCCGGATTTTCAAATCCGGCAGATGTGTCCGCAGGATCGCGGTCGCCGCTACCATCTCCAGCGTGGGGGTGTCGCCGCAACTGGCCATAACCACGTCTGGTTCGCCATGTTGATCGCTGCTGGCCCATGACCAGATCCCGATGCCTTGTGTGCAGTGGGTAACCGCCGCATCAATCGACAGCCATTGCGGCAATGGGTGTTTGCCCGCCACAACGACGTTCACATAATGACGGCTGCGCAGGCAGTGATCGACGACTGAGAGCAGACAGTTGGCGTCCGGCGGCAGATAGACGCGCACGATGTCCGCCTTCTTGGCCACGACATGGTCAAGGAAGCCGGGGTCCTGATGGGTGAAGCCGTTATGGTCCTGCTGCCAGGCATGGGAGGCCAGCAGGATATTGAGCGAGGCGATGTCGCGGCGCCACGGAATTTCCTTGGCGACCTTCAACCACTTGGCGTTCTGGCCGACCATTGAATCGACGATACGGATAAAGGCCTCATAGCTGTGGAACAGACCATGGCGGCCGGTCAGCAGATAGCCTTCGAGCCAGCCTTCACATTGATGCTCGCTGAGCATCGAATCCACCACACGCCCTGTGGGAGCGAGAAATTCGTCACCGGGCAGGGTAGTGCCATCCCATTGGCGGGCGGTGACTTCGAATACGGCGCCCAGAAGGTTGGATAGTGTTTCATCGGGGCCGAAGAGGCGGAAATTGTCAGGGTTCGCGGTGATTACATCGCGCAGGAACCGGCCCAGAATTGGCGTGTCACCGCCATACACCGCGCCGGGTGACGACAGTGCTACCGCATGTGCGCGAAAATCAGGCATGTTCAGATCGTTAAGCAGAATTCCCCCATTGGCGTGAGGGCTGGCGCCCATGCGCCGAGCGCCGCTAGAGGCCAGTGCCGTCAGTTCGGGCATCAACGCGCCCTTGTCGTCGAACAGCTCCTGCGGGCGATAGCTTTGCATCCACGCTTCCAATTGAGCGAGATGCTCGGGGTGGCTCTTGTTGACCAGCAGCGGCACCTGATGGGCGCGGAATGTGCCCTCCACGGGCAAGCCATCGACCATTTGGGGTCCGGTCCAGCCCTTGGGCGAACGCAGGACGATCATCGGCCAGCGGGGGCGGGTGTCGTCACGGTTGTCGCGGGCGTTGCGCTGGATCGCGTTGATGTCCGCGAAGACGGTCTCCATGGTGCGCGCCATCTGCTCGTGCATCAGATCTGGATCATGGCCTTCGACGAAATGCGGCGTCCAGCCCTGGCCTCGAAGGAATTGCTCCAACTCCTCGTGCTCGATCCGCGCCAGGATCGTAGGATTGCTGATCTTGTAGCCATTGAGGTGTAGGATCGGCAGTACGATGCCATCGGTGATCGGATTGAGCAGTTTGTTCGACTGCCAGGCGGTGGCCAGTGGCCCGGTTTCGGCCTCACCATCGCCCACGATGCAGGCCACGATCAGGTCGGGGTTGTCGAGAACGGCGCCAAAGGCGTGAGAGAGCGAATAGCCCAGTTCGCCCCCTTCGTGAATGGAGCCGGGGGTGGTGGGGGCAACATGGCTGGAAATACCGCCAGGAAACGAAAACTGGGTGAACAGGCGCTGCAGACCCACCTCGTCACGACTGATGTTGGGAAAGAACTCGCTGTAGGATCCTTCCAGATAGGTGTTAGCGACCAATGCGGGGCCGCCATGCCCGGGCCCGGCGATGTAGATCATATTGACGTCGTGCAGGCGGATGACGCGGTTGAGGTGGACGTAGATGAAGTTCTGCCCCGGGGTAGTGCCCCAATGGCCTACCACCAACGGTTTGACGTGGGCCAGCGTCAGGGGAACGCGCAGCAGCGGATTGTCATAGAGGTAAATCTGCCCGACCGAGAGATAATTGGCCGCACGCCAATAGGCATGGGTCAGGCGCAGTTCGTCTGCGCCAAGGCAAGGATCGCGTGCCAGCGAAGATGCCTCGATGAAAGTACGCATCCGCTAGCTGGCGCGGATCTGCAGAAGGTCAGGCGGGGATTGCGTCAGCGTTTTGCTGCTGAGCGGCCTTCCAGTGCCAAGGGAGGAGTTCGTGAAGGCGGTTCTGGGGTATGTCGGCGATCCGGGCGAGGACGTCGGTGAACCAGGCGAGCGGATCGACATCGTTGAGACGCGCGGTGCCGAAGAGGCTGAACATCATCGCGGCCCGCTGGCCACCACGGTCCGACCCGACGAACAACCATGCCTTTCTTGCCCGAGCTACGCTTCGCAGCTGACGCTCCGCAGCGTTGTTCGAAAGACATATCCGGCCATCGGCGAGGAAGGTGGTGAAGCCGTCCCAGTCGTTCTGGAGGTAGGCGATGGCCTTGGCCACTGCATCGTGACGAGAGAGCTTGCTGCGCGTCTCTCGCATCCAGGTCTCGAGTTCGGCAACGATGGGAGCTGACCGTTCCTGGCGCACGGCAAGGCGCTCGACGGCGGGCTTGCCGTTGATGTCGCGCTCTATGGCAAAGAGCCGATCGATGATTTCGAGCGCCTCGCTTGCCAGCGGCGAGACGAGCGGCGCTGCACCCTTCTTCCGGCGCTTGAGCTGCTGCCGGATATCGACGAGCTTGAAGAATTCCCGACGTGCGTGAACCTTATGCCGAGCTCGGCATAAGGCCCATTATCCAGAGTATGATTTTATCTGGGGTATTTTGGGGTATAGTCCGTGCTTGCCGGAGATTTCGGCGCACTGGGCTCCGGATAAGAGCCGCGACCTCGTCGTTGGGAGCCGCGGTGTGCGGGGGCGATGTTGCAGATACCATTGCGTACCAGGTCGACGATCGAGGACTATGTCGCCACGCAGGAATGGCGGCGCGCGCGACTGTCACGCTGCCCGCTCCATCCGAACGGTGGCTGTGCATTTCGGCGTCACGGCAGCTATGCGCGCCTGACCAGCCCGGGTGTACGGATCGCTCGCTGCTATTGCCCACAAGGGCGCATAACATTCAGCCTGCTCCCGGATTTTCTCGCCGCTCGTCTGCCCGGTTCGCTTGCCGCGATCGATCGCCTCGTTGGGATGACCGCGTCGGCGCCAAGCATGGAGGCCGCCGCAGATGCAGCACGTGGCCCGGATATTTACCTTCCAGGCGCGGTGCGCTGGCTTCGCCGCCGTGTTATCGCGGTGCGCAGATCCATTGCCGCCGTCAAAGTGATGGCGCCCCGGCTCGCGAGGCCGGGCTTGCCGGTGAGCGACGTTCTGGCCCTTGCGACGCTCCGCCGAGCCCTTTCTCCGCAACTGCTGCACTGCATTCCAGCGCCCCTGGGTTTCCGACCTATCCAGAAGATAGGTAGTGGCGACGACGCTGGCTGCCTTTGCCAACACGATGCGGGGCGTGATCACGCGCCCATCGTGAGCTACGCTTTGCCGATCGAGGTAAAGCCATGCCCGTACATGTCGATCATATCGCCGCAGCCGATCCTGCCGCGCCCACCCCCGACGATATCCGCCGCATCTGGAGCGCGGAGCCGCGGCTCGGGGCTGGAACAACGATGGTCTATCTGAACCGCATCCAGCAGTTTCGTACCTATTGCGCCTTGCACGGCCTGGTCGAGCGAGAAGAGTTGACCCTCGAACGCGTTGGCCGCTTCAAAGACTGGTATGCAAAGCGACGGGGGCTAGATCCGCGTTCTCTCAACCTTTCCAGTAGCGCGCTGCTGTCGCTCAGCCGTGTCTATCATTGCTTGGGGCTTGCCCCACCTGACTGGCGCCCCCCTCGTCCAGAGAAGGCTTTGCTGACGCCGTTGCTCGCGCAGTATGCCGCCTATCTGACCCAGCATCGCGGTAATCCAGAGGTGACGGTTCACAAGAAGCTGGGCCACATCGGTAGGCTTCAGGATCACTTGATCCAGGCCGGCAAGGACTGGCACTCGATGCAGATAACCGATGTCGACGCATTTCTGGTTGGCCGCGCCGCGCGATATTCCCGATCGCATGTGAGCGACCTCGCTTGCACGGTACGCTGCTTTGCCCGTTTCCTTCACTGGTGTGGGGAAAGTCCGGTCGATATCAGCGAGGCCGTGATCGCGCCCGTGCAACGACGGCACGAGCGCCCGAGACGCGCCCTTTCCTGGGAAGATGTGAAGCGGCTCCTGATGGCCGTGGACAGATCGAGTCCGCAGGGCCTTCGCGACTACGCTATCCTGCTGATGATGAGCACTTATGGCTTTGGTGCCGGCGAGGTCATCCGCTTGCAGTTTCGGGATATCGACTGGGATAACAGCACGCTATCAGTTCTTCGCCCAAAGACGGGCGTCGCATTCACGCTGCCGCTGTTGCCACCTATCGCCAAGGCGCTGGCAGAGTATCTACGCCGCGGCCGGCCTGCCGATACACCTACCCGCCATCTTTTCGTGCAGTTGAAGATGCCCCTGGAGCCATTCGCCGCTTCGAGCGCGATACGCCACATCTTGATGAAGCATGCGAAGATCGCGGGGATCAATGCGCCATTCCTGGGTAGCCATGTCTTGCGACATTCCCACGCGGCTCGTCAGATCGATCTGGGTACGCGACCCCAGGTGGTGTCAGATATCCTTGGTCACCGGGATCCAGAGTCGGTCTCCGCCTATGTAAGGATCGCTACAGCATCCCTGCGTGAGGTCGCATTGCCGGTGCCGACATGACCACCGTCGTCGCTTTGGCTGAGCTCAAGAATGACGCTGCGAGCTTTCTGGCGTTCAAGCGCGCCATGGGCCATCCCTATCGACGCGGCGAGTTTGAGATCGAACGCTTCCTCCGCTTCATCGAGGACCAGTGGGGCGACGATGTCGATCTTTCGCTGGCCGAAGCGGTTAACCGCTGGTGTGGCCGCTTGCCCGACCGCAAGGCCGTCACGGTCGGCAATGAGTTCGGGGTAATTCGGCAACTCTGCCTGTATCGTCGTCGTCGCGATCCCACCAGCTATGTGCCCGAGCACGCCTTTGCGCCGGTGAAGGAGTCGACGTTCTTTCCTTATATTTTCAGCCGCGACGAGATCCGTCGCATTCTCGCCGCCGCATCAGCGCACCAAGGCCGCTTCATATGGGCATCAATGCTGCGAAGGCTGATTCTCGTGCTTTACTGCACCGGCCTCAGGCTCGGGGAGGCGGTGCGTCTGACCATGAATGATGTCGATCTCGACCATGGGACCTTGCTCATCCGCAACAGCAAGCGGCGTACGCGGATCGTTCCCATGCGCGAGGATCTTGTCGTGGAGCTTCGCCTCTATATCGATGATCGATGCCGGTTGCTTCACCATCGTGGTCAAGTGGCTTCCGAAGCGCTGTTCGTTCGCCTCAACGGCGCGCCACTCCATACCCACGCTGCGTCCGAAGCTATTCGCAAGCTCCTGCGCCGCCTCGATATCAAGCCTGCGCAGGGGCGTGCCGGAGCGCGTCCATATGAGTTTCGGCATGCGTTCGCGGTTCACCGCCTGACGGCGTGGGCGGAGGAAGGTGCTGACATTCACGCCAAGCTCCCGTGGCTTTCGGCCTATCTCGGGCACCAGAACGTCATCGGCACCGAGGTCTATCTGAAGGCGACGCCGCAACTCTTGGAACTCGCGAGCACGCGCTTCGAACAACATATGCGACACGCCCGGCAGCCACGATGAGTAAGGCCGGACCTCAGATGCTGTTCTCTCTGGTGGAGTCGTTCTTCTCCAACTATTTGCCGCGTCAGCGCGGCGCGAGCCCACATACGACGCGCGCCTATCGTGACACGCTCAAGCTGCTGTTCCAGTTCGTTGCCCAGCGTCGCGATCGCGAGGTCGCTGCGCTTGTGCTGGAAGATCTCGACGCCGACACCGTCGCTGGGTTCCTCGATCATCTCGAAGGCGGAAGATCCAACTCAACCGCGACGCGCAACTGCCGCCGTGCCGCGCTTCGCAGCTTCTTCAAGCACCTCTTGCGCAACGATCTCGATAATGCCCTCCGTTACACGAAGGTGTTGGCTTTGCCGTCGAAGCGGGCGAGGCAGAAGCCCGCAACCTACCTCGAAGCAACCGACGTGCGGGCCATCATTGCCCATCCTGATCGGCGGACCCGCAGTGGCTGGCGCGACTACACGCTGTTGCTTTTCCTCTATAATTGTGGCGCCAGAGTGAGCGAAGCCACGGGCCTGCTGTGGCAGGACCTTCAACTGACGCCACCCCACCAGGCCCGATTGCATGGGAAGGGCCGCAAGGAGCGGCTCGTACCGCTATGGCGCGAGACGGCCAACGCGTTGCGGCACCTGCAAAACCTGTCGGGCGCTACAGACCAGCAGCATGTTTTCATGAACCGTTACGGCCAACCGCTGACCCGCGATGGAACCGCGTACATCCTTACCAAACATGCCTCGCCAGTCGTCCAGGATCGACCCAGGCTGGCGCGTGACCGTATCACTCCTCACGTTTTCCGCCACAGCTGCGCCGTCGCACTCCTGCAGTCGGGCACTGACGTGACCGTGATCCGCGATTATCTCGGTCATTCCAGCATCGCGACCACAAACCGGTATATCTCGACGAACCTGAAGATGAAGCGCGATGCGCTACAGAACTTTTGGGAACATGCTGGCATCGAGCCCGCAAACGCCGCGCCTTGGAAGCCAAAGCCGGATCTCCTTTCATACCTCCGGTCCCTATGATTTTATCACGAGTTTCACACTGATCTTTTCCGCCGACCCCGGACGTCAGCATCGCGTGACCCCAGATAAAATCATACTCTGGATAATGAACCTTATGCCGAGCTCGGCATAAGGTTCATGCCCGACGCAAGCTGCATGACGTCTACAAGGCTGACGAACACTCAGCGGCCCGTCAGGGGCTGGACATAATCCGCGATCTATACGCCATCGAACGCCAGATTGATGGGGCGCCCGAGGAACTGCGGCGGCAGGCCCGAACCGCGTCCAAAGCAAAAGCGCTGGAATTCTTCGCCTGGGCCGAGGATGTGCTTTCGCGCGCATCGGCACGATCACCGTTGGCTGAAGCGCTACGCTATGCCGTGAAGCTCAAGGCTCAACTGCTGGTCTACACCGACGACGGCAGGCTGGAGATCGACAACAATCCGGCAGAGAACGCGCTCAGGGGCATAGCAATGCCTGATTCATTATGCTGCTCCTTTTAAATGGCGGAAAACAGGGATTCTTGGTTCTGATCCTGAGTGCGACACGGGCCTTTTGCATGATCGCGGCCATGACATCGGGCTTTTCGAGGTCCGTCGCGCGGATTTGATGGGGTGCACCAGGCATAATCTGTTCGGTGTGAAGCAGACCGGCTTCAACGACACGGCGGATTTTGTGATTGGTGACGCCGAATTTTGCTGCGGCCTGCGACATGGTGAGCCATTCACCGAGGGTGTTGTCGGCGGAACGATAGCCATCGATTTTATGAACATGACGCAATGAACTGACACGATGGCCGGTCCATGTCTTACCCTGACCGGTCCGCATGCCCATACGGTTGAGGGTTGCGGCGACATCGGCATCGGACCAGCGCGTCGCCATCGATCGAATGATCGCCATCGCTTCTTCGGGTGTGTTCTTGGTATGCTCCCCGGACTTGGGCTTGCGGATACGAACCTGGGAATGCTGCCCGCCTTGCCAGTGAATGGTGAGTTCGACTTCCTGCCCATCCTTGTCCACGGAGGCGACGATATCCTTGACCAGCGCCCGCAACAGGCGTTGCCGGAACCGCATATCTACGTCCGGATCATTCCAGGCCGCCTTGAGATCGTGAGCCAAGCCGGCGAAATCCGGCATGGCAGCGTCATCACGCATTTGGTGGTTATTGAGCCGCGCCTCGCAGGCCTCGACACGGCGTAGTGTCGCTTCCCAGCTCTTCTCCAGTTGGGCGGCGATCAACCGGTTATCGGGATCACAGGCGGCGTAGCGCCGCTCGGCAAGCGAGGCTTCGTAGCGGGCTTGCTGCAAATCCAGCTCAACCATCTGTCGCCTTTGCGCTTCGCCTTCGAGATACATGCGCTCTGCCTCCAAAGCCGCGTCAATCGCCAAGGGTGCCACGGCGCGCAGCAACTCCTCCGTAACTGCTGTGTCGGTTCGAGCGCCATTGGTGGCCATGCATCGGGGCCGGGCCAGCATGAGGTTCGAACGGTCGCAGCGGTAAATATGATAGCCGATGCGGCGGCCAACATAAACGACGCATAGACGGCGACCGCAATGTCCGCAGGTGAGCATACCAGCAAGGAGAGCCTTGCCTCCACGTCCGGACTTTACTCCGCCGGCCTTTCCGTAGGTGTTGGTCGCCAGGACCTTCTGGTTCCGCTCAAACTCATCCCAGCTGACATAGCCGGGATGATGCTCCCTGAGCATGACCGCCCAATCGTCAGACGACTTGCGATGCCCATAGCTCTTGCGCACCCGGCCATCGACGATCTCGGTACGCTTCTCGGTTTTACCGTAGACATAAACACCGGCGTAGAAAGGGTTTTTGAGTACGCTGATGACGTTGCGATATCGGATCGGAACCCAATCGAAAGAGACCATCATCTTGCCGTCAGACGGGCGCGGGAAATGCATGCCTTCAGCGCTCAAAGCGATCAGCACCTGACGGGCACTGCCAATCTCGCGGAACCGCGCGATGATGTGCCTGATAGCCTCCTGAACTCGAATGTCGGGGTCAAAACTCAAGCCGTAGTCGCGATGCCAGATGTAGCCGATCGGAACGCTGATACGCAGTTCGCCGCGCTGAGCCTTTTGCCGTACAGCCTCGTACATGCGGCCACGGATGACAGAGAGCTCGAACTCGCTGATGCTGCCCTTCATCCCGAGCAACAGTCGGTCGTTTGGCTTGCCCGGATCGTAGATCCCATCGACATCGATAACACGGGCATCGACTTGTCCGCAAAGCTCGAGAAGCCGGTGCCAGTCGGGTCCGTTGCGAGAAAGACGAGAGGCCTCCAGGCACAATACGGCGCCGACGCGACCCGTGCACAGATCTTCCACCAGACGCTCGAATCCGGGACGATCCACTGCACCGCTCGCGCTCCGTCCGAGATCCTCGTCGATCACCTCGACGTCACGGAATCCCCAACGCCGCGCAAGATCAACCAGTTCGTATTGCCGGCGCTTGCTCTCCAGGTTCGTGTTGACCTGCTGGGCCGTCGACTGTCTGACATAAACAACCGCCTTGCGCCTCAACAGCGTCATCGGAAGGAGGTTACCGCCCGTCATCGCTCATCTCCTCGTCCGAGACGCCCGAGGCCGCCATCAACAGCTTGGCGAGGCTTGCTACAGCGACGATGCGTTGGACTCTCGTCAGACCGTCCAGGCTTCTGGTGTCGAGCGGCATGATCAACTGGCGTAGGGCCGGGAGCCGCGTTGATGGGGGCAAGGTCTTCATCGATTACCTCCTGAGCGTTCAAACCGCTCAGCATGGCATGACGAAGCCCCCGTTCGATCAAGAGGCTGTGGAGATTGGTCAACGAGTCTACGGCAACCCGAGGGTTACCCAAGCTGAATGCATCGCAGGTCTCGCGATCCAACATCCATGCAGGCACGACGATGACCTCGCCATGGGCCACGACAATATGGGCGACTCTGCCGGTCGCACGCTCCTCTGTATACTCGCACCGAACCGTGCGCTCGAAATAAGGGTGCCACCGATACCAGACGACGACGTCGCGTCCGGCATGGGCAGAATGTCTGCGAGATT
>Ga0116227_10010708_pt1 | contig 15822 bp, 18 predicted proteins | sample S1TSphgellanicum_FD_89693 | JGI IMG/M metagenome (GOLD analysis project Ga0116227, IMG submission 89693) | Host-associated microbial communities from peat moss isolated from Minnesota, USA - S1T2_Fb - Sphagnum magellanicum MG | ecosystem: Host-associated > Plants > Peat moss > Unclassified... | reverse complement strand
TTTTTCTGGAACACTCAGATATTAATTTTTTATTAAACTCAAAAATACCCTTATTAACATTTCATTTAAAACATTATGATTGATTTCATTAAACAACCCTGGCCCTGGTATTTTTCGGGTACAATGATCGTATTGATTATGCTCATATTGCTTTTTTTTGGCAAATCATTTGGTTTCTCTGCTAACCTACGCACCATTTGCAGCATGGCAGGAGCAGGAAAAAAAATAAAATTCTTTGATTTTAAGTGGAAGGACCAGGTTTGGAACCTTATGTTTCTGGCCGGTTCTATTTTAGGCGGGTTTATCGCTACACATTACCTGAGCGAACCAGCTCCAATCAAGCTCTCTGAAGCAACAATTGCCGATTTAAAACAATTGGGGGTAAAATTTGATGGCGGCCTGAATCCAGCTGATCTCTTTTCCCTCGAAGCCATGAAAGATTTAAAAACACTTGGCATCTTACTCATTGGAGGACTACTCGTAGGTTTTGGCTCCCGCTATGCAGGTGGATGTACATCAGGCCATGCCATATCCGGGCTCTCCAATCTTCAGCTACCTTCACTCGTTGCCGTAATTGGTTTTTTTATAGGAGGCCTCATCATGACTTTCCTGATCATGCCATTCATCTTCTAAACCCACAACAATGAAATTTATCAAATATATTTTAGCAGGAACACTCTTCGGCATCATCATGTTTAAATCTGAAGCTGTTTCCTGGTACAGAATACAGGAAATGTTTCGTTTCCAATCCTTCCACATGTATGGAATTATCGGTACGGCAATTGTACTTGGTGTAATCGCGGTATTCCTTATTAAAAAATTCAAGATCAAAGATATCTCAGGAAATCCAATCCTCTTTCATCATAAAGATAAAGCATATCGTAAATACCTGATTGGAGGAACCATCTTTGGCTTAGGCTGGGCACTAACCGGCGCATGTCCAGGGCCAATGTTTGTTAACCTCGGTAGTGGATATGCCGGGATGGCAGTAGTTATTTTGGGCGCCCTCCTCGGAACATATTTATACGGTGTGATGAAAAACAAGCTGCCCCATTAATGATTAAACATTGCCTGATGACAAAGCTTACTATGGTAATAAACCAGAACGATCCAGGTTACACTATATCAATTGATCAGAAATAGGACTTACCAGATGAAACCTGAAATGAACGCTGAAGAAAAGCTTAAGGCCTTTTCAAGTCTTGGAAAATATCTGTCATGGATCGGATTGATATCCGTTGGCGTGATGTGTTGCCTGGTTCTTTCATTAACAGGCTTTCATTTTCCTAAAACGCTATACACGAATACAAACGATCAATTATCTTCAAAAAATCAATTAAAACCTGAAAGCGGGCATGTTTCATGGCCTCGCTATTGGATGGCGCCTGACACGATTAAAATACAAGATAAACCCGATGCAGACCTGATCAGATATGGGAGAAATTTAATTGTGAATACAGCATCATATTTAGGGCCAAAAGGTACAGTAGGAAAGCTTTCAAATGGTATGAATTGTCAAAATTGCCATTTGGATGCCGGAACCAGGCCTTTTGCAAATAATTTTTCCGTTTTCTATGTAAGTTATCCCAAATGGAGTGCAAGAAAAGGCAGAAAAGAAAAAGCCTTTGAACGAATTGATGAGTGCTTTGAGAGAAGCATGAACGGGATAGCACCAAAAAGAAATTCAAAAGAAATGCAGGCCATGTTGGCCTATTTAAAATGGGTTGGAGAAAAAGTAAATTCAGAAACGCCGCTTGCTGATCATTCGGTAAAAAAGGTTCCCTATTTAGATATTCCTGCAGATCCGATTAAAGGAAAAATTGTTTATACTTCTAAATGCATGAGCTGCCATGGTGGCGAAGGTAAAGGAATGGTAGCCCCTGGCGGAAAAGGCTATATTTACCCACCGCTTTGGGGGCCTGACAGTTATAATGATGGTGCAGGGATGTTCAGACTTGGAAATTTTGCTGGTTTTGTCAAGAACAATATGCCTTATGGTTCAACTTACCAAGATCCGATATTAAGCGACGAAGAGGCCTGGAATGTGGCCGCATTTGTGAATTCACAACCAAGACATCATCTTAACCCGAAAAAAGATTATAAAGATGTCTCAACAAAGCCTATCGATTATCCGTTTGGACCATATGCAGATGCTTTTAGTGAAAAACAACACAAATATGGACCGTTTAGTGAAATAGCAAAACAACACCCTCTTAAAAACAAAAAGATAACATGAAAAAATTATTAATCTTAGTTTCCTTTATTTTAATTACAGCAATTTCTTCAGGCCTGTCTGCACAAGAAAAAGCGAGCAACTATGTGGGCGCCATAGCAAAAAAGAAAACTTATAAAGCACTTTATGTACTCAATAGTGCCGATGAAAAACACATTTCCGGCACACTTAGGAATATGAATAATGCCTTGGAAGATCCAAGATTAAAGGGAAAACTAGAACTAGAATTGATTGCTTTTGGAGATGGAATGGCGGTTTACCTTAAAGATGGGAAATTTCTTGATCAGCTTAATACACTTAGAAACAAAGGGGTGCGCTTAGCACAATGTGAGAATACCATTCGTGAGCGCAAAATTGATAAATCGACTTTGTTTGATTTTATAAACTATGTACCCAGTGGTAATGGAGAAATTATCATTCTTTCGGCAGAAGGCTGGGCAATTGTACATCCATAAAATCGCCTGTTAAGGGTATAAATAGATAAGTATAGCCTCTACAGCGTAATGGTTAAATTTTATTTTGATCTTATTTTAGGATTTAAATTTTAATGATCCTGCTGAATAAAGTTTCCTTATAAAACTTGGCAACGCAATGATTAACAACGGCAATGCAACAATAAACCCACCAATTACAGCAATCGCCAGGGGTTGGTGGAGTTGTGCACCAGCGCCAATGCCTAACGCCAATGGCATTAATGCAATAATTGCCCCTAATGCAGTCATTAATTTCGGCCTTAACCGGGTGGAAATGGCAAAAGTAATCGCATTGTCCACATCTTGATCAGACAAAGATTCCTTAAATTGAAGGAAGGTGAAGATTGCATTTTCCCCAATAATGCCAACTATCATAATTAGCCCGGTATAAAGATTGGCCGTTGCTAAGCACCTCATCATAACCATAACCGTGAATAATGGGTGCATAAAGTCCGCTTGATGTCCCGGTAACCTGCGGTTTTGCTGTAGCCCTGACAATCAAACTATCAATGCCTGCAGATTTATGCTGATTCGCCAGATCTTTAATCATTGGGCTTGATGTTTTGGCCTGACCAAGATAAAAATCGAGATCTTTAATCTGCTCTTGTGCTTTTACCAAAATAAAAGAACAGAAGAGTGCAAAAAAAAGAAAATACTTCAATCTCATTTTCATTTGCTAAAAATTGATTTCAGCTAAATAAAGCTTTATCATAAGCTTCAGCTGATTTGGATGCCTGAGTAATGCTGTACCCGTATTTTAGAATTGCCCTGATCCGATTTTACAACCGCCCTGAAAGCATCAAGCCCGATGCACCTGGTTGATAAAAGGGCATCAAGGTAAATTTGCTATCCTTTTTCTTGTCGAAAATCTGTTTCATATATGGGTAAATCAGATAGGCTATTTTAGTTGACGCAATCCCGAATCCGGCGCCAGCAACCACATCACTAAACCAATGTTTGTTGTTGTACATCCTAAGTGTACCTGTAGCGGTTGCCACAAAATAGCCTGCATAGCCAATCCAGAGATTTACATCTTTATACTCCTGATGCAAAAATTCTGCAGCCATAAAAGCGGATGCAGTATGCCCCGAAGGAAAAGAGTTTTCGCCATTTCCGTTAGGCCTTTCCCTGCCCACACCTTGTTTTACAAAATGAGTAGAAACGCCCATAATCGCAGCTGAAGTTGCATAAAGCATAGTCGCATCGAAGAGATTATGTTTTCCTTTTATGCCTGAAAGATTTAATGCATACACTGCTGCCGCAGGTGCAAACTGCAGGTAATCATCTACATGTGCGGCAAAGAGTGGGTGATCTTCCTGCAGTTCAGCCTTTGTACTCACATCAAGCTGTTTGAGTGCACCTTTATCATAAACTGCGGCAAAACCATAACCCATAAGAACTGCCGGGGAAATAAATGTGGCTACTCTAAATTTATTTTTTGGGACAGGATTACCTGCATACCACCTACCCAGCGAATCTGGTGTAAGGACATTTTTTAAAGAATCTGCATTTTGGGCAAATGAAGATAGTGTTACTGCCATAAACAGCAACATTAAGGTGATTAACTTGGCCATACTAAGGTTTTAAAGCGTTTCCTTTTGTACCGCACATCAATAAAAAAATCCCTAAAAGCTTTTTCATAGTTTTTATTTTTAATCAAAACTATCAAGCAATTATGTAGGAATTCTGTAGTTAGGATTCAGGATCAAAAAAAATAGAAAATTGGTGCATGCCGTTCATTTGCTCATAATTTATATGATATCCGTAGAGGTTACAAACTTGTTTGGTTATGGCTAAACCAAGTCCCATGCCTTCAGATTCGGGTGATTTTGAGAACCTATCAAAGAGCCGCCCTGTATCATTAACGTTCTTTCCAGTATTAGAAATCACCAGCGCAGTTTTAGAGAGTGCTATCACAATTCTTCCATCTCTGAGGTTATGCCTTACCGCATTACTGAAAAGATTATTCAATACTATATCTGCAAGATAGCGACTCATGATTACCGTTTTATTACTCAATCTAACTTCAACAGTTAAACCATCCCTTTCAAAAAGCTCCTGAAATTGCCTCACTTTAGACTCAACGAGATCTTTAAAATCTAGTTCCTGAGCATCTGTAATTAAGTTATTTTCGATTTTGGCCAGCAGTAAAAGTGATTGATGAAGACGTGCAAGCCTTCCAGTTGCCTGATAGATATCTTCTAATAATGCGCCCTGCTGTGCAGTGAAAGATTCAGTCTGCAAAAGCGAATCAAGTTTCGAGTTAATAACAGCGAGTGGAGTCATCATTTCATGCGAGGCATTATCAGTGAAACTTTTGAGCTCCCTGTAATCCTGTTTCACACGGTCGGCCATAGCATTTACCGATTGGTTAAGCTCAATAAATTCATCTATTTCTGTAAGATCCTGGCTTACTTCCCCTATTTTAGTCACTTCAAAAGATTTCATCCTTTTCAGCGTACTATAAAAAGGCATCCAGAGTCTGTTCAGCACAAACCGATTAATTAAAAAAAGTGAAACCAGTAAAATTAAGGTCACGCCCAATGTGATGAGCAAAATTACCCGAACCAGATCTTCAGATTCAACCCTTGATTTTGTAATGGTAACCTGAATGTTTTTGCCTTTTAAATGAACAGTTGTTACCAAACTCCTTCCCGGTTCCCGATCATTTTCTTCTTGATTTAAATAGGTAGTATAGCTGAATTCGCGAATATCATTTGTATTACCCGGTAATTCACGATAGGAAACCTGCTGATCCAGGTAGCTTGCCGGTAGTGGCAGCTTTTGATAAGTTCGCGTGTATTGCCTGATCTCATCCTCCTCAACAGCCAAATCCTTATCCAGTTTATTGGTTAGAATGAGGTGGATAAAAAAGTAATAGATTATACCGGTTATAATCAGGATAATGGAGGAAGTAAGGATATTAACCCTGTTGTAGCGGGTGGATAACTTCATGCTTCTGTAAATTTATAACCAATGCCATAAACAGATTTAACATAATCTTTTGCACCTGCCTCCCCTAGTTTCTTTTTCAAATTTTTAACGTGGGTGTAAAGGAAATCGAAGTCATCCGACAGATCCATTTCATCACCCCAAAGATGTTCTGCCATCGCATTTTTTGTCACCACCTTGTTTTTATTTGATAAGAAGTAAACAAATAAATCAAACTCTTTTTTGGTAAGCGTTACCGGATTATTGTTTACTGTAATGTTCATGGCAGATACATCTACATTGATCTCATTGAACTTGATTACATTATCTCCATCAAAATTTTTCCTCCTTACAATTGCGGTAACCCGGGCCTTTAGTTCAGAAAGATGAAAGGGCTTAACTAAATAATCATCGGCTCCGAGATCAAGTCCTGAAAGCCTGTCATCCAGCGAATGTCTCGCGGAGATAATAAGTACACCATCCTTTTTGTTAGATTTCTTTAACTGTGAGAGGAGGTCCAGACCTTCGCCACCGGGTAAACCAAGATCTAAAAGAATACAATCGTAGCTATATAATTGAATTTTTTCACTTGCCGTATTAAAATCTGCAGCATGTTCGCATATATTTCCCTCTCCGGTGAAATAATCAAAAATGCTTTCATATAAGGCATGCTCATCTTCAACAATCAGTATTTTCATGATAATCTAATTTTTATGCATCATAACCAAACAGATAACATAACTCATTTTGATATACACCACATAGCAAGCTCCCATTAACATATTTTAAAGTGTTTCTTATTGTGTTGGAAATAACTTTAGCATTTCAGCAATTATTAAAATTTCATACATTTTGTTGACCGGCAATGTGCTAAACCATCTAAATGTTGATCTACAAGCTGCGCCAAAGCTTAGGTAAGTTGATAAGGTTAATCAGTCATATTCAAAGATAATGATAAATAACAGGATAGAATCTGAGTGTTATGGTATATTCATTTGTTGTTTTCTGATAAATTTTCTTTTTAAGCACCAATTATCTATCTTAAAATTCTAAAGCGACCGAAATGGACTTTACCAGAATTACGCCACATCCAGATTTAGATGAATTTATCGAATGTTATTGGATGATGTACAGTGATGATTCAGTCCCCATAATTGAAAAGATTATTCCCGATGGTTTTACAGAGATTATTTTCAATTACAGAGATGTCTATAAATCTAAAATTAGCGGCGACTGGCATTTGCAATCGCCAAACCTACTCGCAGGGCAACTCAAAACTTTTTTTTATCTTCAAAATACCGGGACTACCGGTTCTGTAGCCGTAAAATTTAAACCTGCGGCTTTAACCCAGTTATTTGGTTTTCATATGGATCAGTATGTGGATAAAATTGTCGACCTGGATACCTTTCAAAATTTAGAACTTAAACTATTAAAAGAAAAAATACTGGCAGATGTTAGCCCTGGTATTAAAATACAAGCGCAACACATTAAACAAATTTTAGACGATTATTTTATTTCAATAATTCAGCATGCACCAGCCAATCCTTTAAAAATACCTTTGGAACTTATATTTAATTCTAATGGAATAGTTACCGTAGCCGAAATGGCTGCTATGGCCAACGTTGGCGAACGACAGCTGGAACGTTTATTTAAAAAATATATCGGCCTTCCTCCAAAATACTATGCCCGGATTATCCGGTTCAATTATATTTTTGAATTAATGAAATCAAAAACCAATACCTGGGCAGAAATTGTTTATCTATCCGGATATTATGATCAATCGCATTTTATCCAAAACTTCAAAGCTTTTACTGGCGAAGACCCTTCAGCCTACTTTTTCGAGAAAAAAAATATGGCAAACTTCTTTTTGAACAAATTATAACCAAAGTCGGCTTTTTACAATACCATAAGGAAAGAGCAACCTATTTTTGATCAAAAAACAAAATGGGCACCAAAAAACTATCCCTTCTTATTCCCTTGCTTTTATGGATATACACTGGAAATGCACAGGAAAGCAACAAACAAAAATTTAAAAAACTAGAATGGCTAACCGGAAAATGGAATCGGACTAACTCAAATGCGGGGCATTCTGGTTATGAAACCTGGAATAAAATTTCTGATTTGAAGCTAAGCGGTAAAGGCGTAACGCTTAAAAGTAATGAAGTAATTTTTATGGAGGAACTGGAGTTAACTGTAAAAGGTACCGATATTTTTTACGTAGTGACATTACCAGGTGAATCAAAGCCCGTATACTTTAAGTTAACAAAACTAAATCATCATGGCTTTACATGTGAAAACCCAACGCATGACTTCCCCAAAAAGATAACCTATAAGCGTAGCGGAAATCATGTTAAAGCAGTAATTTCTGGTGATGGTAAAAGCGTTGATTATATTTTTGTGCGAGAACAGTCCAGGTAAAGCATATGCCTGTGACCACCTGCTTTTAAATGTTTATGGTAATTTCAAAGAACCTATTCACCCAATTTTCCAGGTTATTTTCTTAGTGATCAAATAGGCAACGAACAAATTTGGAATCCATGACAACCAAGCCACGATAATATAAGCGGTGTTGAAGTGACCAATGATCAAAATCAAAATGGGCAGCCAGATTCTCAGTGTTACAGCGGCAAAACAAGCCGCATAACTGTAAATCATCAATACCCGATGTTTAACAATCTGTTGATTCCAAATGGTTAAGTAAGCCATTAAGGTGGTACAAAACCAGATGATACCCAGACAGCTAAATCCTAGCGATGCCCAGAACCCTCCATCTGCAAATAGCGCAATATAAGAACCAGAAAATGAACTGAATAAAGCTGAAACCACATAAATCTTCCCAATGTACCGGTGTATTTTAACATTTCTGGACCTAAGTTTAGCGCTAAATTGAAGCCAACCCACCAATAATGAAATCCCTCCCAAAACAATATGTATGTAAAATGCAATATACCAAACGACATGATTTAAAAGCCATTCGGGTTTAGCATTCAGTATGCCAACCTTTCCATTCATTAAGAAATACTTAAGTGGATATAAGCCAATAGTAATAGAGAAAAAACCAAATAAAACCCAGAAAATCTTTTTTTTCATGTCAGCTTAACTTGTTAAATGAATGAGCTTTGCAAATACGGCATGCCCAAATATTATTTCAACAAAAATGTACATTAAGGTGTTAAAAATGGTTCCACTTTGTAAGGTGGCACCTCATTATGGGCTAGATGGTAGCTTGGAGATGGATCTTCTGCTGTTTTAAATAAGCGGTTGGTGAAAATCCTGTCTTCTTTTTGAAATTTCTATTGAATGAAGTTTTAGAATTAAAGCCAGCTTCATACGCCAGGGCCAGTAAGGTGAACTTTTGATTTTCTGCCCGCATCAGCATACGTTTAAATTCTTCAATTCTAAGTTCATTGATATAATCATAGAAGTTTTTATTTTCTATGGTATTAATGACCTGCGACAAAGCATTTGGATGGATGTTCAATCGTTCTGCAAGTTCATTCAAACCCAGTTCGGGATCTTTAAATAACTTTTCTTGCCGCATCAGCTGTGTAACTTGTGTGTGTATTTCTGAAAGGTACTCATCTCCTATTGTTGATTTTTGATATTTCACCCTGGCCGTTATTAAAGGCGTAGTTTCACTGACACCTAAAAATTTCATATCAAAATCGTTAATAGGCAAAGGAATGGCCGTGTTGCTAAACAGTCCCACCTGTTTGATGCCAAAATAACCGATAAACAGGATATACAGATCTACCAATGTAAAAGTGGAAATGTCATTACCAAACATAATGGATAACCAGATCATACACATACCGATCATCAGATTTCTCAACCAGTTCAGATTAATCTTTTCCAGTCGAGAAACCAGGTTTGAGATATTTTTACGATGTTTTCCAATCAGATCAAGCGACATGATGATATAAGCAATACCAGAAGGTAAGATGGCAAAATGGATAATTTTTAAAAGGCCCAGATAACCAACACCATTATTTTCATAAATAAATATCTTTTCAGCTGTTGATAATATAAAGAACCTTGACAAAGCGATATAGACTAAGGCTGCAGGAAGAAAATGAAAATACCTGTGTGATTTATGGATTGTTTTTCCGGTCAACAAAGTGGTATACCAAAAGAAAAATGGACCATGAAGCAGTGGCATGGCGATTTCGAGACCCAAAAAGTATGGAAATTCCCGAATTTTATCTGATGCAAGTAAATAATAGCAAAACAGGTGTAAAGAGATTAAAAAGAGCCAGAAAGCCAATACCAGATCAGCACGGGATTTACCCTGTTTGGTAAAAAGTAGTATGGAAAGGAATAAAGAAATGACAATTCCTATTATATGTAGCATGGCCTAAAACAAAAGTATAGGCTAAATATAAAGAAAACAGTTAGATTTTGAATTCACATACACCTTATCACTTCTGATAATAACCGGGGGAAAGAAATATAATCAAGTTGAAACAAATCATTTTTAAGAACTACGATATTTCTTCGGAACATTTCCTAATCTTTTTTAAGCGCTTGATAAAGTGATGTGAGTATTTAAATCCTAATTTTTATGCTATTTCATTTATACGCTTATTACTCAAGCATTTCAACAGCCCATCACCATATTGTTGATGGTAGGTACGGAAATGGTAAAGACAAAACTCAAGCTAAATGCCGGACAGCATTCGATGCTTACAATTATTATGACATTTACCATTTGCCAGATGCTATGATGAACTATAGGTGTAAGGTAATCAAGCCACAAAAAATGTCGCTTTAAGAAACGGCTCGACAGAACAGATCACCCTGCCAGGTTATAAAAGTGAAGCTTTGCCCCCCCGATGGAAGTAAGCGATAACCCTTTTTACCATAGGTACTGATTTCGCTCGCATATGAACAAACCAATGTTAATGGCATTGGCTTTTATTCATATGCCCTCTACCCTCTCTAATTAAACAAATGTCTGAACCCCAGGGGCGAAATATTTGTCTTTGACTTGAAAAGTTTACTGAAAGATTGTGAATGTTCAAAGCCCAGTTCATAAGCAATTTCAGAAACAGATAGATTTGTAGTTGATAATTTTTCTTTGGCTTTTTCTATAATTACATTCTGAATGTATTGTTGCGTGTTTAGCCCTGTTAATGAACTCAACATGTCACTCAAATAGCGTTGCGACAGCTTTAATTCCGTGCTGATATATTTCACGGATGGCAAGCCGTTTTTCAGACTGTTCTCTTCTTCAAAATAGCGGTTTAAAAGTTTGTCCAGAGAAGTGATAATATCATGATTGACTGCCTTCCTGGTAATAAATTGCCTGTTGTAAAAACGATTGCTGTAATTTAACAACAATTCTATTTGCGATACCAAAACATCCTGGCTGAAATGATCAATATTGTTGTCTAATTCATTGGCTATTGTAGCAAATAAATTGGCTATGATTTCTTTTTCTTTTGCCGATAAAAATAAAGCTTCTGAAACATGGTAAGAGAAGAATCCATATTGATTGATTATTTTTCCTAATGGATAATTTCGGATAAAATCAGGATGGAAATACAAAGCGATTCCTTCATAGCTTTCTATATCTTCAGGAGAAAAAACGATTTGTTTTGGCTTCAGGAATGCCAATCCACCTTCTTCAAAATCGTAATAGCCCTGTCCGTATTTGATGTGTCCTGTAAAAGTAGGCTTAAAGGAAATTTTGTAGAAATCAAGACTTACTTTTTGCCCTTTTGGAAACCTATCAATCGAAACATTATTGTAATCGACTAATGCAATCAACGGGTGCGATGGTGCAGGAAATCCCAGGATACGCACCAGTTGCGATATACTTTGAATGTGATTGATGTTAGGTTGTTGCTGCATTTTCGTTTACGAATTTAATCAATTTTGTTTTGACGGACGAATCACAATATCGCCAACTTCAACATCTCCAGGTTGGCTCATTGCATAAATCACCGCATTGGCTATGGCTATCGGATTGATGGCAATCTGTTCCATTCCTTTTTGAATAGCTGTTTTCATTTCTTCGTTTTTGATATTGTCCGCAAAATCTGTTTTCACAAATCCGGGCGAAATACCTGTAATGCGTATGTTTCCGTCTGATTCCTGACGAAACGCTTCTCCGATAGTGCGAATGGCATTTTTAGTCCCTGCATAAACGCCCTGCATGGGTGTAATCTTTATTCCTGAAGTGGAAATGATATTAACAATATGTCCTGATTGTTGTTCCTTGAAAACGGGAATTGCAGCCGCCATCCCATACAAAACACCTTTGAGATTAACGTCGATCATTTCTTCCCAACCGTCAATATCCAATTCATCAATTCGGCTTAATTGGCTTACACCTGCATTGTTGACGATGACATCTAATTTTCCATATTGCTCAACGGCTGTATTAACCAACCGAACTAAATCAGCTTTATTCTTTACATCAACTTGAATACAAGTGGCATCGCCACCTGTACCTTTAATTTCTTCAACGAGCTGCTGTAAGTATGCTGTTCGTCTTGCACCCAAAACAACCATAGCACCGTTTTTTGCTAATGCTATGGCGATGGCTTTACCCATCCCGCTGCTGGCACCGGTAATAGCCACAACTTTCCCTTTAATATTTTGCATTGCTGTTGGTTTTTATTTGTCTATTTGTTTTTCTAAAAATTCCGGATAGCGGTCACCTACAATTGTAATTTCATTGACTGTTGTGTTAATTTTTGCCAGTTCATCGGCGGTTAATACAATATTTGTACTGCCAATGTTTTCTGCTAAACGATGCAATTTTGTAGTTCCTGGTATGGGCGCTATCCAAGGCTTTTGCGCTAAGAGCCAGGCCAATGCCAATTGTCCGGTGGTCACATTTTTTTGTTCGGCAATTTCTGAAAGCGCCTCCACTAAAACCAGATTGGCCTTTATATTTTCTTCACTGAAACGGGGAATAATATTTCTACGGTCTACATCTGCTAATTTTTTATTGATGATGCCGGTAAGGAAGCCTTTGCCTAAAGGACTGAACGGAACGAAGCCAATCCCTAACTCCTCCAATGCCGGTATGATCTCATCTTCCGGTTCACGCCAAAACAGAGAATATTCGCTTTGCAATGCGGTTACAGGTTGTACTGCATGTGCTCTTCTAATCGTTTTAACACTTGCTTCAGATAAACCGAAATATTTCACCTTGCCCTCTTTTATCAGGTCTTTTACTGTACCTGCCACATCTTCTATGGGAACATTCGGATCAACCCTGTGCTGATATAACAAATCGATATAATCTGTCTTTAATCGCTTTAAAGAGGCTTCGGTGACTGCCCTGATCGTTTCAGGCCTGCTATCCAAACCTACTGCTGGTCTCGCATCCTTGCATCCAAATTTCGTAGCAATTACTACGTCCTTTCTATAAGGCTGTAATGCCTCGCCCACAATTTCTTCATTAGTATAAGGGCCGTAAGCTTCGGCAGTATCAAAAAAGTTGATTCCTCTTTCAACTGCATTTTGCAGTAAAGTGATGGCATCTTTTTTATCAATACCTTTGCCATCCAGAAAGTTTAAACCCATACAGCCAAAGCCTAATGCGGAAACTTCCAAGCCACTATTTCCTAATTTTCTCTTTTGCATCATTCTTTATTTAATTATTTCTATAACTGATTTTTATCTCAGGTACAAAATTCTGGATGGTAGATCTATAAAAAGTAGCCAGATTGGTAATAATTGTAGTCAGGTTTTCAAACCTGCGCTAAATACTATAAATGAGTCTCGATCTTCGGCAATACTTTCAATATTAAAAGCATTTTTAATGCTTATTAATGCTATAGTTAATGATTTGGAAGCTAAAGAATTTATAAATAATACCAAACCCAGTCAAAGTATTTTATTTCAAACTACCTTGACCGGGAAACTTTGAACAGTAAACTTGATATTTCAATTGATTGTAGTTTGCTAATCAATATTCCGGCGTTCTTCCTTCAACTACAGGATGCGCTCATTAGGTTAGGAAGTGGTGTTGACGATTTGCTGTTTGTTCAGGTATTAGAGCCATTTCAGTCGCCCTGAGAAAAGTTCGTATAAGGGTTCGTCCGCCCGTTCATAGTACCGGCGTAGCTGATATTTGCTATTTTTAATGGTCTAAAAAGCCCCAGGTCGCTGCGACACACGTCGGAAAACGAAGATAGGCCGGACTTACACCGGATCGCCTGAGCTATGTTGTTAATAATAAAATCGTGGGATTGCAAATGTTTATTGTGTCATGAATATAGAATTTTGTTTTAATGGGTTCATTATAAATCTGGGCAATAATCCATAGATAAAGATTATGCTACAATAGCTTCTTCATCAGATTCCCGATACATCATATTATAATGTTCTTCATGGCCCATTTCAATAAATATTCGCTTAAATACATCAATATATTTTTCCAGTATAGCTTCCTGTTGTTCTATATATAAATCGTCAGGTAGTCCGTGAGAACCGTCATTTATCCAACAAACTAGCGAACGACATATTTCTTGTTCTTGAGGATTAGTAAAACTTTTGATAAGATCATCATCCGCATATTTTCCTAAAATTTTGAAGTAGTTTTCTATAATTCTTCGCATTATATTTTGAACAGTAATACCTGAATTTTGCTGTGTATTTCTTAATTCCTTCCAAAGTAGTTCATAAGAACTTTGGATAGGGTTTTCCATTCCATAAGACTGAACATTAGAAATGTTATTGTTTTTTCTTATAATCCAGAAATTTGTATCACCATTTTTTGGTGTTCTTCCATCCACAAAAGAGACTTCTTTATGAAAATATACATTATGAGTAAGTAATATAAGTTGCTTTACACTACCTGTATTTTGTTTTATCGATTTAATAATTTCCTTGATTAAAGAACTTACTACAAAAAGAACGGTACTATCAAGACTAGAAATAGGATCATCTACAATTAAAATCCGTTCTTCAGTTATAGTATCTTCTTGTGTACTTCCTTTAGCTAATTGTAAAAAATATAAAAAAGTAATAAATGTTGATTCTCCTTCACTTAAGGTAGATTCTGCAATTGTACCATCTTGTCTTAATATTTGATACTGATTCGCCTCAGTTTTAGATGGAACTATCTCGAAATTTAAAAATCCATATGATTTTAACAAGCGATTTATTTCATCTACAGACCGTTGCACGCTCGTAACATTTTTATTAGCCTCCCTTATTTTCTTATTTAATTCTAAATATTGTTGTTGAAGTGCTTGATGCCGTTTCCCTATAGCTTCAATTCCCTTCGATAATCCTTCTTGTTTTTTTACAAATGAATCTATTATACCATTGTGAGAATCAATCAGATATTTCCAAATAGAATTAATTAAATTATTTTTTTGGTTAGTATAATCTTCAACAATAACGTTATGAGATTTTATTTCAATATTACATTGATCGATTATTTCCTGAATTTTCTCTAATTGTTCTTTTGTTGATATTAATTCAAAACTTCTGCTGGGTTCTTTTGCCTTATTGCTCAATAACTCTTTGTTAGCTATAAATTGATTTATCAGAGTTTTTAAAGAAGCAGAAAATAGGTCAATATTAAGTTTAGAATCAGGTTTTGCTTTTTCTTGACTTTCGATTTGTTCTAAAAGATTTTGGATATTTAAAGCATCTCTGTTGTATTGTATTGATAAATCCTTTACTATTTGTATATCCTTTGTAAATGTTTCATCAAAATAATCTTCTAGTTGTTTTTTAAAATTTTCATTAATAGTTTTTTGTTGGCAAAAAGGACATGTTTCATCTTCTGTTAGGTAATTCCTTCCTTCATTAACCCAATCATTAAGATTTAACTTTTGAATCAATCCTGCAATTGTTACATCTGATTTACCAATAATTTTTCTTTTCCATATACTATCAACTTCTATTTTAAGAAAATCATTAAATACAATCGAAGTGATTAGGTTCATCGCTGATGGTGTTGAACCAAATATTATTTGTGCTTTTTCTTTCAACTCTTCAACCGTTGATAAGGATTCTTTGTTATTATCAAACTCATATAATAATTTATCTTTAAATGTATCTTTTTTAAGAAATCCTCTGAATGCATCTTTAAAATCATCCTCATTTTCCTTGTAAATATCTGTCCATACAACTTCTTTAAAATTATTTTCTTCTTGCAGTTTTGTTTCCTCTTGTTTTATAAGACTAGCCTTCTTTTCTATGCCTTTTGTTTTA
>Ga0116227_10010707_pt1 | contig 15822 bp, 15 predicted proteins | sample S1TSphgellanicum_FD_89693 | JGI IMG/M metagenome (GOLD analysis project Ga0116227, IMG submission 89693) | Host-associated microbial communities from peat moss isolated from Minnesota, USA - S1T2_Fb - Sphagnum magellanicum MG | ecosystem: Host-associated > Plants > Peat moss > Unclassified... | reverse complement strand
CAAGTGCAAGATTATGGCATTCAGAGTCCCAAAATGCCTGCACTTGGGTGGAAAATCTGGGGTTGAATCGGAGCAAATTTCCTCCGAAGCCATTATTTTTAGGTCTGTGTGGCACCTAGATTCCAATGGGAGAGTTTTTCAGCAGACCCTATCTACTTCTTCTCAAACTGGGACAAATGAAGGAGTCTGGGGGAAGAAGTTTGATCATCCTTGTTGACCGAGCCAATTTTAGATTTTAGATTTTAGATTTTGGATTGGGGATGAACTAGTTGGTATCGAGGGTTGGTTTTCTTGATATCTCTTCACAATCTAAAATCCAAAATTCTATCTTGCCCCCAAATTTATTTGTGGGACTTTTCCAAAATCTAAAATCCAAAATTTCTTACCTCTTGCCCCAACATCGACGGTATGGGGTTAATCTAAAATCCTTGCATCCAAAATCCAAAATTGAGTGACTTGTAGACTAGGTGTTGGGCTTTAGTTTTTCACCCTCACTCCCCCTAATCTAAAATCTAAAATCCTTGCATCCAAAATTGATTGACCGATTTTGCAGCACTTTCAGCCAACAGTCTCGGTCGAAACTTAATGCAACAAATATTGCTATTAAAAACCATAAGACATGGACGGGGATAAAGATTGCCCGCGCCTTACCCCCATAGATAAATCTAGGGGCTACCTCGGTGTGGATAATTTGGTGTAATAAACAAGCGATATTAAGGTGATAATCGTTCAATTTTCCAGCTACCACCATCCCCACAACGATAAAGTAAGCGATCGTGTAAACGACTAGGTCGTCCTTGCCAAAATTCAATTTCTGAGGGGACAACCCGCAGGCCTCCCCAATGAGGTGGTCGGGGAATCTCTTGATTTACGTATTGGTGTTGGAATTGTTGCCAGCGTTGTTCTAGTTCTTCTCGGCTTTTGATTACTTCACTCTGGTTGGATGCCCAGGCACCTAGACGATTATTAGCTGGACGAGCATAAAAATATTTGTCTGACTCTATTTCCGAGATCTGCTCTACTAGTCCCGTGATCCGTACTTGGCGTTCTAGTTCTGCCCACCAGAAAACCAATGCTGCTTGGGGGTTGACTGTTAGTTCTTGTCCTTTGCGACTATTATAGTTGGTGAAGAAGACAAAGCCCCGAGCATCAAAATCCTTCAGCAGTACCATTCTCGCTGAGGGCTTACCATCTAAAGTTGTGGTGGCAAGGGTCATAGCATTTGGTTCTGGGAGTTGTGCTTCTAGCGCTTGGGTGAACCAAGTCTGAAATTGGATGAAGGGATCAGGATTTATTTGGCTTTCATGTAAATCTTCTAGAGTGTAGTCTTTACGAAGTTCAGCTATAGTTTTATCCATTGTCAGTTGCTCCCTTAATTATCACGGCTGGTTGAAAAATCTCTATGATTAGGATCAGCACCAGCACACTACCTCACAAGGTCCCCACAACAGATTGCATCAGATGCGCCGTTCAGCTTCCCTACAAAGTCTTTTAATTTACGGTCTGAGCGGCCCGATTATTGCTCTCAATGTCTGGCTGCTATCTGTGCTGTTTCGCTACTTTCAACATCCCATTACTGTTGTGAGTATTGCGGCAATTCTGGCTTTTTTACTCAACTACCCAGTGAAGTTGTTTGAAAGAGTAAGGATCAGTCGGACTCAGGCAGTCATCATTGTTTTACTTCTAACTTTAACTTTGTTGATTATTCTGGGTGTGACCCTTGTACCACTGGTCATTGACCAAACAATCCAATTATTAAATAAGATTCCTGATTGGTTAACTACAAGTCAAGCTAATCTAACACAATTTGAGACATGGGCCAAACAGCGACGGCTACCCCTTGATTTACGTGTTTTTAGCAATCAAATCAATGCCAATATTCAAAGTCTGTTGCAACAGATAGCCTCTGGAGCCGTGGGCTTTGCTGGGATTTTGTTGTCAGGGTTACTGGATATGGTGTTAGTCGTGGTAATGGCCTTTTATATGCTACTGTATGGCGATCGCGTTTGGTCGGGAATAGCGAATGTCTTACCTTTCAATATCGGAGCGCCCTTGACTGCATCTCTGCAGCTAAACTTTCAGAACTTTTTCCTCAGTCAATTAATGCTGGGACTGTTTATGGGGATCAGCCTCACCCCGATTTTCCTCTTTCTCCGAGTACCTTTTGCCCTGTTATTTGCTATACTCATCGGTCTTTCCGAACTCATCCCTTTTGTTGGAGCAACCTTGGGCATTGGTTTGGTAACCATATTACTAATGCTGCAAAACCCATGGCTAGCGGTTCCAGTTGCCATAGCAGCCATCGTCATGCAGCAGATTAAAGATAATGTGTTGGCTCCGAAATTAATTGGTGACTTTATTGGTCTAAATCCGATTTGGATTTTCATTGCTATTTTAGTGGGATTTGAAATTGCTGGGTTGTTAGGAACACTAGTAGCAGTCCCCATTGCTGGTACGATTAAAGGTACTTTCGATGCGATTAAGAATAATAAGACGGGAAATTTCGTATCGAATATTACTTTTAATTCCGACTACCCACCGGATTGACATCTCCCCTTGATTGCTTCTCAAAAACTACTAAGTAACCGAACAGAAATATTTACAAACTAAGATCTAGTCTTATCTAGACTGGATAAAGGATTCCAACAAGAGAGTTTGTGTAATTAATTCTGTTCAAGTACTTAATTCCCCAGCATCATGTGTCACCATTAATTTTTAGTTCTCTCCATAAATTTACCAGTTGCCTAATCAATGCTACTGTTTCACATTCACTCCTAGCTATGGAGAAGATGGAACAAGGGTTGTGGATAATCGGGGGAGTTAAATTGTTCTCTACTTCTACCATCTCTAATGTCCTCCGGGAATACATTTGGACTATTAGCTTAAGTATTGTCATACAATATATGTTATTTAATATACTTTAACCTTCGAGGTCCAATTATTTGCTCTAAGATGCAGAAAACTGTAAACAAGACTGATCATTCACTTAGGGACTTCCAACTAAAAAATATCGAATTCCCAGGGGATCAGAGGGAGTAACAGTCGTGTTGAGTCCATAAATTGGGATAATTTAATTTCTGGAAGTCCCTTATCCAAGTAAAATCTACGCGCACAACTCTTTTTTGTCCAAAATCCAAAACCTATGCCTTGGCGCAGAAAATAAGAAATTTGGCAAGCCCTGTTGCTGGCAGGAGTTTGATTTTCAGCCTCACTACCCAACATCACCAGCCAAAAATAGCCAACCACAAGCATTAAGCTGAAGTTGCTCGTTTCGACATATTCTCGCACTCCTTGCTAGTGATTACTCCCCTCTATTCCTTCCTTGCTAAATCAAATACCAATAACTTTTTAGCAGCCAATGATATACTACGATTAATCTATCAATAAATAGTACTTTAACCAAGATGCATCCCTACTCAATTATTACCAACCCACGTCAGATAGATACTAAGCAACTTTTTAGCCGACGGTCGTTACTGCCTGAACAGAAAAATACCCTTTGGAGAATTGAACGAGGTTTTGTCCGCACTTATACATACTTAGAAGATGGGACAACGGTTGCCCTAGGACTGTGGGGGAGTGGGGACGTTGTTGGTGTGAGTCTCTCCCAAATGAAACCCTATCGGATAGAATGCCTAACGAAGGTAGAAGCAACTATCTTATCCACTGATGATTATCCCCAACTGACAGAAACTTTGTTGGCACATATCTACCAAGCACAGGAATTGATGGTGATTCGTAGCCATAAAAAAGTTGAGACGATGTTGATTAAGTTATTAGCCTGGTTATCTAAGAAGTTTGGGTCAGAAGTGAATAAGGGACGTTTAATAGATATACGTCTTACCCATGAAGACCTAGCACAGATACTCGGTTCAACCCGTGTGACAGTCACCCGGATTCTGGGGCAATTTGAACAGGAAGGCTTGATTAATCGGATTTCTCTGAATCGAATTTTGCTGCGGGAAGAGGAGATTTGGTATTATGAGATTTGATTACTGTATGGTTGTGTTGGTAGCTACTGAGTTAATAAGTGTTCATTTGACTAGTAGCATACGCAAGAATAGGGGTTGAGTTGCTAACTACTGCTATCGCCAAATTTTGATAGTGTTGTCACGTTCAAATGAACTAAATATTTTGAAATTCTTGCCCTAATTAGATCCTAGCTTTAATAATTTAGTGTGACAGTTAAAGTGCGGAAAGTGGGGTACAAGGTAGATTTCACTGATTACACGTATTAGCCCAAACGTGTAACTTGGTGTGCAACGGGATTGTTGGGTTGCTCAAGTGCATCTGAGACTTTTGGTATCTATCCAACCATAAGCCACTTCAATTAAGGGTTTTCCACCAATTTCAAGCTCTTTTTCATAAACTCTACTGCCTCCAAGTGCAGCATAAAATTGACACGCGGGATTATCTCCCAAAACCCATACCAGCATTGAATTGATGCCCAACAGATGGAGCCTTAGAGCAAGCGCCTGTGCTAAACAACGTCCAATTAATTCCCTTGCCTTGATGATTTTGTAGGATGTAGATTGCCATCAACTCGCCTTTATAAACAGGATCACCTGTGCGCTCCACTCCTCCGTTCACAAAACCGACAATCTCACCAGGTTCTTCCTCAGCAACGTAAGTAAAGTTGCTATCCTCTGGAGCATGGTTAAAAATTTTATACCAACCATTTGCTCTCCGAGCATAAGATAGATTCGCCAAATGTTCATCTGGCACGATGCCTCGATAGGTTGTTCGCCAAGTATCTACATGAATCCTTGAAATAGCCAGTACATCGCTGTGAGTTGCTTCCCTTACAATCATTATTACTCCATCACTACTTCATTCAGGCATTTCAACGCATTCAGTGTTCGGGGATAACCCCACGGATAAATCCGCTTGGTTCCAACTTACTACGTAAGTTTCGTATACCCTATCTCTTCTCTTCGAGACGCTACGCGAACGTGGTTCCAACTCCTCACGCGCTATTGGATTACGGAAGATCCACTCTGTCTCACTCCGAAGAATAGGAGACCTTGAGCTAGTCGCGGTTCTCGCGGATTAATTAATGCTCCGATTAAATCAAGCAGCCAGGTTTCTAGCTGCTTGATTTAAATCGCTCGGAACATTTTCTACTCATGACCGAATTTTAGATTTTGGATTTTGGATTTTGGATTGGGGATGAACCAATTTTAGATTTTAGATTGGTGATGAGTTATTTAGGAGCAGGGGTTAGGTGTTTGTTTAGAGTTACTCCTAATCTAAAATCTAAAATCCAAAATCTAAAATTGAGAGATCTCTTCACAATCTAAAATCTAAAATTCCCCTGTTCACCCCTAATTGCCAATCAAAAATTAAGAGTCACCACAATATTAAACTTTGCTTAACCACTCACTTTCTTCTGGGTCTTTAAATAGGGAGGTGCTGAGGTAACGTTCCCCAAAACTAGGCTGGATCATCACAATCAACTTCCCGGCATTTTCTGGACGCTGTGCTACTTGAAGTGCTGCGTATAGGGCTGCCCCGGAAGAGATACCTGATAGTAGTCCTTCTTCTTTGGCTAGGCGTCGGCTGTAGAAAATTGCCTGCTCATCGGTGACGGAAATTACTTCATCAATGAGTTCTGCACGGTAAATTGCGGGGACAAATCCGGGTCCGATCCCCTGAATTTTGTGTGGTCCTGGTTTTCCTCCAGCTAGCACTTGGCTGCTGGATGGTTCAACGGCAACTGCTTGGAAACTGGGCTTTCGCTGTTTGATGACTTCCGATACTCCGGTAATAGTCCCCCCGGTCCCCACTCCTGCCACGAGGATATCTACTTGACCGTCGGTATCTTGCCAAATCTCTTCTGCTGTGGTCAGGGCATGTACCTTGGGGTTGGCTGGGTTGCGGAACTGTTGCAACATATAAGCGTTGGGGGTCTCAACTAAAATTTGCTCTGCTCGGGAGATCGCTCCCCGCATTCCTTCTACCCCTGGGGTTAGCTCTAGTTGAGCACCGTAGGCTCTGAGCATTGCTCGGCGTTCTTGGCTCATTGTATCTGGCATTGTTAGAATGAGATGGTAGCCCTTAGCTGAAGCTACCATTGCCAGGCCAATTCCCGTATTTCCTGATGTCGGCTCAACTAAAGTAGTTTTACTGGGATGAATCAAGCCTGCTGTCTCTGCCGCTTCCACCATACTGACACTAATCCGGTCTTTCACGGAAGCAGACGGGTTCATACTCTCTAGCTTCGCTACAATCCGCGCTACTGCTCCCACTGTTTGGGGAATCTTATTTAACTGGACTAAAGGAGTCCTACCAACTAACTCTGTGATATCTTTTGCAATCCGCATCTGGGGTACTCCTTACTTAACTAAATATAATACATCGGACTCTGCTGGGTGCGATTCTCTCTTTCCTGGCAGATATCTTGGAGTGTGTAGCTCCGCAATACTTCAATTGAGGCAGCATTAGCTCGCTCCCAGATTTCGTGGACTAGGCCTCTTTCTAGAGTGTAAGCCTCGGAGGTTTCTTTCTCTTTGTGATCACCTTCTACCAAAGTAACAATCTCCAGTAATGTAATCTGCCAAGGTGCGCGAACTAAAAGGAACCCTCCCTTTGAGCCACGTTGACTTTGCACTAGTCCAGAGCGTCGTAGTTCAGAGAGGATTTGCTCTAGGTAGCGAATGGGTATGGGTTGTTTGGTGGTGATCTCATTCATGGTCAGGGGGAGTTTTTGATCATGGTGGCTTGCTAGTTCTAACAGAGCCAGCAGCGCGTATTCCACTTTGGTGGAAAGGTCCAGGAGAACGTAGTTTTGGCTGTCCAAGTTTGTACCCAATATACTACGGCAAGCCGATGAAATTGTGATACCATCCCACTTATTACCTGTAAATGGTTGTTACTCTATCGACTTACCGTAGATTATCTTACATGAAATAAACCGAGTATGCTACTAACTGACTTGCGAACAATTTCCGAGCGTGACCCCGCTGCACGTAACCTACTGGAAATCTTATTTTGTTATCCTGGACTCCATGCTCTATTATTCCATCGAGTAGCCCATCCGCTGTATAGGCTGGGAGTTCCGTTTTTACCCAGGTTTATTTCCCATCTTAGTCGGTTTTTCACAGGAATTGAAATCCATCCTGGAGCAGTAATTGGCAAAGGAGTGTTTATTGATCATGGGATGGGGGTAGTAATTGGGGAGACGGCAATTGTAGGGGATTATACTCTCATTTATCAGGGAGCTACCCTAGGGGGGACGGGGAAAGAGACTGGTAAGCGTCATCCTACCCTAGGCTCCCATGTGATCGTTGGTGCAGGGGCAAAGGTGTTAGGTAATATCCAAATTGGTAATCATGTTCGTATCGGTGCTGGTTCAGTAGTGTTACGAGATGTGCCGAGTAACACTACAGTTGTTGGGGTGCCTGGACGTGTAACCCGTCAGGCTCAAGTGCGGGACTTGGAGGCTGAGGTCATCGGTGCACTATTTGAACGGGTGAAGGCCTTGGAGAAACAGGTTGAGGCTTTGCAGGCTACGTCGGACCTACCAACGACTGTAGGGGATGCAAAACAGCCGGAAAGTGATTACATGATTGCAGAGTTCCTTGATGGGGCGGGGATTTAGGAATTTTAGATTTTGGATTAGAAGAGGGATTGATCTGTTCTTATCCACCGCTAGCTTCCCTAATTGAGGTTTCAATCTCTAATAGGGATTAGATGAGTTTGGAACTTTCTGGGATTGGGGCGATGGCTTGGTTTTCTCAGTTTCAATCCCTAATAGGGATTATATGAGTTTGGAACTCCCGAAGTTGCAGGAAGCTATTGCCAGTACCGAGTTTCAATCCCTAATAGGGATTATATGAGTTTGGAACTATTGTCATCCTTACGTTGGGAAAGTTTACGATAACGGCGATACTGAGGTAATTTCTATGGGTATCGAGAATTTTTCTTCTCCTATGGGTATGCTAGATTTATGGCAGAAGGATAGAAGTCATTTTAAATTCATAGTGGGAATATTAAAGCGTGATCCTGAAATTCAAAGTTAATGTAGACGACCGATTTATAAACGTATCCCTAGAGGCTCCGTCTCCTAACGATTACGCTCCCATAGAGTACCAAGGGGCGCCAGACGATGTGAAGAAATTCAAGAATTTTATCGAATTGCAATGTGGGGCATTTGGGCATACTCTAGGTTCCACAACAACCCCCATAGATTTTCATCGTGCCATGCTATATCAAAAACAATTCCCCGCCGAATTAATTGAAGGGAAAATTGATAAATACGATCCTGATATCCCAGTGGGAGCCAAGACTTAGTAAAAGGATGGGATTGGACTGTACAGGCAATTCCGCCCTTTTTGCCCTACCCCTTCTTTCCTACGTAGGTTGATCGTAAAATTAATAATAGTTATTTTCAGATTTATGACTTCCTACGCTTGCTTACAAACTGTGGTTTTAGGTATTCACGGTGGTGGATATAGGGGGCTACTTTCAGCCAAAATCTTGATGGAAATTGAGAGACGTACAGGTAAAGCGATTCGCTCAATTGATTGGTAAAAAAGGGAAGATTGCTGGTACTTCCACTGGGGGTATTTTGGCTCTGGGATTAACGATTCCCAATGCAGATGGTACGGGACCTCGCTACAAGGCTGAGGAATTATTTGAAATGTACCTCCGGGAAGGTCCAAATATCTTTGCTAAGTCTCGGTTTCAATCCCTAATAGGGATTATATGAGTTTTGAACCTTGAAACCACCAAGAGATACATTACCCAGTGCCCCAGTTTCAATCCCTAATAGGGATTATATGAGTTTTGAACCTGGCTTGTGAAAATTCTTGCCTTCTACTTGCTGGTTTCAATCCCTAGTAGGGATTAGATGAGTTTGGAACAGCGATCGCGTCGGCGGCACTCCGAAAGTAATCAGTTTCAATCCCTAGTAGGGATTAGATGAGTTTGGAACACTGAAACTCCTGCCACTTACGATTACGAAAGCGAGCCGTTTCAATCCCTAGTAGGGATTAGATGAGTTTGGAACTGTTCCAAGCGTTAGAATCACTTGGGCAGTTGCGTTTCAATCCCTAGTAGGGATTAGATGAGTTTGGAACGGGATTGAATTAAAATCCGCAGCGGACATCATGGTTTCAATCCCTAGTAGGGATTAGATGAGTTTGGAACTTTGCTGGGCAGAATAGTAAGCTAAGGTGCCTTGTGTTTCAATCCCTAGTAGGGATTAGATGAGTTTGGAACGAGAATCAGATAATTGAATATGTGCGATCGCTCGTTTCAATCCCTAGTAGGGATTAGATGAGTTTGGAACACTAGTCCCGGAGAAGCAAAAAATCAGCGTGTGGTGTTTCAATCCCTAGTAGGGATTAGATGAGTTTGGAACCCAACTCTATCGGGGGATGGATAGTTCATTCAAGTTTCAATCCCTAGTAGGGATTAGATGAGTTTGGAACTCTAGTATCAGTAACCTGATACACATAAGTACCTGTTTCAATCCCTAGTAGGGATTAGATGAGTTTGGAACTCACGAAAAAGTCTGGCGATCGCGTCAGCGCCAGGTTTCAATCCCTAGTAGGGATTAGATGAGTTTGGAACCTTCGGGGGCAGAATTGATTCCAGGGGCCCAACAATTGTTTCAATCCCTAGTAGGGATTAGATGAGTTTGGAACGGATTTTTATCCTTCTCTGTTGCAATTTGTAGAGTTTCAATCCCTAGTAGGGATTAGATGAGTTTGGAACGAGACAACCAGAGATCAATTAAGTTGTCCTTTGCGTTTCAATCCCTAGTAGGGATTAGATGAGTTTGGAACCATTCTTTCTGCATCAGTTGCATATCAAAGGGTGGGTTTAGAGGGTAGGGTGGGGGTATTGCTACCCCTTTCCCCCCGATAAACCGGACGAGCGTGTTATCCAGGCATCCGGCTTTGGCAAATCCTAGAGCTTACCAAAGAGGAACATTTTCGGTATCAGCAGTCTGTGGCTGAACCGGGGAATGTAATTGTTGATGACAGTAGTAATGCACTAATTCCAGGTTGGCGTAGCTGTCTTTACCCCCCAGATGTAAAGGGATTTTGTGGTGTTTCTGTAGGGACTCCCTATTAAAAAGAGACTCCCCACAGACGTGACAGAATTTTAGATTTTAGATTTTGGATTTTGGATTGGTGATGAGTTAGTTAGGAGCAGGGGTTAGGTGTTTGTTTAGAGTTACTCCTAATCTAAAATCTAAAATCTAAAATCTAAAATCCAAAATGGTTGTTACCGAAAACCCAGTAATCCTCTCTTTCTAAGTTAAATCTGCCGAAGTAACGACGCTTGCACCATGCTTGGCTTTTGTGTGGATGTAGACGCTTGGTGTACCTTCTTTCTCTCGCAAACATCCACCTATCTAAAGTGCGAAAAATTTGCGAGGAAACGACTGTGCGGAAATAGTTGGCGATACCACGGATAATCGGATTAAGTTTATCGATGATGAAATCTACGCTACAGCTTTGGTAATCCAACCAGACTTGTCGGATTTGTTGGCGGGTGCTTTGCAGGGACTTTCGGCTGGGCTTAATTAGGACTTTCCACCCAGTTTTCGTGCTAGAATCGCGGTAGTGTTTGACGTTGAAGCCGAGAAAGTTAAATCCTTCGCGCAGGTGAACAATCTGGGTTTTTGACCGAGCCAATTTTAGATTTTAGATTTTGGATTTTGGATTAGACAATTTTAGATTCTGGATTTTAGATTTTAGATTAGGAAGAACTCTAAACAAACACCTAACACCTGCTCCTAACTAATTCATAACCAATCCAAAATCTAAAATCTAAAATCTAAAATCCAAAATTGAGTGACTTTTGCTAAAGACTACCAGGTCGTCGGCATAGCGGACTAAACCACGGTCTCCAATCGTGCGACCACTTCGGTCGTAGCTAATTCCAAGGGCTGATTCCATTCCATGCAAGGCTATATTTGCTAATACAGGCGAAATAATCCCACCTTGTGGTACACCAGTATTTGTCTCATGGAAGACGTTTCTGTCTACATATCCAGCTTCTAGCCATTGTTTAATTAATTTTCTCGCCGGAAAATTGCCAATGGTTTTGAGTAACTGAGTATGTCCGATGTTGTCGAAACAACCCTCAATGTCCGCATCTACTACCCATTTCTTGGTTGTATTTGCTTTTGCCATTGAGTGAATTCTCTCTATGGCATCGTGGACTCCGCGCCCCGGTCTAAAACCATACGATGTTCGCTCAAATCGTGCCTCCCAGCTAGGTTCCAGTGCATTTTTCACTATTGCCTGGAGACATCTATCGACGATACACGGTATTCCTAAAGGTCTTTGTTTTCCATTTGACCGTACCAATTTTAGATTTTAGATTTTGGATTTTGGATTGGTTATGAATTAGTTAGGAGCAGGTGTTAGGTGTTTGTTTAGAGTTCTTCCTAATCTAAAATCTAAAATCTAAAATCCAAAATCTAAAATTGTCTAATCCAAAATCCAAAATCTAAAATCTAAAATTGTCTCAGTCGCCTAACTATTCTGTTGGCGTTTTTCCATTTCACGCCATTCCAGTTTGTAGTTCTTTCAGTTACGTTCACAATCATGGATTGCGTCTAACTTTTCCTGTAAAGTTCGGGTTCCTTACTTCCAATCCAAGGGATTCACCCGCCATACGTCAGCACCCTTTCGAGTTAGTTATTTAACCTATCTGCCCAGTTATGAATTCCTGTTTCCTTTCGGTGTAGCAGCCTTCGCTTCTTATGGCATCTTCCACCCACTGGGGGATTCAGGCGGATTACTCCAACCTTTACTTAATCACATCGACCTAGTCATAAGACCCCATTGGGGTTTCTTCGTATCACACGCGAGAGACACAACCAGGGCGGGTTTCCTCTATACACCGGGGGTTTTTTGGTGTCCGCAGACTCCGGGGACAGGGCGGAGTCTCTTCACCCCATATACTGTTTCAGCCATTTTCAGTATCTCCTCGTCTCGGTGCCTCGTCAAGGATTCACTTGTGTTAACCCTGCTGGTTTTACCTTAGCGCTTCACCCACTTTTGGCTAGTAGATGTCGCGCATTTAACCCTCTAGCTCTGAAACATCACAGTTACCTGTTATGCTCCTTCGGGCAGGTACTGGCAGTTGGACACTAGCCAGGAGTATTTCTGAGGTACTCACTCTCATCGTGCGACCGATAGTCGCACCAATCCCTAGTAGGGATTAGATGAGTTTGGAACCCTGGGTAGCGCCAATGGCGGCACCGGTGGGCTCGTTTCAATCCCTAGTAGGGATTAGATGAGTTTGGAACTGTACAAGCCAATCCCAGCCAAGCAAGCACAACTTGTTTCAATCCCTAGTAGGGATTAGATGAGTTTGGAACAGACCATCCATTTATTAGACACGAGACAGTTGTAGTTTCAATCCCTAGTAGGGATTAGATGAGTTTGGAACATCTCCCACTGGGAAATATATTTGTTGATGAGGAGTTTCAATCCCTAGTAGGGATTAGATGAGTTTGGAACGGTTATTGGTGGCATTAATGGCGCCGGCTTCAAAGTTTCAATCCCTAGTAGGGATTAGATGAGTTTGGAACGGAATTCTTTAAAAATGGTGCCTTGCTAGATTGGTTTCAATCCCTAGTAGGGATTAGATGAGTTTGGAACGATGCAGCCCTTACCGCACTGGGAATACAAATAGTTTCAATCCCTAGTAGGGATTAGATGAGTTTGGAACAATTTCCTGATTGGGAGTTCTACGCCTTACCAGGGGTTTCAATCCCTAGTAGGGATTAGATGAGTTTGGAACGAAGTTGATCCGACAAAAACGTTAGCGTAATTTGGTTTCAATCCCTAGTAGGGATTAGATGAGTTTGGAACGATTCGCCAAAGGTAATTATATCTCGATTCTTTGTTTCAATCCCTAGTAGGGATTAGATGAGTTTGGAACTCCCGGCGGCGGGGGAAAAATCGCCGCATTTTACTGTTTCAATCCCTAGTAGGGATTAGATGAGTTTGGAACCAGGGACAAGTTTGAGCCAGCCAACGCCTACAAGAGTTTCAATCCCTAGTAGGGATTAGATGAGTTTGGAACCATATTCAGTAGATAAAACATCTATATAGTTAGTAGTTTCAATCCCTAGTAGGGATTAGATGAGTTTGGAACAGCTGATCAATTTCCCCGATTTAATAAATCGGGTGGTTTCAATCCCTAGTAGGGATTAGATGAGTTTGGAACAATAGCTTCCCTCTCTTGTGCGGAGTCTTTTATGTTTCAATCCCTAGTAGGGATTAGATGAGTTTGGAACCTGTTTTTCGATAGCCGAGCAGAGAACTCTATAAGTTTCAATCCCTAGTAGGGATTAGATGAGTTTGGAACTTGCGCTATATCACCCTCACTATTTTTAATCAATCGTTTCAATCCCTAGTAGGGATTAGATGAGTTTGGAACGGGTGCGCTACGGGGGATTGGTTGCCAGCGCCACGTTTCAATCCCTAGTAGGGATTAGATGAGTTTGGAACGTTAAAATTCAGGGTCATAGTTTTGGCGTTTCCCGTTTCAATCCCTAGTAGGGATTAGATGAGTTTGGAACTTTGAAGTAGAATGTAGTGCGATCGCTCAAGTATTGTTTCAATCCCTAGTAGGGATTAGATGAGTTTGGAACCTTACTGGGCACCAGAAATGCCCTAAATGCAAGTCATTTGAGTTTCAATCCCTAGTAGGGATTAGATGAGTTTGGAACTATTATCTAATATTCCTCCACTTGCAAAATTTTTGTTTCAATCCCTAGTAGGGATTAGATGAGTTTGGAACACCCACTGTATAAAATGATAGGCACGTAAATCAGGTTTCAATCCCTAGTAGGGATTAGATGAGTTTGGAACACTTTTCCGATTTGTTAGGTTACTGTGTCAATTGTGTTTCAATCCCTAGTAGGGATTAGATGAGTTTGGAACTATATATCAGGAAAATAAACTAAACTATCAGAATAATAGTTTCAATCCCTAGTAGGGATTAGATGAGTTTGGAACCCCAACCGTTGGTAGCCCCATCAGCCAGGGCGGGTTTCAATCCCTAGTAGGGATTAGATGAGTTTGGAACTCCTCCGCGCGCCGCTTTGGGCAGCAGCAGCTAATTATACCTGTTTCAATCCCTAGTAGGGATTAGATGAGTTTGGAACGAAAAGCTAGCCTATTTCCGGTTTTTCCACGGAGGTTTCAATCCCTAGTAGGGATTAGATGAGTTTGGAACGTGCGGATGTTCGACGATAAAGGTTTGTTCGCAGTTTCAATCCCTAGTAGGGATTAGATGAGTTTGGAACCGCCTGTAGGCGCAGTTCCCACCCTGTGGGTCCAGTTTCAATCCCTAGTAGGGATTAGATGAGTTTGGAAAATACTGAAAGTGGAGGGATGTCTCTTTGGTTCGTTTCAATCCCTAGTAGGGATTAGATGAGTTTGGAAACAGTTTATTGTACGTATCCTGAGAGAGTACAAAGTTTCAATCCCTAGTAGGGATTAGATGAGTTTGGAATTACGTCTGTCTTCTATTACTTCGGGTCTGGAAGTGTTTCAATCCCTAGTAGGGATTAGATGAGTTTGGAAAACCATGTTAGAAAAGCAGAATCCAATGGCCCAAGTTTCAATCCCTAGTAGGGATTAGATGAGTTTGGAAAAGAATTATTCAAATTATCCACACTTGAATCGCTAGTTTCAATCCCTAGTAGGGATTAGATGAGTTTGGAAAATCCGAATGTGGACAAGGATGGCTACAAAATGGGTTTCAATCCCTAGTAGGGATTAGATGAGTTTGGAACTTAATTTTTCCTTACAGGTTGATTCAAAAGCCGTAAGTTTCAATCCCTAGTAGGGATTAGATGAGTTTGGAACGAGAAGGGGTATATAAGTACCTCAATAGCATAAAAGTTTCAATCCCTAGTAGGGATTAGATGAGTTTGGAAGGAAATATTGCTGATCCAGTACATGGTTTTTTGGGTTTCAATCCCTAGTAGGGATTAGATGAGTTTGGAAGGCAGCTACCCCCCGCCGCTACTCCTAAGCAAATGTTTCAATCCCTAGTAGGGATTAGATGAGTTTGGAACGCGGTAGCCTGAAAGCTAGACTATATGTAGTTTTCAAGGTTCGGTTGCGCTGATTCGACTATATCATACTAATATTGAGACATCAAGCAAGAAAAATAAAAACATAAAATACTTCAAACTAAGATATATCAAGGGTTTCCAGACTTGCGCGAGTCGTGATTATTTAAAAATCACTGGAAACCCTAGTGGGAACTAAGGTCCAGACGTTTTTTGTACCTGCGATTTTGATACACCTACCAATTCGCGCAAATAACGTCTGAAAGCCTTGCTAGACAGGGATTATGCAAAAAATATACTATTATCTGGTGGTTGTTCTCCACCAATTCGCTCGATTTTGCCTTGACAGCAAGCGCAGAGAAAGAAAAAGCGAATGCTATCAATATCGGGTTGAATCAATTTGGCTAACCGCGATCGCAACTTGGCATACTGAGTAGATGTGATATCACACTCAAACACAGAATACTGAACCCACTGTCCATATGATTTCAGTATAGAGTGGACTTTGGTTCGTCGCTTGTCTTCAGGGATATCATAGGTAACTACTATAAACATCAGAAGAATTCACCTCACTTCAACACTAGAGGAGGATATTTATCGATTTCTCCAATGGGCAGTCATCACCAAGTACTATCCGTTCCTCTCACTTCAACACTAGAGGAGGATATTTATCGATTTCTCCAATGGGCAGTCATCACCAAGTACTATCCGTTCCTCTCACTTCAACACTAGAGGAGGATATTTATCGATTTCTCCCATAAGAT
>Ga0116227_10010706_pt1 | contig 15825 bp, 14 predicted proteins | sample S1TSphgellanicum_FD_89693 | JGI IMG/M metagenome (GOLD analysis project Ga0116227, IMG submission 89693) | Host-associated microbial communities from peat moss isolated from Minnesota, USA - S1T2_Fb - Sphagnum magellanicum MG | ecosystem: Host-associated > Plants > Peat moss > Unclassified... | reverse complement strand
TGCAGCTTTCAGGCACTTCCTCGAAGAAAGGATTCAAATATTCATTCTTGTAAAAGCGGGAAGTATTCAATAATAGGAAGTTGTACAACCTGTTCAATACTATCACTGCGCGTTTCATTTGATGGATCCATGCATCGATGTGCTTTTCATGAAATAACCTGTTTACAATTTGGCCACAATCACTATTTCACTATGCGTTCATAGAGTAATATTATTGTAAATTTGTTATCAAAAATGAAGTTTATCAAGTGATCTTTTCATAATCTCCATCAACACCTACCAAAAAATTAGAAGAGTTGACACATATCCATCATTTTTGGGCATGGGTCATTACAAAGCTTCAGAATGGTCAGGTCTTTTAGCATTGGATCATCGAAATTTGTAAGCATCTTGGGAAGTAGGTTTCTGCTACATGTTTCTTTTACATCATCTAATTTTAGTGACTAAAGTTTCGCATTGTGATGTTGTCCCAGAGGTGGTAATTTTGCAGATTTGTTCCTATCAAGATGGAAGACATCTTGCCTGACACTGTCAACATTGACATTGAAGGGCAAACATCTGATTCGGTATCTAATATGGCTGAAGGGCAAGGGAACTCGGATACTGAAGAGCGAATAGCTAACTTCATTTCTGAGGAACAAACATCTCAATGGTTCAATGAATTTAAAACAGCACTTGAGAGACATGAAGTTCGGGAAGTAAGGAATGACGTTCTCGTAAGGAAATTACCAGCCTGTTTTCGTGTACCCTGGAACAATACACTCCAAGGCTATGGCAATTTGGCCTCCACAACTGTGATGTCCTGCACCCTAGTGAATCAGAAGATTTGAAAATAGCCTTAGCTGCAGCCTGCGAGCTGGGAGCTGGGACCATGGGATGAATTTTGTGCTTCGGTTGTGGATGACCCTTTAGGTGTTTTGAGAGCATATGGTCTAGATCACACCGAACCTAAGTTCAGTAGGAGGACGATGCAGTGCTTATTAACTTTAGATGCTTTGACAATATTTTTGGTATCTGCTAATGACACATATAATGATATATTTGATGAGAAGACCCAAATAGGTGCTAGAATTACAGCTTTGTTGAAGACTAGGTTGGAGTACGTTCGTCTTTACAATGATCTTTTTCTGTTGGAGAATCAAGTTCCCATAGCTTTATTGAGGAAAGTCATTCTGTTGGAGAAATTGATAGGACCAAATTCGACATTAATGGATCAACAGTTAAAGTTGGACAGGATCTTGGAAGTTAATGTTTCCAATATGTGTGAGAATACCTTGGTACTGACTAAAGACCATCGGGCCAAATTTGAAAAGGCATATCCTCAAGGCGAATTCGAGAAATGTCCACACATCATAGCTTGTGTTTACAGAATACTGTGTGGTCAATATGCCAATCTGGAGCAACAACAATCAGCATACAATCTGCAACCGCTTTTTAAGAAAGCTGGCATTCCAATCAAAGGAATCAAAGGAGTGTTGAATGAAGTGGGTTTTCATAAACGTTGTTTATTCCTGCCAATTGTAAAATTATATGACCAGACAGAATCTTATTTTCACAATCTGGCGATGTATGAGTTCATGGAAGATTACAACTCTTTTAAATGTCCATTTGGCGAATATATACTACTCATGACAAGTCTTATCAAGGAGGTGGGGTATGTGAAACATCTAATTGACTGTGGTGTGATATAAAACCAACTTTGCACCAATAAGAATGCTTTTCAAATGTGGAATAGCTTGCAAAATGATTTAATCTTTCCCCAAAATTCAAAACAATACAAAGACATGGTGTCTGAAATCAATAAACAGTGTAAATCCTCACTGAATGTAATGAGAACAGAATTCTATCAGTTATTTTGTTCCAGACCATGGTATGTCATAGCTGTTATCACAGCCACCATTGTAACTGCTGGCACTTGCATCCAAGCTTACAGAGCTGTCATTGGTTCTGATAAAATGCAACCCCATTTTCCACCTTAATAAAATCATTGTATTGCAAACATTAGAATGGTGTATTTTGTCTGATATATCTATTTGACGCTTTGCCTCATATTTTGATATTATTTATATTATTCTTGAAAATCATGCCTAATCCTCAAAATGTAAATGCTTATGAAAAATAGTTTTTAGTATTTTTCCTTCATTGTAGTTTTCGACATATATCACAAGTCTGTATTTTTTTAGGATTTAGATTTTTTTTTAAAAATTATGTTTAAAGATTTTCAGATTTTCAGATTTTTACACTAAAGATTAGCACAAAGCTCTGCCCTTGATAACAGGCCATCCTTGAACTCTCGATGGTTGCTGAAGAATTCTAGAAGAGCACTCTACTACAGAAGTACAAACAATATCACTGCTACCAGAATGACAACTTTTAGAGTTTTTTAAAAGGAGAGAGAAGCTTATGCACCTTCATGACAAAACATGGGTTCCAACACAAAATTAGCATGTGTCAATGATGCCTCCTGTGTTAATGTCTACTCTGTAAAGAGCACCATCCCCTGCATAGAACGAAAAATGTGCTAATGTTAGTAAGGCCACAAGGACAACAGTGCAGACTGCCTCATAATTTTTCAGTATTTCAGCATGAACAAACACAAAGTGCTCACTCATTGAAATATTTGCTCAAAGTTTGTAGTCACCCAACACAAGATTTATATGGCTTTTCTTTCTCCCCATCTCACCTCTCTCGATGTAACCACACTGGCCATCAACCACAAGGAGAATTACTCAAAATCTGGGCATTGAAGAACATTTTTTTCACAAATGTCCTTTGAATGAGTCATTCTGGATTTTTATTTTTTTTGGCCAAGTGAAGAAAATTTGCCAAAATAAAACTGATGGTTGGACCTCATTTCTTTTGGTGTTAAGGAATATTTCCACATTTTGTGTGTTATGTGTACATGTGTGTCAATTACAGTTTTTGACCCAATGATAATGTGGTTGATAAAATGAGTGATAATCAACTATGTTCAAATAGGGAGAATATTATCTAGAAATAATTAATGTTGCAAATGATGTGCCACTGTTCTCATTAATCTAATTTGAAAGTGAAAGAAGGTTTTAAACAATTGTAGTGATGTTCAAAAAATTCAAAAAATGAATGTTCCATCCTTCACACCACCAATAGCTTTTGGTCATTCTCCCACACTTGACCATCACCCTTGTGTTTTGCATTAGTGCTTCCTCACTCACACCTTAACATTGCAACTTGTCTCTAAGCTTTGCATTTGTGCTTCATTTGAGTCTCACCATTAGAATTCACATCTGAACTTTGCACTTGCACCTCTACACTATCTTTTTGTGTTAGAACATTGTGTTTGTTTCGTTGCATTTATCATTTCTTTATTTATATGCCTTGACAACATTAGTCAACACATTTCTTTACATTTCTTTATTTATATGCCTTGACAACATTAGTCAACACATTTCTTTACATTTATCTTCATGTTTTCATCTTCCACAACACCATCATCACAAATTTTGTAGCAATAATGGACAATTCAAAAAGAGTTAATTGAACACCAAACAATAGTAGAAGACATTGTAGAGGCAAAGGAGCTGAAATTACCTCACAACAACACAACTGGAACCAAGAGGAGAATGAGATGGACTCAATGGAAAATTCAAGAGACAATGTGAAAAGTAAAGATCGAAAAAACAAAGGTCCTTCTCATTACCACAACATGAATTGGAATCATGAAGAGGTGATGGCCCTAATTAATTATAAACACAATGAGCACATCATTTTGAAAAAAGTTGTTGATCCACAAGCAAACATGATTCTTACAATGCAATAGTGGAACAAATTATTAGAAGACCTACAACCAATCACACATCTAAAAACTCTAAAAACTGACAAGATGTGCAAAGACATGTGGAATTACATTAATGGTGATTACAAGAAAATATTTGACTACTACAAAAGCATTTGGTCATAACATTTCATACTAGGATTTGGCAAGGAAAGAATGGGACAAATTTCATTTACCAAAATGATTCAATGAAGATTGTTATAATGCAATTGAGGTTTTCCATTGGGAGAGTAGCATTAATGCTCTAATCCAATTGAAGAATCTATAAGTAGAAGTCGATGGAATCTATGTACAACATAAATAAAAGGAGGAAAAACATTTTCCTACACAACCTAGTTGATATTTGATGCATGAGTTGTTGGGAAAAGATGATGTTCCACACGAGAGCTACAAGGCTTTTCAATTCAACTAGGACAACAATCATGGAGTTGTTGCAAATAATGCAATCAACTTAATTGAATTATCATAATCCTTTGGATTAGGTAATGTTGAACCTCCATAATTCTATGACACCTACAAAACCCAACACACATCCAACACGTAAAATAACAACTATATAACTTTTGGAAATAGTAGAGTGAAAAGAAAAATATCATCAATATTCTTATTGGTCATTGAAGCCACTAGTTTAAAAAGTAAAAATTATCATGGATGCCATGGACCACATCAACACAAATCAATTTGAAATTGACAAGAACGAGACCAAGTGTCATGAAATGACATTCAAGCATTTCAAATATTTGAAGGAGAGAGATAAAAAGGTTGATAAGATGAACAATAATATGGTAAGAGTTTGATCAAACCTTATTTATGTAGTGTGTCATGCCTTCATAAAAGAACAATCGCAAATGCTTCCACCAACCATGTTTTAATCCTCTTCTAATGATCTGGCATTGTTAAATAATCAAAACAAAATGAAGAATAATTGCAACTATAAATGATGTGAAAAAAATAGTTTGCCATTTGACAGAATTCCAAATCAACATATCAATTTCATTGAACTAAACAACATTGAATTAAAAAGTAACAATCAAGCTTACCTTGCATTGAACATCCCTCATTTCAATTACAAACTTGATGTCACATTAAACTTGAAGAAGAATAGTTCCAATCAATTTCAATCAATCTACCATTTGAGCATTGAACTTGATAGAACTTTGGAATCAACATTTCAATTTCATTGAGCTAAACAATAACATGATAAATTCTAGAATCATAATTTTCAAGATTGAAATAAATAATTTGGAGAATAAAATAAGCAACATTGAAATAAATTGTAGGAATGAAGATTATATTTCATTAAACATTCATCAATATTTGATGTAACATTGAACTTGAAAAAAAATAATTTCAATCAATGAAAATCAATTTGCCATAATAAATCCAAACACATAAGTGTTTTTAGCAATTGCCATCTTCAAAACACATCAAAACATATCATTACACATGTTTAGCAAAATACACAATTGTTAAAAAATCTTTTTTCTTTTGTTATTACTAAATTCAAATATTTTTCAAGCTTCAAATTTGTAGTTTGCAATGAAAAAAGAAATGATTTGTAGGATATTTGTGGAGTTGTGATGATGAAAACAAAATTGGACATTAAACATTTCAATTCCAACTTGACAACATCGTACTTGAAGAAAATAATTGAGCATTACCATTTACAATTCATTGAGTCTAACATTTCAATTTCATTTGAACATTACACTTAACAACATTTTGGCTTGTTCATTTTTTATGTGTTCATTTGTTCTTTAGATATGCGTCAAGAATGAAATGTTAATATTTGGCTAGATTTCAAAAGTTCATTTTACTTTCTAAAATACTTTTTACCTCATTAATCATGCATTTGTCCTATCATTTTTACACCTTATTCCACCTTGTTGATATCCATGATCTTGTTACAACATTATTATATTTACATCAACAATGAACATCCTTCCCATCCAATATCAAGTTATACAATAAACAACATGTAACATTAGGAATGAAGAAAATATAAAGATTACTTTTGAACAAAAAGTTTCTAAAAATCTTTTTCGGCATCCTAGGAACATTTTGCACCCATTCTTCCCTTTAGAAAAATTTCTTTTGTATAATGCTTCCAAAAATGTGTGCCTAATGTTCACATTCTACTTATGAAGGATCTTAACCCAAGACAAAAATGGATAGCCTTTACCCCTAATGATGTATGGATGAATGTCATCTTATGATTTGTGTTCAAGATTGGAAAAACCATCATAAATTGCCTTTTCTACAAAGGCCAGATAATCGAAAAACTTTCAAGTTATCATAGATTTTAGTAATTTGACAAAAACATTTCAAAATTACTTATGATCAATAACTATTTGTAGTTACATGCTATGAGTTTTGGATTTTAAGAAAAGAAATATGTAGTAAAAACTCCTTTAAGAGTTTTTTAAAGTGTGAATCTATGTGTAATCAATTGCACCATGAATAGAAAGGGGGCACACCAATCCTTGAAGCTCACCATTACCTATCGCAACCCCACTTTGAGGGAAGTGTGAGGTCGCCACTCACACTCCCGAAAATGGGACTTGAGAATCCTCCGAGACTATTGAAAACTCATAACTTGATTACAGGGGTCAAAACACCTCGCATTGAGGTGTTCTTTATATCGTTAGAAAGGTCTTGGAGTGTAGATGTCCAAAATGGCCTCGCATGAGCCATTTGAACATCTGTAACACAAGTTATGGGCGAAAGAAGGGCCAAGAGTCAAACTGACAATTTGACTCCCGACCACTAAAAGTCAAGAATCGACCCGATTTCGGTGTGTGCAGGTGGAATGCGACACACCGTTGGAAAGCTCTCAAGGAGAGCTACAAGTTTGTTTTAGACCTCGTCCCAATCAGAGGTTGGATCGAAACATTATGAATGCACAAAATCCTGGGAATCTAAACCGAGACAATTTCGGGACTCCACTTTGGGAGTCCCGGGAAAAAGTGCCATTCGAATGCAAGTGTGGTAGAGAGACGCAGAGAATACTATATGGGGGAAAGTGGTGGCTTCCCCCAAGTCCGGGTCGTGGTGAGTAAAGTGAGTCCAAGGCTGCCCATGGCTTATTCCAACACCAAAAGTGTGTAGAATGCAGGACCGAATAATTAAGTAGCTTGTCCCTCTTCCTAGTCTAATCCCGGAGCTTTCAGCACGCCCCTCCCACCCCTTTTAGTGCTGGAAGCTGGGAGCGACACCAAGTTCCAACTATTTCCATTCTTTAACAAAGTTGGACCCTTCTTGGGTCTAACAAGGAACTTGGGGGCGCATCATTACCCTTGACAAATCTTCACCTTGTGACCATTGAATTTGGTTCCTAAACATAACATTAATAACACGTTCACAAAAGATTTGCGAATCACAAAAAGTTTGTTAAATTGAAGGTAGTTGGTTTTGCAAGCAAGCTCCAAGGATGCAATTATGATGCCAACATGAACTACACACCTATATGTGATGTTTCATTTTTTAACCAAAGGTTGCAACATCTCTGTTATTTGCAAAACGACTTTTCTAGTGTCTTGAAAATGTTCAACCCCCTTGAATTCTTGTACTAAGTCACAAGAAAGTTCAAATATCAAGTGGTACTCCAAGCTTTGACCCAATCTTTAACTTCCTTCATCATCAACAAATCAAAATCACACAAAAATTTAATGATTCAAAACAATACCTTTCCACCTTTCAACCAACAATCTAGTGTTGAATGCCAGGAAATCCTCTATTAAAAATATCATCACTTTCATGGTCTCACTTTCAATTTCAAAACATAGAGAAAACAACTCCTACAAACACAAAAAAAATGGAGAAAACTCATGAACAACAACAATTCTAATGGTGGTGCCATTACAAGGTGCGAAATATTGTCTTTTTAAAAATGAATGAATATATTGAGTTGGAGTGCACGAGAATGAAAGAACTTGGGCATGCCACAAAGAGATTGAGAAAGCTTGAACATGCCACAAAGAGTATGTGAAAGCTTGAATGTGTTAGAAAAAGAACAAAAAAACTTGAACATGTTGCAAAAAAAATGAAAGCTTCAACAAAAGAAGGAATGATAATTCAATGTTGCATGGGTGTGTGATGTAAGCATTGGGTGCTTTGATCATCATGATGATCTGTTATTTTTGGATTAACTTTCAATTAAGTTTTTGCTACCTCACAAACAAGTTTGAAGGTTTTGTTGTTTATTTTCAAATATGAATTGGATTCTCGTTTGTTGGCTTTATCCAAAATATTCCAAACTAGAAATAAAAGCATCATGGAAACTCTTCCCAAGCAAGTATAAAATATGAATAATCAAGGTAGGCTAAATGGATAAGGTTGTGTAGGTTTAAAGGAGAAGGTTTTTCATTTGTTAAAGGAACCTTGTTTGTTGATTGAAGTGAGATGGGGAGGTGTTGAGGATTGAATGTCTATAGATCTAGGTAATGAAAGTAGGTTGAATGGATAATATTATAAATTATAACTCTAGGTTAAGGGGGAGGAAAAGGTTAAACAATTTTTTTCCCTTTTCAAGTGAATTGTTTTTTAGGTGGGATGAGGTGGGAAGGATAGTGGACATATTCCTCCCCCCCTTTCATTTTCAAAGGGGGATGGGAAGTGTGTTTATGGGGGAAGAGGGTTGAAAGTTTTTCCTTCTTTTGAAAGGGGTTGTTGGGTGGCATGGGGAGATGGGAAGTTTGGATGTTTTAAGGGGGCAAGGCAAGGCCAAAACCTTTGAAAATATGCTAAATTTTGAGAAAATAAGCTTTAACTTTTGAAGAGCAAAATAAAACGTTTAGTTAGATATAGTTTGTGTTCAAAGCCAATTTGGTGCAATTTTTGTAATACATGTTTCTTTTTTTGTTGTAAAAGAATAAAAGAATTGGGTTTTCAACTACAATTGAAACCATGAGATAAAAAAAAACATTATAAAGCATTTTATTCTAGAGCATAGGTGTTTTGGAATTGATTCAACAAGTTACAATATCGTAATATTTTGTTGGCTTCAAAAAAAATTATATTATTTTTTAGAAATGCTGAAATCCTCCAAAATATTTTCTCAAAGAAATTTTTTTTGTAAATGAAAATGAAAATCTCTTGGAATGTTCTGAAATACTTGTTTTGCCAAATGGAACATTCAAAATTTATTTATTTAATAAACATGTGTCAAAGCTGCCAAGGTACTATGGTATCTATGAAAATATTTCTACCCACCCCTCTCCCCAACGATTTGCCCATCAAATAGGGGCATTTCATTGTTGCCTATAATGGAGAAGAGGTCATTCATTACCAGAAATAGATTGAGCATGGGAGCATCAAAGGTATCTTCAAAAACTGGCAATCTTGAGCTGAAATTAGACATAACCTACTATCCAGAGGTTCAGGAGCGACAGTGGAACCCTCTTGTCAATGGATGTAAAATCATGTAACCGGGCCCCTATATATAGATGAAAAGTGAAGTAAACCTCCTCTCTCAATGGATGAAAAGTCATATCTGAGGTTTTGTCCTGATGATGTATGCACAGGAAATCAAAGGCGGGAGGCTATCGTAGGTCAACACCGAGTGGAGCTTGAGAACCTCTGGATGGTAGGCTATGGGGTCAACATAGTTTGCTATGTCCCTTCACCATAGCCATGTAGTGATATTCAGTTTGCAAATGTACATAACTAGAGAGGCAGAATCTTTTATGGAAGCAATAGCAAAAAGGCTATTCCAATCTAGATAGTTGGTTCTATGCAAGGAACCTCCACCTATTTCAAAGGCTCCCAAACCAAGCAACATGTAGGCTCCCAGTTGCATTTTATGTGACGTTTGCATTTGAATTTCTATTAGCATGCCAATAAAAAACAATTGACATTTATCCTTTTCATGGAGCAAGTGTACTTTTGGCTAAGTGTCATGTTAAAACTGAAATTGGCAGCTAATTTCAACATGACCACAAAAAATTACTTTGTAGTTGATTGTATCCATAATATCATATTTATAGATTTATTCTTTTTGGTGAATGGATGGACAAGAGCATTTTCATTTATTTTACATCTATATGCATAGACATGAAATTATGCCATAATTCACATTTTTTTTCTTTTTTTATTTGTTGATAATAAATGAATTATCTCTCACTAAAGAATCCTCCATAATTTGAATAGAAGGGCCCTTTAAAATGGTACCACAAAATTTAAGTATGTTATATGGTAACAATTTAATATCCATGTTCATTCCCAATACTTGTTCCCATTGACCCCAGGTTACCAAAAGGCCCAAGACAAAACCATGCAAGGTGTAGGACATGACATTAACATAACTTGTAAAATGTCTAGCACCATGTCCAAGGGAATCTTATGAGGTTTGCCCCCAGGCTCAAGCCAATATTCCCTCTCTTGGGACCTAGGACAGAGAATATTGTACTCTAAACCTCAAGCCCGAGCCCACTCCTTTCATGGTCTTCTTGGAATTCCGTAAATGCCCACTGCCTCAGTCATTCCTCTACACCAAAAGCTCCTTGGGGGCACAGTGAAGGACATTATACATCACCCTACTGACTTTGCTGGTGTTCAGTGAGATGTCGTATGCAACTTTGTTGTTCTGCACTTCACAGGACAAAATAATCTTATATATATGTGTGTGTTTTGTCCTGCTGTTCACATGCAAGTTTGAACCCATGACCAGTGCTTTATTTGAACAAGTCCAAAGAGACCGAAGGGTGGTGTTCGATCCAGTAAAAGATACACCAAGTCCAGAATCCTGAAAACTCCCATAGACCCCCCCCTACAGACTTTGCTGTGTTCAGTGAATGTCCTATGGAAATTTTTCGTTCTGCACTTTACAAGACATTGTATATATATTTGTCCTGCTGTATAACATGCAAGTTTGAACCCATGACCTGTGCTTTATTTGATCAAGTCGAAAGAGACCTAAAGGTGGTGTTTGAGGGTCCTGTGTGGGATGCAACACTGATACTTGCAAAGTTTGTAGGGGGTTTGAAGTGACCTGCAAGTTGACACTTCAAACCAAAAAACCGTAGGTGTATGTGGTTGCAGGGATCCAACTGTAGGGAGCCTATTGTGAACCGCATTTTCAGTGAAGTTCTAAGAGAATTGTGGGGGCCAATTTTGCCTGTCTTGGAAATGAGGAAAGTTTTGGAACATTGAGGTGAAGCATGTCCAGCTTTAATGTATAGCGGCCTTATGAAGTTGGGGGCCCACGTCAAGCCCATCACCTTGGTTTTGCAGCCCACAATCTTACACACCATCTTCTTTTTTATATCATTGAAATCCCAGCAACAAACGTAACGGTTGAAATTTTTTTTTCATTCCATTTTGTGTTCAAATCCAATTTGGTGCAATTTTGTACTTTTTTCTTTGGTTAAAAAAGAAAGGAATGTTCAACTTCAATTGAAACCAAGAAAGAAAGAAAATATTCTAAAACAAACGCATTATAAAGCAAATGTGTTTTGAAATTGACAAGTTACAATATCATAATATTTTGATGACTTCAAATAAAAATATATTATTTTAAAGAAAAATATTAAAATTGTGCAATTTTGTGTGAATAATTTATTTACTTATCACTCGTTTTAATCCCATCTCGAAATTTTAGCACGTCCTTCTACCTTTGAAGTGTTACGAGTCAAGGAACGTACTTCAACTGTTTATTCTTATGTTGTTTTCACATTTATATTCGCATTTGAATCTATCCAAAAGTTGATGATCCATGAATTATAGTCACTTTCTCTAGCACCCTTACAATATTTTCTAGATTTTCACTTGAGTTTGAATCAAGCAAAATAAAATCTCCCAAAGTAAGAGGGCTCTAAGCAACTCGTCCAACCTCTCTTCCGTGTGCAATGAAAATACATGTTATAATTGAACATATTGTCAATTTCATACACAAACAATAATCTTCATATTACCAAACAATGTAAATTTTATTTTACACAACTCCATTTACAACACTTAACACATATGCATAGGCACAATTTGCCCCTAAAAGAAGTGAAAAATAGGTGGTGGAAATGCTCAACAATTAAAAATGTTGACTATAATAAGCGATTGTCCATTGCCAAATACAAAGATGAATGGGTAGAATATTTTTGCACAAGGGAATTTTGAAACCCTTTCCATCAACACAAAAACTCTTCACTAAATGAAAAATTCAAAAGCCCAATCACAAGTTTTAAAACTTGTCATTTGGTCATAAGGTACTGTTGCTGACCAATGTTTGTTAACGAGCCATATTTTGAATCGTTTGGGTGTTCGTTCACCCATGGGTGATGGGTTGTTCTACCGTGTTTAATTGTGGCGTCATAAAAAAAAGTTCCTTGAAACACTTTTGAAACATGTGACCAAAGTAACAAACAATAGCTCTCATAGGGGGCGATTTTGGCACACAAGTGTCGAATAATTAATATATTTCAACATTAAAAAAAAAATTGAAAATTTTGACAGCTAAGCAACATAGTTATTAAATGCACAACAACTATTGAAAGTTTTTTACAATTGTTATGGTTAACTAGTGCATTGAAAGAAAATAACTTTTCTTAAGTTTGAGCAAATAAAAAATAATTGAATTTGTGCCAAAGTTGCCCATGTACAATGGTATTTAATAAAACACCCAAACCTGGCATATGTAGGGTTAAGCCTTCAGGTGAGGGCATTCTCAAAATAATAGCCTAGGCTAAACATACTAGAGAATGAAAGAAGAAGAGTGGGACAGATCTGTCACCTATGATTTAGGAGCGGTAGGGACCTTACCGTAAGCAATAAGATCCCTCCTGTTCCTAATAGGATCCTTCCTCTTTTCCAGCAGGGATGTCATAGGTACTATTGTAACCTTTCCGGATGGGCCAAGTGTGAACTGGTTACTAAACTAATTTTTCATTCGAAAACGTTTTTCTGGGAATACAATTGAATTTCCAATGACAAAAAGTACTTAAAACTCACATTGTCCCACAATTTTAGGTCTAATTTTTTTTCAAATCACCTTTATTAAACCCTATTCACTGAAGGCTTTCAATAACACCAAGAACACGGCAAACTTCCCCTATAATTTTTAGTTTTGATTGAAATAGGATTTCAGTGAAATAATATTCAACAACTTGTCTACCACTGGTTGAAACATTAAGAAACTAACTCAATACAACCATACTTATCCAGGGCTTTCCAACGGTACCGAGAGCACAGCACGAGGCACCATTGCTTGGAAGCTCTCAACATGACAACAACAGAAACAAATGAAAACAAGGGGTGTGTCACACTGTGGCCTTGCCATTTACATTAAAAAGTATCTTAAGGCATAAGAAGAAGTATGGAAACTCATGCTTTCACCAACTTCTATAAATGAAAAAATAACATATGTGTATATATTGAAAGCAAAAAACAGCACACCCAACCTGACAAGCCATCAGGACCCCCAAGTCAAGCTCATTGCCAGAGTTTCAGTGGCGGGAGTTTCACCTGCCCACCATTGGGTTTGAAGGTACATAACATGCGAAAGCAGTCAGCACATCCTCAAGTTGGGAAAACATTAAAGTTGTGTAAGAATAATTATTTTGAAGGTACTTAACATGCCAAAGCAGTCAGCAGAACCTCAAGTTGGGAAAACATTAAAGTTGTGTAAGAGTAATTATTTTGAAGGTAAATTAACATGCCAAAGCAGTCATCACAACCTCAAGTTGAGAAAACATTAAAGTTGTGTAAGAATATTTATTTTGAAGGTACTTAACATGCCAAAGCAGTCAGCACATCCTCAAGTTGGGAAAACATTAAAGTTGTGTAAGAAAAATTATTTTGAAGGTACATAACATGCCAAAGCAGTCAGCGCAACCTCAAGTTGGGAAAACATTAAAGTTGTGTAAGAATAATTATTTTGAAGGTAAATTAACATGCCAAAGCACTCATCACAACCTCAAGTTGGGAAAACATTAAAGTTGTGTAAGAATAATTATTTTGAAGGTACTTAGCATGCTAAAGCAGTCAGCACAACCTCAAGTTGGGAAAACATTAAAGTTGTTAAGAATAGTTATTTTGAAGGTACTTAACATGCAAAACATGTGAGCACAACCTCAAGTTGGGAAAACATTAAAGTTGTGTAAAATAATGCAACAACTTGTGCAGGCATCACCCACACCACAGACTCCAACAGTATACTAGACAGATGTCAGCACGCCGGCACGAACTTCTTTGGAGGACAGTAAATCATTAATGGCTCCTTATTGCAGACAGTACAAAACTACCCTCTACTTCTTTTTTCCCTGACTGCCCAACTGGGGCACATCTTGGTGGTGTGCAAACACAAATTAGTGCCAAGCTACTACACGGTATAGGAATGTTCTCCAAGAAGACAGGCTTCTTGAAATCAGCTTGGTGTCTTGCTTGGTGGCTCACTTAGCTGACTAATTTGAAGAGAGGTGTTGGGCCAAATTGTATAGAAAAGGAGGAAAATTTTGGCCTTGAGTGATGCTGAATGGCATTGTGAATTGAAACCCTAGCATCAGCTCCATCATGTCGGTCTTCCAGCCAAAAATCATGCACTGCATGACTTTGTCCAGGGGGGAAAACAAAAGCCCCACAAGTTGTATTCCCACATGTCCTAAATATCCACAAGTGGGGACAGACCAAGCCCAGTGTAAATAAGGCTGAGACTCCCAAAACGAACACCAGCCACGGCAAGGGGTGGAAAATCTTGCCAATATTACAAAGACCTGTTAAGTTAAGCCTGATGGCATAGGCTTTCCAAGAATAAGGGCTCAGAATAAAGGCCTGCACGGGGTGGAGCTCTTAGGGTAAAGCTTGCACCAAAGTAAACAAAAAACACACACATTTTTGCCGACAAGTCCCAAAAGCCTACAACTGGGGGATAGCCCCATGGGCCCAAGGTAGATATGAGGGTGAGAATCCAAAAGCCTTGAAATTAAGGCAGGCAAAGACAAGGGGGGAAATCTTGCCAATATTAGAAAGACCTGGTCAGTAAATCCTGATGCTCTGGGCTTTACAGGAAGAAGGGCCCACATGACGTGGAGCAATTCTGGTAAAGTCCTCTCCTAAGAAAACAAAATAATGGACCGACACAGTTTATTCCAACAAGTCCCAAAAGTCCACAACTGGGGGATAGCCCAGCCCAAGCTAGACAAAGGGTGAGAATCCAAAAGCCTTGCGAGCAAGGCACTCCAAGACACTGGGGAAAATCGTGCTTGTATTACAAAGACCTGTCAGTAAAGCCCTTCATGTTACGAATACCAATATAAGAACCCAAGTGAGGTTCGTGTAAGCCCACAACATTGTGTTTTAATTTTTAACTCAATAGTTAGCGTGTTCTTACGAAGAGCTATTAGTAGAGGCCAAAAATAGTGGCAGCCAATTTTATAAAAATAAAATTTTCATGCAATGAATAAGAAGTTATGTTATGGAGTGTAGGAGCCTCTCATTGTTCACTTTCCTTTTGAACAATTTGAATTTTCTGTAATTTAATGTTAATAGTTTATTATTTATGTAATAATTTAAAGATTAACATTAATAATTTATTAACTGACGAATTTTTATATTTTAGTAATGATTTGGTGAATGACCATTAATTAATCATTATTTCAATTAATGTGCATAAAATTTTAATCATTTTTTATTGCTTGTAAAAAATCTTATTTTGAGAATGCCCCCCATATGAATACACAGAATACCTTCAACTCATTGGAGACCTTATCAATACCCCAGAAGATGTAAAACCCCTAATGCATTTTGGTGCGATAAAAAAATGTTCTGGTAGCTCAGAAAACACTTTTGAAATGTGGAATAGGCTAACCAGAGTTAACAAACCATATCCGTCTGGTGGAGAAAACCAAGAGATTGTGTGTATCCAAACTTAATGTATTACCTACCTGTAGGGCCCCTTCCACCTAGGAATCCAGTGAGATTGCACTGGCAACCTGCCATTCCTCCAGGGGGTAAAGTGCTCTACTGGGGCTTGTTCCAGAGCCGTTCCCAACGTTGACACACATCAAAAGCATGTTCTCTCCACT
>Ga0116227_10010705_pt1 | contig 15826 bp, 11 predicted proteins | sample S1TSphgellanicum_FD_89693 | JGI IMG/M metagenome (GOLD analysis project Ga0116227, IMG submission 89693) | Host-associated microbial communities from peat moss isolated from Minnesota, USA - S1T2_Fb - Sphagnum magellanicum MG | ecosystem: Host-associated > Plants > Peat moss > Unclassified... | reverse complement strand
TAATTATGCACTAACCACTTTGTGTGGGTTGTGTGCAGGCTCGTGTGAGTGAGTGAAGCTTGTCAACTCTTCCTAGTCCCATCCCGGAGCTCCAACACGCCCCTCTAACCTTCAAAGTGTTGTGAGCTAGGGAGCGTGCTCCGACTCCTCCTTCTTCCGCTGTTTTCTACTTGGGCTCACATTTGAGTCCTTTAAGGAATTGGGAGTGCGTCAACATTGCTGCATGGGAAAACATCATTTATAGAAATTAGTGTTTCCAGTAGTCGAATAAAATGTTTGTGGATGTCAAGCAAACATGAAATAGAACATGCTTTGACAAAAACTAATGCTTTGCAAAATAAACGTAGTTTGTGCCAAAATATGATGTGCAGCAAAAAATGATTTGCTAGATTATTTGGTTTTACAACAAAGTATGCACTATAATACACAAGTAATAAACATGGAATTGTATGTAGATTTAGGGAAATCAAACCTGAACACATTGATTTCAACTTGAACATTATCAACAAGGATAACATTAGGCATCCACTTGTTTGGCATATGTTTTGATAGTGCTCAAAGAACTGAGTCAAGGTCACTTTCTTGACTTTGGCCAATGATAATGAATGCAATTGGTATCCCATTTTGTCATTCATCAAACACCATTAAGGTGTACAATGGGTACTGCAAACATATTAATTATGTGGCATTTCATACAATAGCAAAAAGGGCATACCCTGCTTTGATTAATGCCAAATGTTGCATCAAAAAACACTACACTACCATGCCCAAGTTTTTGCATAATTTCTAACTACCATGGAATTTGGATTCCCAATGTGAACGGAGTGTCATTTGAAGTTTGTGTATTGAGGTCCATAGGGCCATGTTGAACATAAAAGAAACCAAATTTGGATTTTCTAGAACCCACATTTTAACATTGATGGGGTCCTTGAAGTGTTTTTGCCATAGTTCACCAACTCGTTTTTTTTGCCAAGTTTCCCAATATTAGACGTGAGAACAAAGGTGTTTCGAATCACATGTTCATTTTTCAATGCCATCTTTCTAACATGCACTTTGTGATGAGTCATTACTTGAGCCAAGGATAGGCCTTGCCTTAGCAACCCCATTAGGTGAGCCTTCATACCATCTAATAGTTGGGAACCTAAAACATGCCGATATCCAACAACATCTTTCCCATGGCATATTTCACCCTCCTTGTTTTTATGTTATGCACTCAAGTATATCGACAAAGGCTTTGGTCCAAATATGGTTGTTTTGCAATGAAAGTTCTTTGACAACAACATTTAATGGACATACTAGACATTGTCTTTGAAATACAAGTCTTCTATTGTGCTTGATGGTTGGATTTTGGGAACTCCAACAAAGTTTTTTTCCCCTTCTTCTTGCTAGTTGTTCCATTCACTTGGTGATGTTTTTCTATTTGTTTCATCACCTAATAACAAATGACGCAAAGTTGGCTCTTGGGTGTGTCAATATATTTGGGGGATTGCAAAGCTTGTGCTCCTTTGTCCTTGTAAATTTACAAAGGAATTATGGATTGCTTTGTTCCCCTTGCACAAAATCTTGAAGTTGATCCCATGGAATGATTGCAATTTGCTTATAAAGATCGTGCCCAGATGTAACATGAGGCAACCATGTGATATGATCATTTTGCAATGGTCCGAGAGGAGGTGATTGCATGGTCACCTTCAAAGCTTCAATTAAATCCCTTTCTTTCGAAACCACAAAAGGTTCATCTTACAAGATCTCTAGGATTCTTACATCATCCACAACCACCTTGGAATAATCTTGGTTTGACATTACGTAAAAGAAATTGTACACCTTAGAACGAAAATTTGTTACAAGATAGACACTTGAAAGCTTTATTGAAGAAGACTAAGCAAAATTAACATTTTAGTGTACAAGACACTACATTCCATATCTAAAACATCTTGTTGCATTTTCAGCAAGAAAGTAAGGTCAATAAACCCTAAATCCCTTATATTCCCAAGCATAGTGGAATTTGAGCAATAGTAAGTTTTGTCGCAATTTCTTCCTCCCTCATAACAAGGTAAAAAGTTGAACCTTCAAATGTGGGTTACTATAATATAGCAAAAATGAAAACACAAATGTATTCAATTTTTATAAAATAGAAATAGAATAACTGAAATCCTAGGTTGAAACTTGAATGGAGTCTGCAAGTAAGGATATTGGACAGAACATTGAGGAAGCATTGGATCTTGATGAACAAAGCAAGTTCAACAAACCCTAAACATAGGAAACATAATGTTGGAGACTAGAAACAAGTTTTGCATATGGGTTTCGAAGCAAAACATGAGTCTCAATTATAAAAAATGAAGTTTGGTTTTAGGACATTGCTAGGTTTATTTTGCTTTCAAATGTTTGGTTGTGGGTGTTTAAAGAACCTTATCCCAAATCCGCTAATGTTAGATGGATTTCAAAGTTGATCTCCAACAAACCTAGTTTTTACACACTATTCAAATTCCTTGGTCGTTTGAAGATTTATTATTTAGGTAGGCAGAAGAACAATCCAAACCTATAATCAATGGGGAAATTTTTTTTATTGATTCGACTTACTGGTAGAACATGAAAACTCTTCGTTGACAGCAACAACGTTTAAGGGTGGTTGATAATGATTGAAATGTTCTACAGACAATGATGAGAAGGGCTCACATGTGTGACATGGAAGGCCCGGTGGAGGGGCATCGCGACTCAAAATAGGTGTCGAACAGAACTCAATGGGGGGTATTTAACATCTCATGTAGGGGAGGTGCTCAAAAAAAAGGAAAGAGGGGATGAAACTCAGTTTACCACCAAAATTGGTGGAAAAATTAGTTTGGGTCCCAATTATTTTGTTTAGTAAAATTTCATTCATAGTTATGCATTTGATGCCCTATTATGTTGAAATTTGCCGTTCTCACCCCCTAATTGCTTGACTTTATGGATAACTTTGTTATATGATTATCAAGTCCCATGATAATTAACCATGACTAGTTATGATAATTAGTTATGCTAATTTCAAGAGTTTTATATTCAATTCCACTATATGTATGTATCCATTCAAATTCAATATAGTTATTTATATTCCATTACCTCCATTTGGTTCACCTCATCACCTACCTCAAAGAATCATAAAGATAACATTGTGGAATTTTGGTAATTTACAATCCAAAACTACTATTACTCCTCCACACCTTCAAATCCTCTAATGGTCAATTAATGTGTTGATCATTTTCAAGTGTATGAAATATGTGAATATTTCTGTGTCAACCATGTGTACATAATTATATGTGAATGTAGTGATCATGTACATGAGAAATTATATATGTATGTGTTGATCCATACATACACAATTATGCAAATGTAATTTATATCAAATGTATACAATTAAGTGCAAAGTGGGGTATTATCATGGCAACTCCAATATTTTAATGTTGAATAATTATTTTATTTTAAATATTCCATGTCAAAAAAAAAAAAGTTTTAGAACATTTCAAAAGATTTTCTATTTGCTCTATAAAATTTTGTTCATTGAATTTTTTTTTGAAAACTTTAACATTTTTGAAAATGACATGATTAGTGTTGATGTTATCATGACTATAGGGTGCAAGCATGGTAAAGTAAACCCAAAAATAAAAATAAAAATCTATTTAAAATTCAATAATAAAATCATAATTTCAAAATATACATTAAAAAAAGATTTAAAATTTATGTGAGTAGAAAAATAAGGCCATCAATATGAGAATTGAGTTTACACAATGTTCAATGCAAAGTTTGAAAAACTTCAGTATATGGGGAAAATAAGTAATAAAATTATTTGAAACTAGCTAAATAATAATAGTGTTCATAAATCTATTTTTACATTAAAAATTTGATAAATTATGATTATAGAATGAAAAGCTTGAAAATATGATGCATTTTAGGCCCCCATAAATTTGAAAATGTTGAAAATTTTATTAAGGTCCCATTTTCATCTTTTAAATTTTTTTAAAGGTTGGACACAAATAAAAGTAAATTATATTTTTAAAAGCCTACTTAAATACAATTTTAAAATGTGACCAATCTTTAATAATATTATGATAAAATAAAAATTATTCTCATGTTAATCATTGAATTAAATAAAAATAGTTTTATTTTCAATATATCAAAAACTATTAATATTACTGACCATTTTTCTTAATGAGTAACAAGTTGTTTAATTTACCATGCTTGCACCTGATATAATTTTAAAATTTTTTATGGTGAATGGTCAAATTATTAATCATTTGCAAAACTTAAAATAAATCATTTAGAGTTTCATCCTTTTCTAATCGACATCAATTATGGTAATGATTGGTTTTAGATGATTATTGTAATTTCTTTTCCAAGAATTTGGATAAGAGTGGACCAACACAACATGCAAGAAGGATGGTGTGTGGACAAGGAATACACCTTCATTGTATTATTGTCCCATAGTTAGCCACAATGGTTGGTTAGTAAGTACTAATTAGCCACAAATTATCTATCTACCTGGTAGCCACTAGCCACCAAGTGCCTTCTCTCATTATAGACCTTCAAAGGAACCCACATGAGATGGGGGCATTGTGCCCATTAAGAGGTTGAGTAAAAGGTGATGTGATTTGAAATTTTAAATCACAAATAAGATGAGATTGCAAATTGAAATGGTCCCTAATGAACACAATTTCAATTGTAATCATTGATATGTTTACCAAAAATTAGGGCCAAAGTGAACTAGCACCCACGATGGTGCCATGCATGATGGATGGTGCATGGATAAGAAACACACTTGTCCCATCATTGTTATGATGGACAATAATGCAAGAAACTAACATAGGGTTTAGGGTTTAGTTTCTTGCATTATTGTCCCGTAGTTAGTTCCAAAGCTAGCTTACCTGTTTTTGCAGTTTTAATATATGGAAAATTTTCATTGTTGTTCAATTCATAAATCCTTTTTTCCCTCGGAAGTACGAGCTTGTAGGGGGCATCCCCATGGGTTGTTTCTAGTTTTTTGGTGGTGTTGTCCTTTTGGGGGAATGTTCTGCCACATCTTCATTTGGACGTTTCAGCTAGTTTGGTAGAGTTTTCCCATACTTTTCCCCTAACTTGGTAAGCTCCTTAACTTCAAACTTTGTGATGGTGGGGTACATTTTTAGCAATTCTTTCTTGGTGTACTCAGGGCACAAGTTCATTATCTTGTGATAAGATAATGTATTCTTGTCTTTGAACATAGTCTTGTAGAACTTGCATTGGAATGTAAGCTAGTTGCCAAATTACCAACATTTGGCCGCTTCGCATCAAAGTGTGCTTCCAATGCCAACATTTCATGCCCCTCCTCTAGGTACAATGCAATAGAGTGGTGTCTACTTTGTTGCATTATGGATTTGTAGATTCTGTTTTTATTTTTTGGATCATAAAAAATATGCAAATAACAAATAAGTTGTTGCCCAAACCTTGAACTGAAATGGCCATATCTACAAATGTTGTGAAGCTACAATAGTAGATGGATGCAACTATTGGAATAATTTTGTACATTATTCAAGTTAAAGCTTTACATCATAACATCACAACATCACAAAAACCAAACACCATTACATTTTCCAAACCTCTTATTACATTAATTGTTTTATGTATGTTTTTTATTTTTAAAATTTTCCTTCTGCTTTATAGTTCTTCTAACCTAAACCTAGAAAACAATTGACATCACATAAAAACAATAACAATAAAAATGAAAATCAACTAAGGCAATTTTAAACTCTAGGTGGTTGTTTCTTTGCTCACCATGCTCACCAACACAGTCATGGACGGAAAGAAAAGGAAGACTTATCCCTTCTACCCATCATGTTGTTGTTGTTTTAACAATTTTGATGTATTTTTGTGGACCGAACAATCAAATCATGTATGGGTCTTCTTGTGCAATTATGGGCAACACTTCTTATAACAAATGTCTTCGCTCCCCCTCCTTTTTTACATTCATCATGACGTTGGTTTACGTTGTTGGGCGCTCTAATTCAATTACGTTGGACTGAAAGAGTTTTGCAACAAGAGTGTTGCTAGGTTGTGCCTTTGCCAAGTCTGTCATAATGGCACTGGGCGTTGGACTCATTTGTTCAATTGGAGTTGGAGACATCCTTCTTGTGTTCTCCCACACAAGTGCCGGATCCATTATTGCAAAAGAACCTTAATCGCAGACCTCAATAATGCAAAGAAAACTAAAGAAGGTCACCTCACCACTTAATGCAACATAACTTCCTTGTGAGCAAAACCTCAACTTACCTATGTACCCAAACAATTAGTGTTGAAAACAATCTGTGATAGTACAAAAATACACGAAATTTGCAATCCTCAAACCCTAAACCTACTTCCTTTGTAGTGTAGTGCATGCAAAAACCAACACTGTCCTCAAAACTCCCATCCGCCTATATTTGGAAAATATTTGAAAGTAATCTCTTGCATTTCCCTCCTCATTTACAGATTTACTGTTTGTGCTCGCAGCAGAACAAGTAATTTCTCATTATATAGATTTACTGTTTATACTCGCAAGAGAACAAGTAATTTCTCATTATAGCAGAAAACGAAAGGTCTCTGTCGACAACAGAACAAGGAAACTTTCTCTCGACGGCAAAACACGTAAAATCTCATTCGACGACAGAACACCAACGGTGATTGAGATGTTCTACAGACGGCGATGAGAGGGGCCCGCATGTGTGACATGGAAGGCCCAGTGGTGGGGCATCACGACCGAAAACAGGCGTCGGACAGAGCTCGATGGGGGGGGGGGATGGGTTATTTAGCGTCTCGCCTCCCCTGCTGCTACATATATTTTTAAGGCTCATACCTGTACAAGTATTATAATTATTCTCGAACCCAGTGCATTAAATGCTGAGTTTCAGCATTTCATACTGAGATTTAATAAAAATTTCTTACTTTGCAGATACCACTGAAAGAGGGGATAAGGGGTGAAAACAGAGGGGATAGGAGGTGTGAAAGAATTTCCTTTGCCATGACTCTTGAACCCACCCCACTAATTAATAGTAGGTAAATCTATAATAATACAAAGTCATTGTCCAACTACCACAACCGCCCACTACTTCAAGGGTAGGTAAATCTAAAGTAAGACAAAAAATCGCTGTCCAATCAGCACGGCTGCCTTTACAGCCCATAAAGAGTTTCCAAAGTGGAGAGCGAAAGAGCGGAGTCAGTCATTGTGGTCATTTGCGTTTTCCTTCGTCTTTCCAAAAAACGTTCTTAGTGTTGCGAGTTTCGTTTGTGGTTTGCATTGCTTTGATTTTGGGGTTTTTTAGTTTTTTGCACAAGCGACAGTATGCTCATGATGCTCGCAATGCTGCAGCGCGCAAGGTGTGTATACACAGCTTCTTTGTCTTCTCCTGATTTGATTTGCAGCTGGTGCACAATTGAACTCCTGAAATCCAATTCTGCAAAACTTTTTTGGGCTTTTTCTTTGTTCTTTTTTCCTCCCGTTAGGGAAGTATTTTCTCAAGTGGATTTCAGGAGTTCAGATTCTCATTAGCAAGGAGACAAAGGAGCTGCACTTACACCCTACGTGCTGTCGTAGCAAAGCGGAACATCCCTTGTCCTCCACAACTCTCCAAGGATTGCTCGGCAAGGATATGAGCGCACTGGTGCTCAAGTTAACATCTGAGTATGTACACCTGCCACTTGCTTGAGCAAGTAGTATTTCAGAGAGATACTGAACTTGTACTTACAAGTGGAAACAATGTCGACAAAGTTGTATAGAAAGAAATCAAAGATTTTGTCGCTATTGTCTTCACTACAGATGGTAACAGTTGAAATGTCTGTTCAACATCTCTCTGAAGTACTGCTTGCTCAAGCCCTGGGTTGAATGTCTCCACCTCATGTACATCTGAGTATGTACACCTGCCACTTGCTTGAGCAAGTAGTATTTCAGAGAAATACCGAACTCGTACTTACAAGTGGAAACAATGTCGACAAAGTTGTATAGAAAGAAATCAAAGATTTTGTCGTTATTGTTTCCACTACAGATGGTAACAATTGAAATGTCTGTTCAACATCTCTCTGAAGTACTGCTTGCTCAAGCCCTGGGTTGAATGTCTCCACCTCATGTAAATCTGAGTATGTACACCTGCCACTTGCTTGAGCAAGTAGTATTTCAAAGAGATATTGAACTCGTACTTACAAGTGAAAACAATGTCGACAAAGTCGTATAGAAAGAAATCAAAGATTTTGTCTCTATTGTTTCCACTACAGATGGTAACAGTTGAAATGTCTGTTTAACATCTCTCTGAAGTACTGCTTAACATCTCTCTGAAGTACTTACTGCTTAACATCTCTCTGAAGTACTGCTTGTTCAAGCCTTGGGTTGAATGTCTCCACCTCATGCCAAAGTGTCGCCGCGTGTGCTGGTGTGCTCTGCTGCACCACGCAGCTTACTTCATGTGTTCTCAGTTGAGCAGGAAGTTCATGGTTCTTCCTGGAGATGGGACATTCCATGGAATTGTCCACAAGATGATAGAGGTGCGGCCGCCGTTACCTTGAAACAACAACAACGTCGCAGACTGCAGAGAGCAGAGCTTAGCCGGCTTTCAGCTCATTGGCACGGGGTTGTCGAATTGGCACAACCGCAAACCCGGGCGTGAAGCAGGCTGCAGGACGCAGGCCCTATCGAGTGCCTGTACCGTAACGTGCTCCGGATCAATGACTCCAGCATCATGAGCGATTCAGGAAGTCAGGCCGTTATTGGCCATCTGGTGTATGTCACTTGGGCATGGCTTTCTCGATTCCCACTCCTTGATGACAACCGAATGGACCGCGTTATAGGTAAGTTCCTTTCACACCCCGCTTGGGTATCCGATTCTGATCACTGTAGTACGCTGATGCATGTTCAGTGGGACAGTTCTTTTGCTGTCCTCTCTGAAGGAAGGAAATCAGTTGAATTGCTCATTTCTTCGATACATAAAAAATTCCTTTGGCGTCATAGGTTGAAGTTCAGGGCTCAGTTTAGGTATTGTCTTGTGCTTGAAATCATCTTTGCAATGCATCATGCTCGTGTACTAGTGACACGAGCTGGCTGGCTGCTCCTCATCGAGTTCTTGAAAGAAATATTTCTCTAGGAGTACTTATTTTGTGATTGATGTGTGATCTTGTTCAGGAAGAACCAGAAGCAGCAGCTAGCAGTACCTGCAGCAACTCTAGATGATCGATTTGAAAACTTGATCAGCTGCTTGTAGGTTGTGGCATATTGTTTCAAGCTTTGTGAGGTGCAATAATATTCATATTTTTCAAGGATTGATCTCACATTTTATTGAACTTTGTCTGCAAGAGATAAGGATCATACATGTTGAACTATGTTGAATGTATCAAACTTTGTTAGATTAGAGAGAGTTTCATGAATAATTTGTTCATAGTCAGTTTTGCCAGCATATGTCTGAAAACTTTGAGGGAAACTTATGTAAGATTCATGAATGCTTGATTTTGGATTGAATGTCCAGTTCTTGACATGTGCAGAAGAAGAGAATTTGTTGGAACAGCTGGTGTCTTTCTTTCTTGTCAACACACACACACACACACACACACAACATTGTGCTATCATTGTGAGGATTACATGGCTGCCTTCGATTTTTTAATTGAAGTTCCAGTGTGCTCTCTTCTTCTGATCATCTGTGATTGATTATGGGACTGTAGTTCTGCCAATCTATAAGCTAGCTTCACAACAGCAGCAGCAGCAAGTGTGTTGATCCAAGCTTGTACACTGGAATTCAAAACATTTGTGCTGCACAAAAGCTGGCTGCATGTGTTGGAATATCCAACAACAATTATCCTGCAACTGTGTGACCATGTCCAGTTGTATGTTAATCTAGAGGTAGAGATCTTTGCTGTGTATTATCAGTTCTTGATCATCAAGTCTCTTTTAATGTCAGAGAGAGAAGCACTGTACATATGAGGAATTCATTCTCCAGCTAAAGTTTTACTCCACTTAAAACTGTGATAGTTCAGCTCTGAAAGACAGAGTGCAGTAAGAAGCCATGAATCTATAACCATGCACAATTACTTATGGAAGTTCCTCTGTGACAGAAAGATTCTGAGACACTAAATTTAGGGGCAGTCCCAAAATTCTACATCTGAGCTCGGTAGATCAACCCACATTCTACCAAGAATCAAAGATACAAGAGTACTAGTTCCAAAGAAATAATTTTTGTGATCATAACATTGAATCTGCAGATTTACTCAACCTTGATTGTATAAAATATCTGCAATTATCCATGAGCTTCTCATACACTGTTTATTGTAATTTGGTAACTTGTGCACATTGAACCTCTCCTGGTTTGAATTTGCATGATTCAACAGAATGCTCAAAAAGTCTCAGACAATGGTGTCATAGGTGACTTCTGATTCACATTTATGAAACAGGAATGATATGCTCAAAACTAACTGCATCCATGATACTTAATTGAACTAGAGAGATACATGAACTTGTGATGATCAAATGATAGGAAAAAAAGAGGCCATTGAGCAAGCCAGCAACAGCTAGAAGGAGAGAACCCATACAGACAGACATTGTGTATAAGCAGAAGCAAAGAGCATTATTAGTTGGGAATAAATTGGAAGTTAGGAAATCCTGGAACAATTTGAAAAGAGGTCGGTTGCAAAGCTTTTTCCACCCACAAAACGACCATCATCTACTAAGGCCAGCTTCTTTGATGGCCACATGTGAATGCACAAGGTCAATTGATTTCTTAAACAGGTAGAGAATTGCACCTGAGAGTGTGGACCAATGTAATTTTGCACGAGTCTGGAGACCACTACTCATTGCAATTCTCAAGCTCTCGGGAACTCCCATCCAACAGTGTCTCTGTATCTCATGTGACCAGAGGTCACAATTCCGCAGTCAATAGTTTGGGCTGCTGCAGGAACACCAACACCACACTATATTTTGCAACACTGGTAATCAGACTGCATCCCAGGATACACTCAACAAACTACAATTTACCTCTTGTACTCTGTTTCAAAATGAGATATAGGTACATCTGTTGTATTTCAGTGCTATGCACTTCATTATGTAAAGCTCATAATTGGCAGTACCAACTTATCCTTCTACTAGAAACACGCTCTTGATAGAGGTCTTTCCAATTCTGGAAGAAAACATTCTGTTGCAGTTATGTAATATTGTCTACACACTGTGGGATGGTGGGAAATACTCACTCAAACTGCACTCCTCAACCAATTTCTGACATATTTATAGAAACCGGAATGAAACACTAATAGCTGGCTCTTTGGGGGACCCAACTTCAAGGATCCCAAAAATTAGCCCACAAGTGTTTTGGTGAATTCTAGATTACATCTGGCTATACGCAGCATTTTGCAGCTCAGCTTTTATCTACAGAACATGTGAAGTAATACAACCACAGGTAGATACCAACTATAAAGAGATTTCTTTGCCCTGTACCAATGATTTTATCATGTTGATACCAATTATGTACACCCTCTTGAGCATCACTTGATGCATAGTAAGGGATGACGGACTCTCTTTGTTTCCACAGTGAAGTGGCAAGGACTCTTTAAGTGTGGTACAATGTTGCAGTGAACATGAGAGCCATGGATGCTACAAATAATGCCACAATGCCTGCTGGGCTTCCTTCTCTCTTCACCAAACACCATTCCCTGCAGACAAACCAGATGTCAAGTTCAATCTGCACTAAAGCAGTCAGCACAGCTTCTGCAGTTTAAGGTGACCTACTTCTAGCTGAGCAGGAGTCCCATAGCAGCAATTCTTCACACAGGATTCCCCAAGCTGACCACGTATGGTCAAACAATATTACATGTGATCAATCTCAGAATATTTCTTGAGTACCACACAAGAGAGAGTCAAAAAGGACATGTCGATTGCAACCATTGAACAATCCAGAGAACCAGTTGATATATAGCGAGGGTGAGATGCCTGCATACTTGTCCATACTATAACCCCAAGAAATGCTCCAAGCCCTAAGATATATGCATCAATTCATGTGTGCCTGTATCATCAGATAATTATCTAATGAGCACCACAACTTCACAGACACTACTACATTAAGAAAGAAGTAAGATAACTACAGAGTGAGAACTTGCACCAAGAATTGAAGAATAAAAAAGATTATGAAAGAGGACATAGAGCTACAATCAAGTCAGACCTTGCTATGCTAAAGCAAAACATGCAAGCAAAGACACAGAGGCAGAAACACTCATGCCTTTAAGTGCATTGCAGCCACAGCCAATTGGCCAAACAGACCTAGGCCAGTTTGAAAGAATTCAGAGTCCTTCACCCAGATAGTAATGCAGTAGCCAAGATGGAAGGCTGCAACAGCTAGAATAAGATCTGGAAGCAAGAAAATGCAATCCTCACCATCATTGTCACCTCTGCCACCTCCTCCATCATCTCCTCCTTCCCATTCCTTGGTAGTCCACCTGCAATGCAGAATACATATACACAGCAATCAGTGCTTCATTATAACAAACCAGATAATATCAAGCATAAGTTTACAAACCACTCAATGGCTACAGTGCAGCAGAAGACAAGGTCAACAAATTCTACAGTAAGCATTCAAATGGAGGAAATAATGAAAATCCCATCTTAGCATCCTGCTGTAGAATCATGTATACAGCATGTGCCATTTTGATCAGTCTGGATGCAAGATAACAAGGGATCCTGATCTTCTTCAATGCAAGCAACTTCATAGCCAAAATACTAAAAACTACAATATCTATGGAGTTGTTTTTCAGACCAAGCTCACATCCTTGTTCCCAAATCCATTCATCATCTGCACTGCCCAAGAACTGTACCTGATCTCCAAACTGGCTCCCATGCTCATGTCATTGCAATCCCTCTCTACCAGGTACTCTGGAAATGGTGCATTGTCATCTGTAAAGCACACAATTGATGGACATGTTACAAAAAGTTTTGCAATGGCTCCTAGGTTAAGGATCTTGTCATATTGCAATCACCAATATATAAGTGGTCATGATGTGAATGTTCTCAAACAACAACAAGCCCTAGATTGAGAATGAGGTTGAGAATGACCCCATGAACCTGCTCAAAGGGACCAGTATTGGAAGAAATTGCAGCCTGCAGAGAAGACTTTGTTGGCTCAGAATGGTCCTTTGTGTTGCTGCTGCAAGCGTCCTCCAATGCTGATCAAGAAACTGCCCCCATTATGGAGCTAATGACAGAAACCTTGGATGCACTACCTTTGGGCTTCCTCCATGCAGGTTTGGAAGATATCCTCTCCTGGATAGATGACAACAATTGCCATCAATCACTCATCATCTCTTCAGTCACTTGCTCCCTTGCTGTCATGACAGGAAACCTGTGCAATGCAAACTTGCCATGAGTGTACATTGCAATCGCTAGGAAGTGCTACCTGCATCCTCCTCACCCTGCCATTTTCTGTGTGGAAATGTCAAGTTGACAACATCTGGAATTGTCATGGTGACAACCACTAATGAATCTTATACCTATTTCACCTAACCAGTTCTGATTATCATCATCATCATTGGAATTTATTAGAAAATGACGTTTAGAAGTTTCAGACTAATTTTTTCAAAATTTCCACCGTTGAGGTATACGTAGATTTCCTTGAGTTGTGTTTTTGTAATAGTAACCCAATGGTTGGAACTTGGGACAACAAATAAATTTTCACAAGTTGGGAGTTGGATTCTCAACAATTTTGACAAATATCCATAATTTTTCCTCTTTTTCTGGCAAGATCTTTTGAGAATTCTTTTGTGCCAAACATCAGTTGTAGTAGGTACAGTATAAGAAATTCCCATCAATCCTACATGTTTACTGTAATATTGTAAGCTGTAAAACTCATTTACATAACTTTTCCTTTTTGCTCCTGCAGAACCATGATTTTATACTGCAAAATTTAGCATTCCTCAGCTTCAGAAACTGCCAGTACACACAGCACTCCAAATCTGCAGAGTCCCATTTCAAATCTCATTTGAGAAGCATGAGCTAGCTCAAGAAATAAATCTCCATTTTGCACTGGAGCCTGGAGTCTCTCATAGGGGACAAGTGATGTAACATTGGCTACAATAATGGCTTCTCTTCTGTTAACTAAACACACCCATAATCACAAACTTGATTAGCACACATTTTGTATAACAGCTCTGGTTGACATCAATCTCATTTTAAACTTTAGTAAACTTAGAGTACTATTTTGAAATGTTGCCACCCATGTCCATCAATAGTTTCAAGGCCTTGGGGAGCAACAATATCTCATATATATCAATGGGATAGCAGATGAAAGAAGCTTCACATAAACAAACAAGGTGGCCAAAGAAATGTTGTGTCAGTAATTCCAGCCAAACCAAAAGAGATCCAAAGAAGAATGAGTGTGAGTGCCACAAAGCATCATACCATCAGCTTCCTGAAGCAGGAATGGCAGTGACAAGGTGCTGTTACTCTCAACATATACCCAAAAATGTACACAGACAACTTTTGAGAAAACCCATTTTCAGGTGTTCTTTTTTCTTTAATATTTACATCTAGTGAAACCAACCCACCATGACTTCTGCTGTGCTACTCAATTTGAGGAAGAAGTACCTAAAAGAGACAGTTATGAATGGCTTCACCCAATACATTAAGACATGTCTGAGTGATAGATTATGTCATTTTCTTGACTATGTTATGTGACAATCTCTTCAGATGATCATCATACACTCATAATAATGACCAAAATGTTTCTATTGAACATGAAACGGGGTAAAACCCTACCCAACAAATAAATCCTTGATATCAACCTTTAAACCAGCTGAATGAAAACCCTAAGATCTGATCTCAGTACCCAAAGAAATGGTATCAGATTCCAGAACAGGATTTACCAAATCTTCTAAATTTGAACCAGCAAAACAATGTTGCTGTAGCAATTGTGTACAACGATACTACTAGCACTACTAACTGGCCACACTGAACCAGCACCCACCAGTGCACCATGAAGGATGAATGATAAGTGGTCAGAAAACAATTTTCTGTTGGGTTCCAGTTCCATAGATAGCCATGATAGTTAGCTCAGTTGCTTTTCTTTTCTACCTACCTCCTAACAACCCACAAGGAGGTTGTTAGTAGGTAGGTAGTAAAACAGCCCTTCCCTATGTATACACCATCTACTCACCTAATATTTACCTATTGTCCTACCTATACATGAGACCTATGTCCTACATAATTGGTTACCAAGGTGAAACCAAATATTAACTCAGTTGAGATTAATCCACAACTGAGTAAAAATGGGCATCCAGTGGATGGTGCGCTGGTGGGTGCTGGTTCACTGTGGCCCTACTATATGATCTCTACTACCTTGCAAGAGCACCAAGAATAAGGGCTGGATATTTTGTGTGATGGGGCCAGAGTGAATTAACAGCCACCAATGCACCAGTTGGCCGTTCTGTCCACAGGATGGGTTGCGTTTTTTCATTCGGCGCCGGATGGGGCTTATCACAGTCAATTTCTTTTTGCTGCTGATCATTGTACTTTTTTTTTCTTTTTTTCTTTTTGGTTCTTGGCCGTTTTTCCTGGACCTGACCTCACACATAGCTACCCTGCTCACTTTCCTACCCTCATAAGTATAGCACCAACCTACTGACACAGCTACCCTAATAACTAGTTATCCTACTGACCTAGCTATTGTACTAACCACTTACCTTACTAACCTAGCTACTCTATTAATTACATACCCTACTAACTTAACCATTAGGTTTAGGGTTGAGACACATAAATTAATTAATAATTTTTTCACAAATGTATAATAATTAATCTAAAGTAGGCTAAATTTGGGGAGAAAATTTTAGGGTTTAC
>Ga0116227_10010703_pt1 | contig 15828 bp, 12 predicted proteins | sample S1TSphgellanicum_FD_89693 | JGI IMG/M metagenome (GOLD analysis project Ga0116227, IMG submission 89693) | Host-associated microbial communities from peat moss isolated from Minnesota, USA - S1T2_Fb - Sphagnum magellanicum MG | ecosystem: Host-associated > Plants > Peat moss > Unclassified... | reverse complement strand
TGGGGGGGGGGGGGGGTGTGGCGGTGCTGTTTTGTTGTTGTGGTTTTGTGTTGGTGGTAGTGTTTTGTGGTGGGGGTGGTGTTTGTGTTTTTTTTTTTTTTTGTTGTGGGGGGGGGGGGGGGGGGGGGTCGTGCTGGTTATTTTGTTGGAGTAAAGAGGTGGGAAACTTTTTTTTGGTTTCTTTGAAGAGGGAGAGGGAGGAGGATTGCGCTTTCTTTCTTTCTTTTCTTTCTTTTGAGGGTTGAAAGGGCGGATCCCTTGTGTTCCTCAGGGAGTCATGCGCTTCCTCTTCTGTCATTGCTGCCAAAAACAAGTCTCCATTTGGTACTGTTTTCTTGTGTAATCCTCGGGTACAAGAGGAGACTTAGAAGAGATGAGGACAGAAACTAGTGACACATGCTGCAGCAGCACGGAAAGCTGAATCCTGTTTTCCTTGTGACGGACGACCAACGCTGGAAATGCTGTCGAATGTCTTTATTTTGCCGAGAACAGCACAGCGAGCATAGGAAACAACATGCCGAGAGGTAAGAGGGGTAGAAATAGGAAGCATGGAAAGAGCACCGAGTGTTTTCAAAAGGGGATGGAAGCTGAAAGGAGTGAAAGATAGATGAACGAGTTTTATAGTCCAAGGAGTATGAAGAAGGCTTTCTGTTGTCGGAAGGGAAAAAATGCCTTCCTTGCAGCAGCACAGCATCTGGGAGATAGTTTTTCTCCAAGCTCGAATGCAAGCATATGTTCAGTTTTTTCTCTGGAAGAAGAAGCAGTCATGCAGCTCCTAGGTCATCAAGAAAAGGAAGGGGAAGAGCTTTCCTGACTCATTATGGTTAGCCAATTCTGCAATTTTGGATGAACTCAATCTCAAGGAGCATTGCATATTTGATGCAAGAAGAATGGCAAAAGACTTCACAGCCATTGTCATCTTCCTGAATCTTTTGATAGCAGTTCTAGGTTTAGGGTTAGCAGATCTGTTCCAATCATGAGCTCTGAAATCTGAAGTGGAAAGAAGAAGAAGTGGGTGAAGAACTAAGACCTTGTAGGGTTTTGTAAGATCAAGCTTTGTCAACAGGTGCACTTTTATATAAGCACTGGCAAGATTCTGTGCTGGAGAAAATAGGGAGACTCACACATATCAGAAGGATATAGTGCATGGGCGCAATGGCAGCAACCACTTCATCCCCAGCCCGTGTGAGGCTGATGGACTTGATTGCTGCTGATGGGCTTCCTTCTGATGCTTACAAGCACGCAGTCACATCGCTTGCACATTCTCTGAGGAATTCCAATGCTGCCATCATTCAGTTATCCCCTGGAGATGATGTTCTGCTCCGTTGTGTACTTGACTCAGTGCGGATGTTCTTCAATCAGAAGCCGATTGTTAGTCCAGAGTCTATCCACGCAGAGGATCCCCAAGATTGGAGTCGAACAGTAGGTTATTATGCAGAAAGTCAGCGTTTGAGAGAGGTCTACGACTATCGCCCTGGTCGCACTGCTGCTGCTGATGTCTCTGACTTGCCACCAGCAGGATTGCCTGAGCTTTTTGCTGTGCTGGGGAAGGCAACTCGTGTGATCCTTGATGCCATTGGTTGCTCGTTGGAGCTTCGAAGTTTTGCATTTACAGATCTGTTAGATAACATGCCACTGCAGACCGGAGAGATGTCAACTTCTGTTCTGTCAACTAGCTGCCACAATAGGTAAAAGCAGACTCTGTGATCTTTGAAACACTGTCAAGTTTTGAAATACTTTCTTAATTATTACTGCTGAACTAGAGTTGTGTGGTGGGAGTTCCATAAGTTCTTCCATTGTTACTGTCAATCTTGATGGTTACGACTGTGTCTAGGTGTCAAGTTTCATCCCTGTAGGGAGAATGATGAAATTGAGTTTTTAGTCATCATGTAGCAAGTTGGAGAAAATGAATAAGAGAATTCCCAATCAAGAAGTTCTCGGTGAGCATTCAGGGTGGCAATTTAAATACCTGTAGAAGTTTGTTAACCATATATATCCTTGCACTGTCTCCAGCTCCATGTTGACATGTGGCTATCTCATCATGTCTTGGCAGACCTGGGGCACAACATGCAGCTGTACCTCTGACTGGTGAGCAAGGTAATGTGCCTCTCTTTGAAGAGGATGCTGAAAAAGGACTATTGACCTTATTCAAGTCAGACAAATCTGGCCTCCAAGTTCGAGACCTTCAAGGGCGATGGATTGTTGTGGATGTGGACCTGGGTCCACACGACATGGTATTGTATTCAGGAATGTGCCTTCATCAAGCAACTGGAGGATATCTTAGTCCTTCTGTTCATCGAATGGACAACAATGTTATTGCCAGTCAAGGGCAAGGCTCTAGCCCTTATGGACGCTGCTCTATAGAGTTCAAGCTTATGCCACGAGCCTCAGCCATTCTGCATTGTTCTGCCATGACTGCTGCAGGCCATCCTGTTGGGAGTCCCTTCCAACAGCCAATTTCTGTCCATGATTTCATGCAGAGGTCCCAACCAATGGAGCAGCTTGTCAGCCGCCCAGGTGTTCCTAGCTATGCATTTCCAGCACCACTTGATGGTGGGTCCTTACAAACTCAAATAGCTTCAGAATGAAACAGAAAGAGAGGTGTAGAAGGTTGGCAGAGGGATAATGGTGCTGAACCCCAAATCTAATGAAACAGAATTTGTTTAACTTTTCTGTGCTTCGCAAGAGTGCTAAGGGGATGACATGGGGTGTGAGTATCTCTTGGTGATCTCCTGTCAGTTGGGGATTTCATTCTAAGAAATAGGCCTGTGCTGTTATGTAGCATCACTTGTGTATGGTTGTGATACCTATACAATACATGCACCTGATTGAAAGTTGTTCAATAGTTTTTGTTCCTGCTATAGGGTCAATGAAGTCTGTGCTGAAGCGGCGGAAACAAGTCTCTCGAGGGAAGCCACTGGCTCCATCAAAGCGGTTGCGTCTTGAAGCCCAACGAGTCCTCAAAGAACGAGTCCAGGAGATTGCAGACAGCAAAGGCCTCAAAGTTCGGTACTGCAGTCTGAAGGAATGTGAAGAGCACCACCTCAATGCAGCCGAAAGCCCATGCGCAGTTTTGAGAGCAGAGATGGGTTGGCCACAAGGTGTTCCTTTTGTTCATCCCCATGATCTGCCCAACAAAGCCAAGCAGGCATTTCTGGAAGCTTATGAGCCTGGCTGGACAGCTGCACAGGATGGAGAGCTTGGGGTGCTGGAGCCAAGCCAAGCACAACAAGCACAACATGCTTGTAAGACTCTGAGCTCTTCCACACTTTATAAAGGACATGGCAGGGAGTTCTGAGCTGTTCAGTGATTTTAGCCGAGACCTGTGTCTTCTTTGCATGTTATCTGCATAGTGATGTGAGGTGAAGTGTGACTTGATAACTTTCTCAGTTCGTTACTGATCCACAATCATGACAAGAAGTGAGCAACTGAGTAAGTCGATCTTCTAGAGAAACATTTGTCCTAATTGTCATGTTATCTTCAAAATGTTGTTGTGTAGTTTTCTCTGCAGTCTCATAGATATGCCCTCATGCATACAATATGGACCTGGGACATTGTGACCCCAGAAAGTGGTTTTTTGTCAGGATGAGGCTTGAACAAGTAACTTTTGTTTTAGACAGTGGATAGTTCAAAGTGTCTACTGGTGAATTTGGGTTTAGGGTTTAGGGTCTGGTGTGTGATTGCTCTTTCAAGAATTTGGATTTTCCACTATTCCAGAGGGTTTGAATGTTAACATTCTTGACAAATGTTTTCCACCACAGTATGGAGGAAATCACCTGTGATTGAATCCCCATATTTCAGATCCAACTTTATTCGGAATTATCAGCCATCAATCTATTTATTCCCAAGGTTTTGTGTCTCAAGAGAGTTCGTTCTGAGATAGTGAGTTTAAGTATTCTGCTTTAAAAAACTATATTGCATCTTAGAAGGAGCTTGCAGTTCTCTTTATTTGGAACTTCAGCCTTTGAGCTCTTCCTATAGTTTACGCTGAACTAGAGGAGTCACTGTTGTTGATAGTTTATGCTACTGTTGATGGTACCTGAACAGGTGTGAGACTGGCACTGTTGCTCGTACTGCTTTCATTTTCTTTGTTTCTTGGTCCTTTGTTCTCTGTTTTGTCTTTCCTTCTTTGGAATTCTCTGTGGCTGGCTGAAGAAATGTTAACCTCACTTCGCCTTTTCTTAATCATGAGACTGGAGATTTTCTCGATTCTTATGTGAGAGATAGTTTATGCTGAACTACCTTCTTTATGTTCTCATGTCATCTTCATTGCTGTGTTTTTGAAACTCTTTCTTCCCTCATTTCTCTTTATCTGGTTTTCTTGGTGTCCATCATTTTTTATTCTGGGAAAGTTTACAGCCTTGGTGTAAAAGTCATCCCAGTTTTCTGTTTCAGATTATTAGAATACTTTGAGGTTATAGTACAATTTGTTCTTGTGTACTTTGAGCTGTTATTGTGACATGTTCTTGTGTGCTCCTGAAATTGTAACCCCCCATTAATGTTGATAGGAACCATCTGGGCCAGCACACATTGACAATCAGTTAAGTAGTCAGCTGCATCACTAAAAGCTTGTGTTGTTTCAACATTCATGGATGTATGACATGGACCTCCATTTACTGCCAGGAGCTAATGTAGTGGGGATGTTGCAGTAACTTGTCAGTACTGCACATGTTGATGCTGAAGGTCTCTGAACATGTGTGATCATTGCTGTTGCTCAAACTGCTCCTCAGTCGTTTTTGTTTCCTTTGTTCTTTAGGTTTGGGTTTCTCCTTTTTCCTGTTTCTTGATATGCTGTAAGAACTGAAACCTCTATCTATGTCGTTGTGATTGGGTCATTTCAATTCTGTTTAGGTTTACTTAAATTTCTAAATATACAGGGATCCTCAGTACTCATGAAGATATGTCATCCTAAAATCTACATTGACTAGTAAGTTCAAAGGGCCATTCACTGTTTCAACCATGAACTTAGCCATGTGATGAGACCTGGCAGTGCCTATTATCAACCAACTTATGGAATCAACCACCATGATAATTGTTATGTAACTTTGAATGAGGCTGCTGGTCACCACATGTGCTGTTACTTGAGGGGTTTGACAACACTAATTGTTGCACAAGATGTGAATGTTTTGGACTAGTTGCAACGCAACCATATCCAGTTTGTGTTTCTAGCATGCCAGCAATCATACTAGCAATGGTAGAGCTAGTATTTTTAATCTTTGCTGGCAAAAGGATTGAAGATCTAATGCCCCTTAATGGACCTGGGATGTTTAAAAGGTGTATTTCTAGGGGATTATCTTTTGTTTCATTCCCTGCCTTCTGATAGCTTCTGGGTGATGCAATTGTCAACACCTTTATAGTTATCTAATGGCCATTCACATGGGCATAAAGTTTGCAGTGGGTCAGGGGGGGAGTTTGATTTGTGTATAGTCATCAAGAAGGTTGTACAGGTGGTCATCCGAATAATGTGTGAAAACTCTTATGAAGTGACAGGAGCACCGCCTATTGAGGACCAGAGATTTGCAGTGAAGACAGTATATGATTATTTGCGGGCCAAAGGCAAGCCAGTGCCAACAGGGAAACCTCAGGTGGTTGGCCATAAAGTGGATCTTTGTAGCTTGGCAAAGTTAGCTTTTGAGGCTGGTGGACGAGCCCAGGTAGTTCACTATTCCTGTGGCATGTGCACATTTCTTGCTGTTCAAATGGGTGGTGGCATATTCATTGAATCAAAAGCAGTCCCATCATTTTCTTCAACCAGGAATCATCACCATTTGGACATAGATTCAGTGAGAAAATTGTGAAACAGTAAATTTATGTGGTGTGTTTGGCAGTTTGATGCAGATTCTGGATTTGAACGATTCATTGGGGCAAACTTTCAACTGGACACAGCCTCAGAAAAGGACAAGGAGCGAGCCCTGGAACGGCTCAAGAAATTGTATGATCAAGTGTTGTATGACTATGTTGAAGACCTGGTTGCTAGTGATCAACTCAACTGAAGTACAGGGACTGAACACATGGATGGGAGTAAAATCAACTAAATTGAAGTACATGGATTAACAAAAGAAGGTGGTTGTAGCATTTTGTGCCAGGGAGCAGGAGGTAAAAAAAAGTCCAATATCTGGAGAGCTGCTGATATGTGCCATGGTCATTACCTCAGCAATCTTTGGCTACACATTTAGAGGTAGGTTTGTTGTAAATTTCACGCTGGATTTGACGATAATTGCTACTCTTTTGACTGATTTTCAGAGTCACACCATGTCGAGGACTTGATAGGCTGCCAATTTATCCTCAATCGGCATTAGGCCAAGCTGCAAGGGTACCCCACTTTCAGGCCTATTTGGCTGTCACAAAGGCTCATTTCTGTGTACAGATCAGCACTGTCAAGTCTTAGAGAAATTTTTAACTCTGCATGTGGGTCCTTGGTTTTCCAGGCATTTTGCTCTTGTTTTGGCAGAAAACTCTTAGGTGCAGCCACAGTTTGGGTGCAGATCTGACAACAATCTGAACATGGAAAGATCATCTTCATTCTTTTTAGACTGTTTATAGAGATTGCAGCCTTGCATGGAACAGATTTTTTTGGTGGGTATGCACCGGTCATGCTCAGGCTATTCTTGAAATAACGTCGATTGGAATAACGTCCAGGTTCTGATGCAATGGGTGAAAACAGAAGACAACGCAGTGACCTTTCCAGCGGTGGGCAGTTCTGGGCAGTTCTCTCTTTTTGGAACCTGGAACTGGCAGGTGAGGGAAGGGTATATGTATACCCTGGACTTGGACTGGCAATTCTTGGAAATCAAAGAATTGGTTCTAACACTTGACAAAGATCATAGACCTGGTTTGACCATTAACTGGGGTTCTAAAACATCAAAGACCTGGGTTAAAAAATCTACTCTAAACTCGTCACAAATTTGTCCCTTATATGAGTTCTTACAACATTTTAACAATGTGTTCAAAATTAAGTGTTAGATACAATCATTGATATGATCTTATGATTGCGTTATAATACAATGTTTGATCTGATCGTTGTAATGTGTTATCATGTCAGCATTTAAGATCATATAATGATTGTATCAACACCAAATATCAAATGTATTGTTGTTAAAGTGTTAAAAAAGCACAAATACACGGAGAGGACAAGTTTGTGATGATAGGGTCCATTGTTTGCTTGTTCTTTTCATAATAAACACTACAAAGTATTTTGAAAATTTAAAGAATCAACGAAGCTCCAGTTCCAGGCTTTGAATGATTTTGAGAATCAAAAAACAATCTTCAGTTTTGGGTTTTTGAAAAAAAAATTCAAAATACTTTTTCTTTTTTTAAAAAAATTTTAATTTCAAAAACAGAACAATGGGTTATCAACAAAACAAAAAAGAAATTGAAAGCACTTGTCCTTTCAATATGGATTCATATCCACACTTTTGGAAATTGGTGAAAAATTAACAAGTTGATTAACAACTGTTGTTAAACTTAGATACATAATCTAGTGTGGACTAAGGTTGTGTTAGTCTAGGATGGAAGAACCGTGCAAGGAGATGAGGGATCTTATGCCTACTTTTTAAAGTGCGGGAGGAAAATTATGTCTACTTAAAGATGTAAGGGTCCTCCCCTTCTTAAGTAGTAGATGTATGAACAATGTTGCTAGATTCAAGACTAAGTTTTGGGTTAGATTTTGGGGTATTTGGACTAGAGGTTTAATTTTGTGGAACTTGGATTTGGATTTGGATTGTGTAATTTATCTTTTGCTGAAATTGAAATTCCCATCTAGACCAAGCCATTGTTTTTTTTTAAACCCAAATTTCAAATTCTTTAGCTATATAAATATAAGTTTTAAAAAAAGGGTAATAATCAAGCCCTGCTTTTCAAGCAAGTTATTAATTTTAATTGGTTACACATAACAATTAATATACACTATTTTATCTAGGGCATTGTGCACTAGTTGGATAAATTTTTTAAATTAATAATGTTTTTGCCTCATGCATTATGATGGGTAATATCCACAGGTGGGGGACATTCCCAATGTACAAGACCACACTTGGCTATTGTCTTTATTTTGGGAATGCTCCCACCTTGTGCCCTTGTTTTGGGAATGGCCTCATTTTGGAGATAGGCCCTAGACCTATGTTGTGAAAAGATGGCTAATGCTAGTAATTTTTTGAAAAAAAAGTTTTGTAGGGAAGTGGGTTTTACCAGGTGACCGATTTGAAGCAAGGGCAACTTGGTTTTAAAAACCATCACAATCTTTACTATTGCCTACACCATGTCTATCGTGACACATGAGCTTGTGGTGGAAGTGCATTTTCCCTTGTGTTTTCATTCCAATCTCCTTCTTTGATATTTTTGTTGCCACTAGGTTTTCATAGAGCTCCCTTGCTTGAATGCACACTTTCTATAATTTCAATTATAACATGCTTGTTGTTGTCCATGGGTTTAATTGCAAGCGGTTGCTTTATCTTGGTGACCTATTTTACTTTCTCTTGGTTATCTAGCCATCAAGAACTTATTTGAGTATAAATCAATAATAGAGGAAAGAAAAGGCCTAGTTTTTTCCTTACTTCTTTTTGTACAAATCCAACACTTTTTGTAATGTGTCTTGCAATGTGAATGACTCATTCAATGTGACCATAGATGCATAATTTTCAACATTATTTGCTTTCCAAGCTCAATGTTGGCTTGCCACCATTGTCCACATGTTTGTTTCATAAGCATTCACATGATCCCGAACATGCTTGATTTTTGGCCATTGCCTGCATAAGTGTCTTGCAAAACCCAAAGAAATGAGCATGCAAGTTGCCTTCCTCATTTGCAACAAAGTTTCTTCCCTTCTCTTAAGGCTTCTTCATTGTGAATTATGTGTTCTAAGGTTCAAAGGACATTATCATTGTTGACCAAGTGTATAAAAACTATTCTAGAGATGTCCCATAAAAGCATTTCAATTACAATGATTCAAATGCCCCTGCAATGGCAACTTGAAGAAAGAATTGATGTTATGGTGTTCCCTATTGGAATGCTTGCATCATCAATATTTTGCTAGTCCCACCTTTCTTTTCTCCTTACTTTGGCAACAACGCTCATTGTACTATTATCACCAAGTGTCCTAACATCATGAACTATGCGAATGTTTTTTTTTCTTTGTCCATTTTTTGAATATTTAAGATATTGAATATGTACAAATGTCGTTCATATTAATCATAAAATTTAATTCATGCAATTTTGTTATGAACCTATGAAAATCATATTTTGCACAAAATTTGTACAAACCTGCAAAACCCAATTAGTCTATGATGTCTAAATTTCATCATTGTTCCCCATTGTTTCATGAATGTTACATTTGATGCTTGACCTTCCACTTCACCCCTTAGTAACAACAAGGATGAATAACATGTTTCTATAGTTAATGTTGTTAATGAAAATTTTCATAGGGGGAATTAAGCATGAGGCCCAACAATTATATAATCAACTTAGTTGCATGACAAGTCATCCAAGAAGATGGAACAATACATGGAATAACAGGTGTATTTAAAAACAATTCAAACAAATTGTTGTAATAAATGTGAAGTTGGATTTCTTGGCAAAAGAAAAGATGTATGAAAATTGTGGTCATCAATACTAAAGATTGATGAATGAGAAGAGAATGACATGCATGCCTTCCCAATGGAACACATGAAATAGAACAAAGGTTTTGTGGTGTGGGCTTACATCAAGGCATTATAGTTCCAAACCATTATAAATTCATCAATTTTTTTAGCAATTTTGATTTTATAAGGGAATTCAACAATTTGTGTTGTAAATCCATTATGATAGACTTGTAGCATGGGATAAAATATTTCCCAAAGGGTTAGAACAATAATGTAGTTATGTTGGGGGGGGGGCAAATCATAGGTGTGAAATTGAGAGTTAGGTCAAATTGGTGTTAGTAAAAGAAGCCCTAGTGTTGTTAAAAATAAGATATTTAGTTGTTGAAAAATGTGTTAGTGAAAACCTTTGGTTTAGTTAGGCAATGGCCTTTTCAATTTCATTTTCACATGGTTTGGATCAAAAATCAAAATTTGAACCAATCTACTTATGCCATTTCCACATGTGCCCTCTATTTGCTCTATCATTGGTTACCATATTGAACACGTAATGTTAATTACTTTCACATGCCCATTTGTGAACCTGAAAAATTGGACAATATAAAATGAGATATTAATTAAATGCCATCATTTGGACCAATTTTTATTGTTGGCCAATCAAAAGTTGCCATTTTCTTTTACTGGCCCTTTTATAATCACTATAACTTGTGCATATTTAAAGGTCCAAACTCAATTTTACACTATTTAAAACATTGTACTTCATCCAAAACACTGTGTACATGCATTTGTAGTACTATGAACGGAAATGATTTTACAAATTCATAAACAAACATAAACCATTGTTGGATTTGTAGTTCACAATGTCAAGAATATTGGTAAAAGTTTTAAAGGATTAAATTGCAAATTGAAGAGATCAAAAGCCAAGATTTGGCCAATTTGAAAATCAATAAATCTTCAAGTATGGCCCCTAAAGGCACTTTGACCACCCAAAACATATGATGTGTTCAATACCTATCAATGCATGCATGAGTATTTACCAAAGAAGATTTAATAATTGATGAATTTGTTGCCAAATTTGTGATTCAAGTGGGGCCAATATTGTTAAATTTGACATTTGTAATTGTTAGTAACCTTAATGAAGTCCATGGCAACAATTTTTAACACATTACACAACCCAAAATATTTTGAAATTGAAAATTGCCAAGGTAGATGATATGAGCATGTCAAACTAAATCCAATGCAAAAGACAACAAAACCCAAACGTATGAAGAATTGAAGTTGTAATGGTAACGACCAATTGGTGGCTTGTAAATAAACCCAACAAAAAAATTCTTCCAAATGTAAAATTGTTTGTGATGAAAGCTAGGGTCCATTTATTCTTTGGAGGTGATTTTTATAACTATATTAATATGATTTTGAAATAGTTTAAGAATATTTTAAATAGTCCTTAATTGTGGACTAAAAGCAATTTCAACTTTTGTGGTTGAGGGCAAAACAATGGTTGGTCTTTGTAGGTAACTATGTGCATCCCCTTGTCACACATGGTAATTTATGTCACATTAATTGTCAACATGAAGGCCTTGGGTGATTAGCATCTACATTGGTACAACTTAAGGATGAAAGACATTAGTACCTTCAAGGTGGATGAAAAAATTGAGTAGGTAGGTAATGTAGCCTAGGTATCTAGGTGTATAGACTATTTTAAGTGTTTAGTATAAGTGTATAGATTATCATTAGGCATGACTTTTGTGTGTAAACAACACAAATAAACATATAACATCTGTGTATAAACAATACGAACATGCATATGACATTCGTGTTTAAACAATGCACACAACATTGATGTTCAAACAATACAAGTAGATGAATGACATCCATGTCTATTCCATATGAACCTATGAAAAGCAAATTTTGCACAACTATTATTGCCAAATCGTGACCCATGAAGTTTGTGATATGGTGATGTGCATGTATCAAATTTGGACATGTCAACATTTTTGAACGAGTAGAGAGAAATGGGCACAACGACCTATACTTGCACACAATGCCCACTATACCTAGCCTAGCCCATTCCATAACATAATGGTTTTTATGATTTGCACACTATGCATGTGGGTTTTGCATAATGGGCATGTGAATTTTGAACAATGGTTAGGCTAGGTAGACCCAATAAGAACTATCCATTGTGCCTTTTGTAAGAGGACCAAACAGAGGTAGAAAATGCCATATGAAAACCATCCTTAACTTTTAGTGTAGTTTTAGTGGACTTTAATGCAATGTAAACGACTCCCTTTTTATTTCTATGCATATTTTGAGGGATCTCCCTTATTAGAAGAACCTTAGGGTGTTATGCTGGGGAAGCTCCACCAATTTTATACATTCCCATGTTCCCATGGAAATATTTTTTTTACAAAATGGGAAAGAAACAAGGAAATAAAAAGAAAATTGTTTATGTAAGAGGAGGTTCTTGTACTTGTGCATTTTCTTGAGGTTCAAGAACTCCCTTGAGCTCACGCCCTTGGGTACCCCTCCCTTAGGAGAACACACTCATAAAAGAACCTCTCATACAACAAAATGTTAGCCATGGACCACATAGGCACCCCACAAAGAGGCTCCACACCAAGTTGGTAAAATTTTTGGTAAAGGGGCCTCAAAAGAGGATGGTATCTTACATGTAACGTTCCTTCTCTCCTCTCAAATGAAAGCAAAACTCTACTGGTTCTTTACACTAGGCAAGGGATGCCTATTGATTAGCCTTTCTACCAAGGCAAGAAGGATATTGTGTTTAAATTCATTATAGAGTATAATAGTTTAAGGGATTTTGACCCCTAGGTAATATGTATATTTTTATATGAAGGTTTTTGAAAGTTGATATTTTGGCTTGTGTTGAAACTTGAGATTAGTTATAGAGTTATAATATCTTGAAGGATTTTGGTTTCTTTTAGAGGATTTTTTGAAAATAATATTTTTGCATGGTGAAATGTTTAAGTTTTCATAATTCTTTTTTTGCCTTAAGATACTTTTAAAATGTAAATAGCAAGGCTACAGTGTGACACACCCCTTGTTAGGAATATGCATGGTTGATTGGGTGGTTGCAAGATATGGTGGTTCAATTTTGGTATCACAACGATGTTTCAAATTATTTATTATTTAAAAATTTATGAAAAAAAATCTGATCTTTCAACTAAGAATTGATTTTAGACTAACACTTTTATTATGATGCCATTTGTGTAATTTTTTGAAAAAAAAGAACAATTTAATTTTAGTAATGGATTTTTGAAGTTTAAAAAATGGACTAGTTGCTTAATTAAAGTGTTTGAAAGTCAAGATATTGATCTTGATTTTCCTTGCATATGATTTGTAATCACTAAGCATGTGTTATATTACAAATTAACAAACTCATATATGTATAAGCCATGCCTTGAAAACCTTATCGCCAATCTAGCAATGCACTTTTAAATGGTTAGAATTGGACATTATTTTCATAAGTTATTTTGAGCTCTTATTTTGGGTTGAAATTATGAATGGCAATTGGAGAATTTGTTGTCCTCTTTAGGTTGCTCTTTTAAAAAATCCATTTTGTATTCAAATTATGTGACCTTGGTAACACCTGGTTCCATCATCTCTCGTGATTTTCTTGGAATTTGGCATTCAAAGTGAGTACCTACTAAATTGGCCATGCAAAACCATGTTGTAGGTGTTTGAAATATCTCAAAATGTGTTTTCCTTTGTGGGGTTGTCTTTTTGTAGTGTCTAAAATATATTCAAACATAGTACACTTGTATAATACACTTGAGCTTTGCAATGTTACATATTACTATTGGCAACCAATTGATGAAAAAATAAATCGAATTCACTTTGCCAAAATTAAGTTCCACTAGAATGAATGTGTTGAATAACAATGCATGCAACTTGAGTTGAATTATTGAATTGAATTAAATTAAAATTCATAAAATTTATTTCAAAATATATTATTTAAATTGAATTGAATTTATTTTAAATTATTAAATTAAATTAAAATTCATAAATTTAATCCAAATATATTATTTATAATAAATTTAATTCAATTCAAAATCAATTGAAGAGAAATTGGATGCAAATGGGTGTAAAAGATATTAAAAATTTGTCTGTGATTATGGCAATGAAAGAAAAACTTTTGAAAAGACATATATTCAAACATTTAAAAATAAAATAAAATTTAAGAATAGATTAAATAAATTTCAATTTAGAACTATGACTCTTGAAACTTAAAGTTGTCATACCTAAACCAATTCCAATGAATCATTTTCATTGGATTTTATTTTATTTTATTTTATTTTTTGGTTCTTTGGAGTTGTATCCAAGATCTTCACATTGGAAGCACTTATTCATTGACTTTGCTTTGGTGGGCGGTCTTTCTTTGTGGATCCCTTTTACACTTGATCTTCTATTGCCAATGACTTTTGTTCATTTGTCTTAAAGCATTTTGAGAAATTTTCTAGTATATTTGTAAGGAACCTTTATAGGTATTTATGAATTTCCTTCTAAAAAGGAGGGAGTTTCCCCCTACTCCATGAGAGAGAGTGAAAGGGAATTATGCCTACTTATAGTTGTAAGAACCCTCTTACACTTGTGTGGAGTAGATGTAAGAACCTTCCCCTTTTATACCTCACAATTGCTCAGCTCATGCTTCGTGATGAGTAAAGCCCATGGGTGAGGGAAATTCACAAAATGTGAGCCAACCCTAAACCCTAAACCCTACACTTTCCTGTAAAGTGAAGAGTCAAAAATTTCTTCCTATGGCTGAGCGGTTGGTTTGGGATATGTGAAATCTTTTGCTCAAGAAAGTACCTACCATGCAACAAAAGGCGTAAAAGGTTGCTTCTCCCTCAAGCTCCAGGTGAGTTCATTTGGCCTTGCCTACAAAAGCAAGGATATTGTGTTTAGATTCATTATCAAGTATAGTATAGCTTAATGGATTTGGCCCCTAGGTAATAATAATAATAGGTCTATTTTTATATGAGGATTTTTTGAAAGATGATATTTATGGCTTGTGTTGAAACTTGAGATTAGTTATATATAGTTATAATATATTGAAGGATTTTGGTTTCTTTTAGAGGATTTTTTTTTGAAGATTATATTTTTGCATGGTAAAATATTTGAGTTTCCATAATTCTTCTTTTGCCTTAAGATACGAGTTTTAATGTAAATGGCAAGGCAACTGTGTGACATGCCCCTTTTTTTCCTTTCATTCTTTGTTGTACAACTAAGAACTCCACACATTGTTGGGTGGGAAAGTCCCCAGGACCTTTCCTCAGGGACCTTTTTGTATGCTATTTGTATGGAGGATTTTGAGCTGTTCATGTACATTTGAACCCACCCCAAAATGGCCAGAGTGAACCACAGGACCCACCAGCACAGCATGCACCGGATGCCCATTAGGATGTCCATTCTGGATGAACCACTACTGAGTTAGAGTATCTGGTAACTTCTGGTTTCACCTTGGTAACCCATTGTGTAGGAATTAGATCCTAAATATAGGTAGATCGGTAGGAAAATTAGTGCCTAAAATAGGCAAGTAAATGGTTTATACATAGGGAAGGCTATCTTTACTACCTACCCACTTGTTGGTTGTTAGTAGGTACGCAGTAAAAAAAATCAACTGCGTTAACCACCATGGTTAGCTAAAGAACTGGAACCCAATAAAAACTGTTTTCTAACCGTGTAGGGTATCTTTTGAGAACATTGTTGTGATCACAATAGCATAATATAGACCCATTGATATAGGGCCTTTGTTTCTTGCTACAGGGATGCTTTCCATTGGGGAGTTGCAATAAATTGCGTTGAAAATATGTAATTACCGTACCGCTGCACTCGTTTCACACCAATATTAATTATTTTAGGGGTACTGTGGAAAAAAAAAAATTCTGATGGGGGAAGTGCGAAATGTGAAACAAACAAAATTAATTAATTTTACGGTGTAAATGCATATGGCCGTTGATCCCGGACTTGCTTTTGCTGAGATCGTATGATTGTGGTTGCTCAGCTGTTGGAGTCACAGCGGCTGAGCCTGGCGGCCGGCTCGGCGGCTGGTGGGTCACAGCGGCTGAGCCTGGCGGCCGGCTCGGCGGCTGGCGGGTCGCAGCCTGCCCCAATTCCGGCAGACCCATTGAAGTATGAAATGACAGACCATTGTAATTAATTATTTGTGGGTCGATGCGAAAATGAAAATCGTCCAAAATTAAATATTTCGCACCGGGTGGTGTGAAACGAGCGTGGC
>Ga0116227_10010702_pt1 | contig 15832 bp, 13 predicted proteins | sample S1TSphgellanicum_FD_89693 | JGI IMG/M metagenome (GOLD analysis project Ga0116227, IMG submission 89693) | Host-associated microbial communities from peat moss isolated from Minnesota, USA - S1T2_Fb - Sphagnum magellanicum MG | ecosystem: Host-associated > Plants > Peat moss > Unclassified... | reverse complement strand
GTATACATATACCCATGTAATTGTTTTTTTTGTTTTTGTTAGAGAGTAAAAAAAAAAAAAAAAGTAAGAAAATCAAAGAAAAGAAAAGAAAAGAATAAAAAAGAAGGAAATGGAATTTTTTTTAAAAAAGATGATAAGAAGAAAATTAGACAAAGACTATTTTTGTTTTCTTTTTTTTTTTCTAATTTTTTCTATTTTTTAAATTCTTGAAAAAGTTTTTTTTCTTTTCCATTTTCTTTTTCTTGAAAAATAAATTTCTTGTTTTTTTCCAATCCAAGAAAAAGAATTCTCGTTTCATTGTTTTCATTGTTTTTTTGTTTTTGGTTTTGTTTATTTAAAAATAAGAAAATGTTTTGGGTCTTTTTGCCCTATCTTTTCATTTTTTAAAATTTCTAAATGCTAGAAGAATTATTATTTTTGTTTCTTTTATTATGTTTGTCCTAATTTTTTTTTTCCCTCCTTGTTTTTCCATTTTTTGGGTTTTTTTAATTCCAAAAGATGAAGTTTGTTTTTCCATTTCCTTTATTTCTATTCTTCAATTTTCTTTTTCCAGTTTTTTTTTTTTTGAAATCTAGTAGACTATATGTGTTCATACCCATGTAATTTTTTGGGATTTTGGTTTACATTTTTCAAACTTGCATATTAATGTGTATCATGTGTTTGATGCATATTTTGAATCACTATGAAGTACCACTATGTAACCAATGCCATTCAATTCCAATTGTATCACTATCAACTCTACATTCATCAACATGTTATTAAGGTGGTTACAACAACTTATTGACGAACACATGACATGGTGGGTAATGAAAATAGGTTTAGATAGGGGTTTATTGAGGTTAGACAATAACATGCATGTCTTACTTGGGTTTTTTTGGCATAAACAATGGCATGAAGTTCATGTTTTTCATTTTTTTGACATTTCCTAAAGTTTTGATAGATGTGATTTTTGCATCGAATACATATAAGTTTTATTTTATTGTAATTGTAACCTCACTTTTGTATTATGTTTGCATGTTTTGAATGTGAGCATTGCATTAATACTTTGTTGAAATTTTCCCTAAAAAAATTGTAGTGTTACATTATTACATTAAATGTCACAACCTTACTTTGAAAGAGTGTGAAGATGAAATTCACATTCCCGAAATGAGGACTTGGGAGTCCTCTGGGACTCCCGAAATTCCAAAGTTCGATTACAAGGGTCAAAACACCTCGCATTGGGGTGTTTTTATATCATTGAAAAGCTATCAAAGTTTAGATGTCAAAAACGGGTTCGCATGGGCCATTTGGACATTTGTAGCACAAGTTATGGCAAAAAGAAAGCCCGGGAGTCAAACTGGCAGTTTGAGTCCTGACCATTAAAAGTCGGAAATCGACTCAACCCCGCTGCGTGCAAGTAGAGTGTGACACACTGTTGGAAAGCTCTTGAGGAAAACTACAAGTTTGCTTTAGACCTCATCCCAATTGGAGGTTTGAGCAAAAAGTTATGATTTCACAAAGTCCCAGGAATCCAAACCGGGACAGTTTTGGGATTCTTCCTTGGGTGTGGGTGCCGCGGAGAAACATAAAGTATACTATATGGGGGAAGGTGGTGGCTTCCCCTGAGTTCGGGGTGTGGTGAGTCTTGTGAGTCCAGAGTTGCCCGTGGCTTGTCCTAGCACTAAAGGTGCTCTGTGAACTAACCAACTTGTTGGTTGGTTTGATGCAGGTTCGAGTAAGTAAGTAAAGCTTGTCACTCTTCCTAGTCCCATCTCGGAGTTTCAGCACGCCCCTCTACCCCTTCTAATGCTGAGAGCTGGGAGCGTGCCCCGAGTTCCTCACAATTTCGTTGTTTGAACAACTTAGGCCCACCTTGGGTCTAATTAGGAACTTGGGAACGCGTCATTAAACGAACTTCAGAAACATAAAGTTCAATGTGAAATACTTGCATAAGGGTCACAAAATAAACATTAGTTTTGTTAGAATGATTTTGCAATACCCACATTTGAAGCATAAAATGTTGGCTAGTTTTTTTGGATGGTTTGTGCTATATACCCAAATGATGGGCATAAAATATGCATGTTCAATGAAAAAAATGATGAGGATAAAAAATAGAAAACTAGAAGAAAAAAATTAATTATGATAAATAATAAAAGAAAATAATTTAGAGCAAAAAAACCAAAAAAAAATTAGAAAAAAAATTTAGAATGAAGAAAAGACATAGAAAAATAATTTAAAAAAAGAATAAAAATCCAAAAGAAAAAACGCTTGCATTTTGGTCACAAAATATGTAATAATTATTGAAGTGTATTATATTTTGCTATTGGATCTTCAACTATTTTAGCTTATAATAATAATTACCAAAATATGCAATACCTATGTGTGGACCACAAAAGTTGATCAAATGTGCAATATCCGCATTCATGGTAACCATTTATTGACATTAAGGGGTCAAATATGATTAAAATGGTTGTAAGTTCATTTAGTGCAATACCTTCATATTTTGTGTATCATATAGTGGTAGACAATTACATCTTGTAAATGATAGGTAGGTAGTGTACACAAATAAGGAAAAAGTTAGGTCAATAATGTAATTATGTTAATAAGATTGCTAGGTCAATAGGGTAGCCAAATTTTTTGTAAAAAACATTGTCAAAAAAATAGTCTTTAGTTTAATTTTAAAATATATATATTTTTTGTCAAAAGGTTAAGGTTTTGCCAATAGGTATAAGTTTAACCATGAAGAAATAGAAGTTCTTCCAAAAGATAAAAATTTAACCAAGAAAAAATAAAGCTTTTGCCAACAAATAAAGGTTTGGCCATGAAGAGATGAAGGTTTTACCAAGAAGTATATGTTTAACCAAGAAGAATTAGAAGTTTTTCCAATTTGTAGAGTTTTAACCAAAAAAATGTAGAGGTTTTATTAAGAGGTAAAAATGTGGCCCAAAAAAGATAAAGGTTTTGCCAAGATGTGGAGGTTTAGATAAGAAAAGTTCAAGGTTTTCCAAGTGAAAGGTTTAACCATGAATATATAAGGGTTTTATTCAAAGGTAAAAATTCAGCTAGGAAGAGGTTAAGGTTTTACCAAGAGGTAAAAATTTAGTCAATAATAGATAGAACTTTTACCAATGTGTAATGGTTTAACCATGAATAGATGAAGGTTTTGTCAAAGGATATAGATTTAGCAAGGAAAGTTATAATTTTTACCATAAGGTAGAGGTTTAGCTAAGAAAATATATAGGTTTTGTTGAGAAGTAAAAATTTTGCAAATAAATAGATGTTTAGCTAAAAAGATATAGAGATTTTGTCAACATGAAAACATTTAACAGTGAAGAGATGGAAGTTTAACCAAAAACTATAGGTTTAGCCAAGAAGAATTAGAAGTTGTGTCAAAAGGAAAAGGTTTAGCCAAGAGATATAGGTTTGACCAATAGGAGTTAGAAGTTGTGCCAAAAGGAAAGGGTTTAGCCAAGAGATATAGGTTTAGCCAAGAAGAGTTCAAAGTTGTGCCAAAAGGAAAAGCTTTGGCCAAGAGATATAAATTTAGCCAAAAAAAGTTAGAAGTTGTGCCAAAAGGAAAAGCTTTGGCCAAGAGATATAAATTTAGCCAAAAAAAATTAGAAGTTGTGCCAAAAGGAAAAGGTTTAATCAAGAAGAGTTAAAAGTTGTGCCCCAAAAAAAAGGTAGAGCCAAAAAGAGCTATAAGTTTTGCCAAAAGGAAAAGGTTTAGCCAAAAAGAGTTAAAAGTTGTGCCAAAAGGAATGGTTTAGACAAGATATATAGGTTTAACCAAGAAGAGTTAAAAGCTGTGCCAAAAAGAAAAGGTTTAACCAAGAAGAGTTAGAAGTTATGCCAAAAAAAAAAAGGTTTAGCCAAGAAATATAAGTTTAACCAAAAAAAGTTAGAAGTTGTGCTGAAAGGCAAAGGTTTAGCCAAAAGATATAGGTTTAGTCACAAATAGTTAAAAGTTGTGCCAAAAGGCAAAGGTTTAGCCAAGATAAAGGTTTAGCCATGAAAAAATAAAAGGAAAATAAGTAAGGGGTTGGTAGGTAGAATCAAGATGTAGGTCAATAATGTAGCTAGGTCAGTAGGGTAGTTGGGAAATTAGGGTGATTAGATTAGAAGGTAATAACATCAAGGTTGGGAAAAAGACACCCAAAAAATAAAAAGGGTCGAAGGTTAGCAACCAAAAAAGGTTGATTAATACAATGTTGGGTTAACATAAGGTTAGGAACCAGATGAAGAAACACAACCCATCCTATGGATAGAATGGCCAACTAGTCCAACTCTAGCCAAAGTTTTTGATCTTGAAACTAAGAAAGCCCAACATTTTCGAATTTGACGCATTTGCCCATGCAAACAAAAACCTCTATTGGTAAATGATGTACTATGTAAATTTGTGGTAGAAAACGGGTATAACAACTTTTGCATTGTTGCAACTTGTTAAGAACAATAATATGTTTTTTATTGCACTAGATTACATTATTTGAATCTCTTATTGAAACAACAACACAGACACAATATTAGGCGCACCATGAAATTAAGTACTAGGGTTTCTTTTAACACAACATTTCTATCAGGAGTTGACACAAAAAATTAAAAAATCTATGACAAGAATGACAAGAATTATTTTCCCCCCTAATATTTAATATTAAAATGGAAGAGTTTCTAATGTAAGAGTGGGAATAAAAACTTGCCATCTTTAGCTACAAAAACATATTGAGTTTTTTAAAAATAGGTTGGCTTAGAACTGAGGTGAAATCATAATCTTCAAAGTTTTAAAAAATCTATAAACACAACACAAAAAACTCTAAAAACACAAATTTACAAAAGAAAAACTTTAAATCAAAACAAAACACTCAAATCTATTGTTGAAGCTATTTTAAAGAGATTCTAATGTTGAATTCATGGCATGGTCATCAAATGTTAATGTGGTTTTCTAACGCACACTGACTCAATGTACATGTTTCTTGATGTATCACCATTGAATGAAATAAATGGTACAAAAAAGGTCTCTATGTAGTGTTTAGGTTATAACTAGTAGGTAATATTAATAACCCAACAACAACAAGAACTAATTCAAAATACTAGCCATTAATGTAGCTAGTAATTAATTCAAATATGGACTAATTCAATTTGAACTAGCTATTTAGATTAATTAGCCATTAACATAACTAATAACCAATTAAGTAGGTAGTAAAGTAACTAATTATCATAGTAACTAATTAACACTTAAATAAAGGAAGAAAGTTATATGGTCAAAATATGGGTTAACAATTAACTAGTCCCATTAATCATCTAAAAAATGCTAAGATAAAAATCATCATCATTCAATTGATTTGCCATAATTTTAAAAATTCTACCATAGGCTGAAATATATGGTGGCATTTCAACAACATTGAAAATAAATACTTTCTATCATAAACTTCCACCATAGAAATCATTTTTTTTTTACCAATAAAAAAAGAAATAAATTTAATATTCTTAAAATTTGGATCTAACATTAAAGATATCATGTTATGGGTCTTTTTTTTATACTTCGTTAGGAATCAAATGAAACCATTTCAAACATCACATACTTGCTTCCTAATGTTGAAAGTGAACATAGACAACTCCAAACCCACAACTATATCATCTTCCATCAAATTAGTCATAGAAGGGTGTCATTCCATATTCTTATTTTAGTTATAAGGCCATGATAATTTTTACATGCAAGGCATCAAAAAGTAACCAACGCCCATGAGATTGGTTAAGCACACATGCACCCACAACAAAAGAAAGAAAATCAATAATGATTTGAAAAACATCCCAAGTTAGACTCATCACAAATTTACCAAGCTTCATAGGTTCATTCAAATTTCATGTGAAATTCGATTTTCATAGGTTCATACAATAATTGCACGCATTCCATGTTATGGTTAATATGAATGATATTTGTACATATTCAATATTTTAAATATTCAAATGGGCGAGACATTATTTTTGAGTGACATACATGAATGTCCATATTTAATACATAAAAATCACATAGTTTTATCCAAAATTACATCATGATAATTGCACGGATTTAATTAAAATGTAAATCATACACTTCACATCAAAACGTCACAAGTAAAAAAAACTTCATTCTATATAAAAACTATATATATTTTCATGCCATTTTTACATTTTGAAGTCCATGAATTTTGCACAGACATATTGTTTTAAGGTTATTGTACATATTTTATTGAAATTTTGTGAAATTGTAAATTTGTGATGCAAAGTGGGGGCACATGACCAGTAATATTCATTAATGTTTGATGATTGTAATATAAAACAATTGTGGCCTTGAATTGCAATGTTTTTTAGAAAAATACGATTCTACTTGCAAACCTATAATAACATATTAAATATCAACACAATAATCTCCAAATTCCACAAACAAAAATTTAGACAAAAAAGAAAAAAAAAACATTATGCTTGAAAATAAAACCAATTTAATTTTCATTAGAGTTTTCAATTTTTTTGGCCTCAAAACAACTTCAATTCAAGCTTTGTTCCAATCTTGCTAACCTTTATCATATTTATTTGGCCAAGTGTTGCACTTGATGGAAACATATTTAAGGCCCTTACAAACTTTCTCATCACTAGTGGCATATTGGTAAGCTTTGGAGAAATCATGCCCAAAATATGTTCCTTAAAAGCTCTCCTTTAAACCTAAAACTTCACATTTGACAAAAAACTTGAGAATATTTGTCATTGTGTTCAAATTTGAAATTTCATTTTAAACTATCCTTTAATCTTATTTCTCAAGCCATATTCATTCAAAAGATTAATCAAACTTTTTTCCAATGCTTATCCTATAGCTTCAAAAGCCTCAAATAAACAAAAATCCTCATGCTTTGGCTTCTAATCAAATCCCCAAAGATTTATGACTAAGGCAAACACATCATGAGTGCTTTTGGACATCTAGTGATCAAAACTAATAGTGGGAAAATGACATTCTTCAAGGAAAGGCAAAACATGTGTTTACTTGGTTTTCTCCACTAGGCTAGGCAAAACATCATGTGACAAATACATTTGTGAAAGGAATTGAACTCAAAGACACAAATGCAAAATTAAACAATTAACCACACATTCTTCATAAATTGTAAAGGCAAATGGATTTTTACAATGAAAAGTGTAAGATTCTTCAAAAACATAATTTAGTACTCCACATCGTCCTTTTTGAAAGGCTCTTTGGAAGCAAACAAATAAAAAATGGATAAACTAGATATGTCCGGTTTTCTTTTAGTTGGTTCTTTTTCCATACTTCTTTTCACTATAGACTTCACTTCTTATCTAATTTTTTAATAAAATTTTGAATGATTTGCATCACCATGTTATTCCATTTATTTATAATCAAATATTGTAAATTTTCATAGTTTTGTTATTGGGTTAAAGGAAAGTTGGGATGACACAACATATAATGCATGACTTGAGGTCCATCAAATGTCACTTTTCCATTACCATTCAGATAGAAAAATGACAACATAAAACATTCCTATTATGTGGCCTCCATTTTTTCCTTTGGGAATGCAAAAGGCTAAATTGGCCCATGACCAAACACTTAAGGGTTCAATAACTAGCCAGTTTTTGTTCATGGTCTTGAAAGAAATTAGTTGCCCCTTGAGCCAGAGCATTAGTAAGCCTTTACAGAAGTTGATTCCAAGCTAGAATGAAAAAGTTATGACCCCCCAAAATTAAAGGGGTCTTGTTGTTTGAAAAAAATTGGATAGAACATATAAGGCCCTTATTTTCATGCATTTTACACCCTATGAACAAACACTTAAAAACTAATGAAAGGACACCTTACCTCCTATAAACAAGAAAATATATTTAAAACTAAGTTTGGATTATTTTTTATTACCATTCATATTTTTCAAAAAATATATTAAGACCAAAAATTTGTAGCACAAGCTGCAGAGTCATGAGGCCTTAAGGGTTTTGAAAAGATTATTTTTTGAATATTAGCTTAGTGCTTTAAAATTGACAATGCTTGTGAGGCCACATGGACCAATCTGCCAATCTCTATCAAGATGTGGGTGTTGTTGTGTGTTTTGGAGGAAGAGGAGGAGGGGGAAATGGGTTGAGAGGGAGTGGAGGAATTGGGGCCTATAGTAGTTAAGGTTGTTGTGGCCATCATTGGCATCACCACTTGCATCAACATCACATGATGGGTGTGTTTTTCTTTCCTTTCCTTTGGATACATCTGCATTAGAAGGAATGTTTTGCAATTGATAGGTTCATAGGTCTCTCTCTTTCTTGAAGGTTGGGTGTTGGGACTGGTTTCATTGGTCAATTAGTTGATACCCTTTTTATTTTCTGCATGCAAAAGATTCCATGATGTGGTGGGTAGTGCATACTATGTTGTTCTAAAGGTTTTGAAAAGAAAATCAAGTCCAGAATATGATGCATGGAATATTGGTGTACATACATCTTGTTGTGTAGAAGGTGCCTAGATTGGGACAAGATTGAAGTTAGCATCTTTAACAATGGGGTCAAAACAAAATAAAGTATATAGGAAAAGTAGATGTCTCCACTTTAACCATGTGCTATTCATATAACTACCATAAAGTAGCATCAAATTAGGTGAAAGTATGTGTCAAATAGTATTAGTTTGCTCTATTAAGTTTATAAGAATCTAAGTATAAAAGAATTAAAAGCAAATGAATTTTAAAAGTAGATAAAAAGTACACTTGAAACCAATTGAAAAATACATGTTCAAACCTACTTTTTGGTTAGAAAAATTGATGAAATTGATATGTCATAAGTTAGGAAATGAAGATCAACATATGTATTAGCAAGTCATAAACAAAAATCTATTTCCTTTTCATAAGAACCTACTTTCACCTACTTGAAACCAAGAGCCCATAGTGAAAAATAAATGTCAAAAGTTACTTGTATTTTGAAAAACCTACTTAAAACCTACTTTTACAATTTGAAATATGAAAATCAATGCACATTAGTGTAACCATATATTATATTTAATCGTTAAAATGAAAAGATTCAATGTTCCACAATTCTATAATGGGTTTTGCTACTATTTTAAATCTACTTGTTCCAATTTTGACAAGGTAATCAAGTTGTTCATTTTATTTTGTTTACACCCAAGGTGAGAGAAAGAGTAAAAAAAAAACAGGTTATTCAAATTGTGTCACCTTGACACACACTTGTATTCAATTGAGGGATGCTTAAAGGGATGCCCAATTGAGAGAGAAGATCATTACCTTCCTTTCGATGTTAAGAACTTTCGATTTGGTTTTGTTTTGACCAAGTATTATGTCTTCGCAACTTCTTCACTTTGGGTTTTGGTGAATCATAAGTTGGCTAGTATGTAAGAAGTGGGGGGGAAATCAATTACTTCCGGAAGGAGACTAGGAGAAATAGCTAGCCATATGTTGCTAGTCGTCATTTAAAAGACTTGGTATGTAAAAGGTTTTTTGTGGAGGATTTTGTTGTTTATTTGTTTTGGAGATTGTTTCCGATTTGATTACCTAAATTTTTTTTGGAAATTATTTCGGTAATTTGCAACATCCGATACTATTCTAAGTGCGCTCGCATAACACTTTTTTTTTTCATGAAAAATTTTCATCAAAAGTAGTTGTTTTCTCTTTTACAAATATTGTTGTCTCCACCTTTTCGCATCATGTTTATTGCCTTATTTGTGTATCTTTGGTTGCATCATACTTGCAAACATCCATGACATCTTTACTGTGATCAACATATTTTTATGGAATGTAAGAACTTCACAATTTCTTTCCCAAAGTTGCAGAAGCTTTTGTTGTTCAAAAGAATTTTGTTGAAAAAGGTGGGGATTTTTTCATTTACATTTCTACAACAATGTTGTTGGTTTTCTAGACAATATCCTCAATTATCTCTTTTGCTTTCTCGATAGTATCTTTAGTAACTTGTTTCAATATGTCCTCCTAACAAATGCTTGAGAAATGCAGCTCATGGCTGAAATAGTGCTGTAAATTGAATACAATTTTATGGCAATTTATAACTTTGTTAGGTTTATTATCAAATAAACTTTTGAGGGCAGATTTTGCAATGTCGTACTAGGTGGAGGAGATGTTGATTTAAAACATGTTTAGCTTAATTAACATTTAACTTTTCATGCACCATATGAAGACATGTTGAGTATAATGCTTTCATGAGTAATTGTTGCTACTCTTTTTGCATTTGTAGAGGGGTGACTGTGGAGTGGGTTTCTGAGGCTTTTACAAAATAATGACTGATGGGTCCATTCATAGTAAAAGGAGCTAATATAGTTGTTAATTATGCTTAAAATTACAAATATATTACTTTGAAAAATCACCATTAATTATATTTAATGAATTATATGTCCATCATTTGCAGTTGTGTTTGTGTGCTCATGAAATTGGAATCCAATGAATTTGGAATCATTTCATTATGTTATTAAAGTCTTTTGTCATCGACAAAGTAATTTTTGACAAGGTCTTTTTAAGGAGTCTAAAATTTGAACGTGCTTTTTGTTACTCAAATGTTCATCAAATGTTTTCAAATTTATTCTGGGCTTTAATATACTTCATAAGAAGGGCCATGTGTGTTTATATTTCTAAATGCATATGTATTGAATCCTTTGAATGGCTATTGTTAATTTTGATTCTAAATGTCCTTAATGGTAAAAAAGGTTCAAAATTTGTAATCATGGTAAAAAACAAAAGTGTAAATTTGATTATAATCTAGGTTCTCATGCAATGTTTTTATATATATTATAATATGGGTCATGTTTGGTCTCAATATTGATATTTAGTTTTAGAAATTACATTTAAAATATAGTTTTGGTATTTAATAAACTAATACATATGTAGGACATGATTATGTGGTTTCTTCATTAAAATTGTTCTCAAGAAGTAAGTTTTAAATGTATTACATTCAATTCTTCAACTTATACTTAAAGATCTCGGAATCAACTATTTACAAAAGCGTCATATTCACCATAAGGCTTTGATGGTGCAGATTATCAAAGCTGCAAAGTCAAATTCATGCCTAGCAAACAATACCCTACCTTTGGACATTCAAAAACTACGTTGTTGGGTGTCCTATGATGCCCTTCAATTTATTCCCAAGATTGAAGCCTTTGGAAAGGTATGTTCTTCCATTATAACTTGGTAAATCCCCATTTTATGTTTAGCTTAGTTTCAACTTGTCAAACCCATCCATGCATTGTGTGGATGGTGCCATCATGTTGGATCTCAACTCCATCTCTAGATCTTTCTTTCCTTCCCCTTTGCCATAAGAACCCAACTTAAACCTTTACCTTTCATTGTTGTTTGAGTGGAAGGTTGTAATTTGGTTGGGAGATGTCCAACAAGTTGCATTTTTTTCCTTCTTTGTACTTTAGCTATTTTTTGTTGTTGAGATGTCACTCCTAAGCCAAATCCTCTATACCCCAAAGGATGGGCCCTAAACCCTACCCTAAAATTGTTGTGGAATTGTTCATTAGTAGCCCTAATTGCTATAACAAACCATGCATTGTTGAACCTAGTTCTATATTTTTTTTCAACATTCCTTTGAGTTGTTTTTTTTGTTGCAGTAAGTGTATGTTCAACCCATTTTCATTTTTTTTTCCTTTTTGTTCCCTGATATTATCAAGAATTTTTTTCTCCAATGCCTTTTGTCTCAACACTACCAAATATTGGTTTGATGTGAGCACATGTGAATTGGAATAGTCCATTAATGGCTTTTTGCCATGTCTTCTCCTTGTTGGTAATCTTGATAAAAATAATAAGTCACCCAATTCTACAATTCGTTAGGTCTAATTTGGAATAGTTAAGTCAATTAATCTAGGGTTGGAATTTTCCAAGTTTGCCACTTATTCGCCTTATTGATTGTTTGTTGGGGTGGGAAGACTCCTATTTCATTTGAATTCTAGATGTGATCTTATTGATATTTGTGTTGTGTGTACATATTTTCTAAGTTACAATAAAAGGTATGGCATGTTTGATTAATTAACCTTTTTGCCTTAGAAACCTCTAACCTTTCAGTAAGACGTATGCTAATTTTTGGATGCCTTTTTCTAAACTAGGACCACCAATTATATCTTAGAACACCATTTTGAAATGGGGTTGGTTTGGTTTTAGTGACTTCTACAACCTTCATTTTTAAATGTTGAATGTTGATAAATAATCCAACCTTTTGCATGTTTAAAACCAAGTAACCATTGCTTCATCCTCATGTTCTGTTAACACACCTTGGGGGCCCACTTTCCTACATCTAGTTCTACCATTCAAGTGATTTGAAAGTGAGGTTGCTAGTATGTTCCAATACTTTGTAACCTTCTTTAGAGATGTGTTTCCCCTTTCCACAACATCCATGGCATAGATTCTAGTTGCCAGTTTGTCCATTTGGCATGTTTTGAGGTATCAACTTGTTTAAACTTACCTTTGCCTCGGCCTTGTATTGTTGTTGTGGCAAGATGACATTGTTGTTGCTTTATGTCATTGGTTGGCATTGCTTGTTAACATTGTTGTGTTGTTGGGGTGGTAGGTTGAAGATGATGTTTTTCTCGGTCTTCATCATTAATACTTGAAACTCTGTTGCATTACTTCCTTGGCACATTAAGATGTGATAGAGTGCCATTTGTTAGTGGTGCATCCTTAGTATGTTGTTACATGGATTCTTGTTGCATTGGTAGATTCATATTAGCCTTGCTCCTCTTAGTCCCAATCTCCAAACACTTGGTGGCGTTCGTTCAAGTCCTATAAGAAGTACAAACTTATGTTTCTTGTATGAAGACCAAGATTCCCAACAATATGTTAAATCTGGATAGTGTTCAATGACATAACTTTCCACTTCCTCACAAGAATAACTGGTTCATAAAATGCAACAAAGTCTTTCCAGTTTAATGTCACATCGGTTGTCTAGATGTGCCGGGAGTGGGAATATATCTCAAGGTGCATTGTGTTGGAAGAATAGGAAATTTGTGACCAATTGCATTATTAGAATGAGATGAACCTTTAAGGGGTGATGATTGTTGAACCCAACGATAATAAATGTAGTTTGAATACTTGTTTGTGTATTCCTACACTAATTTTGGTATGCCATTCACATTCTTCAATTTTTTGCACTACTTCCTCCTTTTGAACCTGTTTTAGTTTGATTGTAAATGTTGGAATCACTATTTCTACCTCTTTAATTTCAAATGTTGGAAAAACTATTTCTACCTCCTTTTCTTTTTTTACTTCTACCTGCTTGATTTTAGATGCAACCAACTCACCATCTAATCCCTTATTGATCCCACTTTGTAATCTTTTTAGAAAACTTTCAAACTTTTACAACAAATTTCCTGTTTCTTATGTCATACTTAGTTTAAAACTATAACCTTTACTTTAAGAATGTAAAGCCATGTAAAATATGTTCTTGCCTTGTTGTTTGCTTGTTTATGGTGGGAATCCATTCTATGAATTAAGGAGGGAAAGTTTTTAATGGACTTATTTGGTTTTTGATGGTGCAATGGTATCCAATGTTTGAGTTGTATTAATTGAGTTGTTACCTATGTGGGGTCTCTTTGTTGTTTTCTATTCACCCAATGATTAATTCTTAAACACTTCTCAAATTTTTTGCGCATAAAACTTCCTATTCATAATCATCTCATTGTTTTTGAATGTTACCTTGGATGCCTATTACCTAACACAAAATTACACATAACTAAGTAATCATGTGTGTGATCCAAAATGCTCACATTTAAAGGTGGCATTCCTACTTCCTATTCTCGAATAGTAAATTGTCTCAAAGAAATATGAATTAAAAAAGTTTCAGAACATAATTTTTTTTGCCAAATATTTGGTCATAGATGTCCATTTGAATAGAAACCAACATAAACCAAAATGAACACCAACCTTAAAACACACTAAATAGTTTTTTGGTCATATGCATTCGATCAGTGATGGGCCAATTTACTTTAGTTCTAAGTTTTTTTTCATTTTTTAATCATTTTTTGAGATTCTATTTTCTTTAGGTTGCAAAATTGGGTCTTCTTCAATCTCTTTGATTATTTCACCTTCACATTGGACCTCATTTAAAAATACTTCACAATTTCCATTTTGGATTAATGTCTTTTCATTTTCAGTAAACCTTTCCATTTTTCACACAATGTTCAACAAGGCCAAGGGAGGAGAAACTCAAACAAAAAAAATGTTTTGCAAACAAAGGTTTTAGTCTAGGGAAATGTGTTGTTGTTATGGATGCTTGAAAAAATAAAATTGCAAACATTTATAAGTAAGAATCAAACTCCCTTTCCATTAGAAGATAAGAGATGTGCAAAATATTATTCTAATTCAATAATTGTCTTGTAAAAAAACTTACACAAACCAACATAAAAAAATATCAAAGATGGAACAAAATGAAATCAAAGAACAACATAAACAAACTTTAAAAAAAAAACAAACAAAAATGAAAACAAAAATTATAAAAAATGAAAATAACAAATCTATTTAAAAAAAATGTTGTCAATTGTGATGAAAAGCTCCAAAGCTGCAAGATGTGAAAAAGGGAGGAATACAAGTTCTAATATGCACTAAAGGAAATTTGGCATAACAATAGTAGAGAGGGAAGAAGCTTCAACAACATGAAGGCAACAAGTAAGAGTGTGAACGCAAGCACAACAACAATGTGAAGGAACTAGAACCTAAAAAATACTATGCATGAACAATGCAAAAGCAAGAAGAAATAGTAAAAGACAAGTAACAATGACATGAAGGCAACAAATAATGATGTAAAGGCAAGTAATAATATAAGACAAGAAATACTACTGCAAAGATAATTGCAAAAATAAAAGGCAATATCACGAAGGTAACTAATAATAATATTTAGGTGAAAAACAGTGATGAGAAGGCAAAAAAAATAGCCAAAGGTAAGAAGCAACTCCACAAAAATAAAAAACAGTGAAATGAAAGTAAGTAACAACATAAAGAAAAAATTCAATCTTGCAAATGTAATAAATAATAACATGAAAGCAAGAACTAGTGGCACAAATGCAATAAGTAGCAACATGAAGATAATAAACAATATGAAAAAGTAAGAAGCAGTGGAAAGGAAAGAAAAAACACAAGATGACAAAAAAAATAAAATAAAATGGGTGCCAAACGTGAGCTCATGCCCTTTTATAGAGTAGGAACATTATTCATAGGATTTGAAATAGCCCCATTTGAGTGGCCATTTCAAACTTTCAAACTTTTTCTTTTTTCCCCTAACATAACTTTTAATTCCCAAAAACATTAATGTCCCTCCAAGGCAATTGCCATTTATTGCTAATTCATGTTGGGGATCCTGGCCACTACACCTACTTAAGGAATTTGAAAAAAAACATTATAGATAACTGGACATATGCCTAGATAATCCCCAAATATGTATATGCATCTGGCTAATTATAATCCATGGATATGAATAATTCAAAATCAGCAGTCAATTTATATCCAGAGGATGTGAATAATTCATTTTTTTGAAACAAATGCAGTTTTAAAATATGCATTTATGCATAACCAGGAATTATGCATATAGATAGTCGGCCAACCCTGTACAACCGAACATCACTAGTTTAAACCTAAGATATGTTCCTGGGAGCTTGTCATCCTTTATCTTGGGATGCTTGCAACTAACCTAATGTAAAAAAAATAAAAATAAAAACACATCCTACTAGCTTCACCGTTTGTGTTGCTAGGTAGTTGAATTTTAGTCAACGGTCGAGAGCCCGTTTGAACTGTGAATTGATGTGGGGGACACCCACTTTGGGGCAGGTCCTCAAAAACACATTCCCACATAACAAAATGGTGGTAGGGCTCACTGAATCGGTGGAGTAGGGGTAGAG